>Ga0157365_10000108_pt1 | contig 38841 bp, 31 predicted proteins | sample AttsexASBM3_FD_111478 | JGI IMG/M metagenome (GOLD analysis project Ga0157365, IMG submission 111478) | Fungus gardens microbial communities from leaf cutter ant in Ribeirão Preto, State of São Paulo, Brazil - Atta sexdens ASBM3 | ecosystem: Host-associated > Fungi > Mycelium > Unclassified ...
CAATATGCCGGAAGGTCCGTTCAAAGCGGATCATCCGCTGACGACGCCGCCGCCGAAAGAGCGCACGCTGCAACATATCGAAACCCTGATTACTCACTTCCTGCAGGTTTCGTGGGGCCCGGTAATGCCGGCCAACGAATCCTTCCAGATGATTGAGGCAACCAAGGGTATTAACAGTTACTACCTGACCAGCGACGGCAGCACCATGAGCTACCGTACCCGTGTTCGTACACCGAGTTTCCCGCATCTTCAGCAGATTCCTTCGGTGATCCGCGGCAGCCTGGTATCCGACCTGATTGTCTATCTGGGTAGTATCGATTTTGTAATGTCTGATGTGGATCGCTAACTATGCACGAGAATCAACAACCACAGAACGAGGCTTTTGAGCTGAGTGCGGCAGAGCGTGAGGCGATTGAGCACGAGAAGCACCACTACGAAGACCCGCGTGCGGCGTCCATTGAAGCGCTGAAAATCGTTCAGAAACAGCGTGGCTGGGTACCGGACGGCGCTATCTATGCGATAGCTGAAGTCCTCGGCATCCCGGCGAGCGACGTCGAAGGGGTCGCGACTTTCTATAGCCAGATCTTCCGCCAGCCGGTAGGCCGTCACGTGATCCGCTACTGCGACAGCGTGGTGTGCCATATCACCGGTTATCAGGGGATCCAGTCCGCGATTGAAAAACATCTGAGCATCAAACCTGGCCAGACCACGTTTGACGGACGCTTCACGCTGCTGCCGACCTGCTGCCTGGGTAACTGCGACAAAGGGCCGACCATGATGATTGATGAAGACACTCACAGTTATCTGACGCCGGAAGGGATCCCTGAGCTTCTGGAGCAGTACAAATGAAACAGATTATTCGTACTGCCGAAACGCATCCGCTGACGTGGCGCATGCGCGATGACAAGCAGCCGGTGTGGCTCGAAGAATACCGCAGCAAAAACGGCTACGAAGGCGCGCGCAAGGCGCTCACCGGCCTGGCGCCGGATGAAATCGTCAATGCAGTAAAAGACGCAGGTCTCAAAGGACGCGGCGGCGCAGGCTTCTCCACTGGCCTTAAGTGGAGCCTGATGCCGAAAGACGAATCCATGAACATCCGTTACCTGCTGTGTAACGCCGATGAAATGGAACCGGGCACCTATAAAGACCGCATGTTGATGGAACAGCTGCCGCACCTGCTGGTGGAAGGCATGCTGATCTCCGCGTTCGCGCTGAAAGCCTATCGCGGCTACATCTTCCTGCGCGGCGAATACATTGAAGCCGCCGTAAACCTGCGCCGCGCCATCGCGGAAGCGACCGAAGCGGGTCTGCTTGGCAAAAACATTCTCGGCTCGGGGTTCGATTTCGAACTCTTTGTGCACACCGGGGCGGGCCGCTATATCTGCGGCGAAGAGACGGCGCTTATTAACTCGCTGGAAGGTCGTCGCGCCAACCCGCGTTCCAAGCCGCCGTTCCCGGCATCCAGCGGCGTATGGGGTAAACCGACCTGCGTGAATAACGTGGAAACCCTGTGCAACGTGCCGGCCATTCTCGCCAACGGCGTCGAGTGGTATCAGGGCCTGTCGACCAGCGAAGACAAAGGCACCAAGCTGATGGGCTTCTCCGGTCGCGTGAAAAACCCTGGCGTCTGGGAGCTGCCGTTCGGCACCACCGCGCGTGAAATTCTCGAAGAATACGCGGGCGGCATGCGTGACGGCCTGAAATTCAAAGCATGGCAGCCGGGCGGCGCGGGGACAGACTTCCTGACCGACGCGCATCTCGATCTGCCGATGGAATTCGCCAGCATCGGTAAAGCGGGCAGCCGTCTTGGCACCGCGCTTGCGATGGCGGTCGACCATGAGATCAACATGGTGTCGCTGGTGCGCAACCTGGAAGAGTTCTTCGCGCGTGAGTCCTGCGGCTGGTGTACGCCATGCCGTGACGGTCTGCCGTGGAGCGTAAAAATCCTGCGCGCGCTGGAGCGCGGCGAAGGGCAGCCGGGGGATATCGAAACCCTGGAGCAGCTCTGCCGCTTCCTGGGCCCGGGTAAAACGTTCTGCGCCCATGCGCCAGGTGCCGTAGAGCCACTTCAGAGCGCGATTAAATATTTCCGTGACGAATTCGAAGCGGGCATTAAGCAGACCCCAGGCAACACCCGTGCCATTAATGGTATTCAGCCGAACCTGCTCAAGACGCGCTGGTAAAAGCATTTTGATTAACGCCTGGCTCGCGCCAGGCCAACTGGAAGCATGCTGACTATGGCTACGATTCATGTAGACGGCAAAGAATATGAGGTAGACGGCGCGGACAACCTGCTGCAGGCGTGTCTGTCGCTCGGCCTCGATATTCCTTATTTTTGCTGGCATCCGGCGCTGGGTAGCGTCGGCGCCTGCCGCCAGTGCGCGGTGAAGCAATATCAGAACGCGGAAGATACCCGTGGTCGCCTGGTGATGTCCTGCATGACGCCGGCATCCGATGGCACCTTTATCTCTATTGACGACGACGAAGCGAAGCAGTTCCGCGAAAGCGTTGTAGAGTGGCTGATGACCAACCACCCGCACGACTGTCCGGTCTGCGAAGAGGGCGGTAACTGCCACCTGCAGGATATGACCGTGATGACCGGTCATAGCTTCCGTCGCTATCGTTTCACCAAACGTACTCACCGCAATCAGGATCTGGGGCCGTTCATCAACCATGAGATGAACCGCTGCATCGCCTGCTACCGCTGCGCGCGTTACTACAAAGATTATGCTGACGGCACCGATCTCGGCGTTTACGGCGCGCATGACAACGTCTACTTCGGACGCCCGGAAGACGGTACGCTTGAGAGCGAATTCTCCGGCAACCTGGTGGAAATCTGCCCGACCGGCGTGTTCACCGATAAAACGCACTCCGAGCGCTACAACCGTAAATGGGATATGCAGTTCGCGCCGAGCATCTGCCAGCAGTGTTCACTGGGCTGCAACACCAGCCCTGGCGAGCGCTACGGCGAACTGCGTCGTATCGAGAACCGCTATAACGGTACCGTTAACCACTACTTCCTGTGCGATCGCGGTCGTTTCGGTTACGGCTACGTCAACCTGAAAGACCGTCCTCGTCGTCCGGTACAGCGCCGTGGCGATGATCTCATCACCCTGAACGCCGATCAGGCGATGCAGGGCGCGGCGGATATTCTGCGCCAGTCGAAGAAAGTTATCGGCATCGGCTCCCCGCGCGCGAGCGTTGAGAGCAACTTCGCGCTGCGCGAACTGGTCGGCGCTGAAAACTTCTATACCGGCATCGCGGCGGGCGAGCAGGAACGTCTGCAATTAATGCTTAAAGTGCTGCGTGACAGCGGCATCCGCACGCCGGCGCTGCGTGAGATTGAATCTTACGACGCCGTACTGGTGCTGGGCGAAGACATCACCCAGACCGGCGCGCGTGTCGCGCTGGCGGTGCGTCAGGCGGTGAAAGGCAAAGCGCGCGAAATGGCAGCGGCCCAGAAAGTGGCTGACTGGCAGATTGCGGCCATCCTGAACATCGGCCAGCGCGCCAAGCATCCGCTGTTCGTGACCAACGTCGACAGCACCCGTCTGGACGATATCGCCGCGTGGACTTATCGCGCGCCGGTTGAAGATCAGGCGCGTCTGGGCTTTGCGATTGCGAACGCGCTGGACGCGGCCTCGCCTGCGGTTGAAGGGCTGGATCGCGATCTGCAAAATAAGGTCGACGTGATTGTCCAGGCGCTGGCCGGCGCGAAAAAACCGCTGATTATCTCCGGTACCAACGCCGGTAGCGTTGAGATGATTCAGGCAGCCGCGAACGTCGCGAAAGCGCTGAAAGGCCGCGGCGCCGATGTCGGCATCACGATGATCGCCCGTGCGGTGAACAGCGTCGGTCTTGGCATGATTGGCGGTGGTTCGCTTGACGACGCGCTGAACGAGCTGGAAACCGGCAGTGCCGACGCGGTTATCGTGCTGGAAAACGATCTGCATCGACACGCCTCGGCGGCCCGCGTGGACGCTGCGCTCTCCAAAGCGCCGCTGGTCATGGTGATTGACCATCAGCGCACCGCGATTATGGATCATGCGCATCTGGTGCTTTCTACCGCAAGCTTCGCTGAAAGCGACGGCACGGTCATCAACAACGAAGGCCGCGCGCAGCGCTTCTTCCAGGTTTACGATCCGTCTTACTACGACAACACGGTGACGATGCTGGAAAGCTGGCGCTGGCTGCATTCGCTGCACAGCACGCTGCAGGACAGGCATCCGGACTGGACGCAGCTCGACCATGTGATCGACGCCTGTATCGAGAAGCTGCCGCAGTTGGCGGGCATTAAAGATGCCGCGCCGGACGCGACGTTCCGCATTCGCGGCCAGAAACTGGCGCGCGAACCGCATCGTTACAGTGGTCGCACCGCGATGCGCGCCAATATCAGCGTGCATGAACCGCGTCAGCCGCAGGATAAAGACACCATGTTCTCCTTCTCGATGGAAGGGAACAACCATCCGGACGCGCCGCGTTCTCAGGTGCCGTTCGCCTGGGCGCCGGGCTGGAACTCCCCGCAGGCCTGGAACAAATTCCAGGACGAAGTGGGCGGCCATCTGCGTCACGGCGATCCGGGCGTGCGCCTCATTGAGGCGGGAGAGGGCGCTATCGACTACTTCACGACCGTGCCGCAGCGCTTCGCGCCGCAGGATGGCCAGTGGCGTATCGCGCCTTACTATCACCTGTTCGGCAGCGATGAAATGTCGCAGCGTTCGCCGGTCTTCCAGAGCCGTATGCCGCAGCCGTATATCCGCCTGAATCCGGCAGACGCCGCGAAGCTTGGCGTTAATGCGGGCGCGAAGGTTTCCTTCAACTATGAAGGCCAGACCATCACGCTGCCGCTGCAGCTGTCTGAAGGGCTGACGGAAGGGCAGGTCGGTCTGCCGATGGGCATGCCGGGCATCGCGCCTGTCATGGCTGGCGCTCGTCTTGAAAATCTGCAGGAGGCTGCGCAATGAGTTGGTTGACACCGGATGTTATCGAGATCCTGCTCAGCATCCTTAAAGCGGTAGTCATTCTGCTGGTGGTCGTGAGCTGCGGCGCGTTCATGAGTTTTGGCGAGCGTCGTCTGCTCGGCCTCTTCCAGAACCGCTACGGACCAAACCGCGTTGGCTGGGGCGGTTCGCTCCAGCTGGTCGCGGACATGATCAAGATGTTCTTCAAAGAAGACTGGGTTCCGCGCTTCTCTGACCGCGTTATCTTTACGCTGGCGCCGATGATCGCGTTCACCTCGCTGCTGCTGGCGTTCGCCATCGTACCGGTAAGCCCCACCTGGGTGGTGGCGGACCTCAACATCGGGATCCTGTTCTTCCTGATGATGGCCGGTCTTGGCGTGTACGCGGTGCTGTTCGCGGGCTGGTCGAGCAACAACAAATACTCTCTGCTGGGCGCCATGCGCGCCTCCGCGCAGACGCTGAGCTACGAAGTGTTCCTCGGGCTCTCCCTGATGGGCGTCGTCGCGCAGGCAGGCTCCTTCAACATGACCGATATCGTTAACAACCAGGCGCATATCTGGAACGTTATCCCGCAGTTCTTCGGCTTTGTGACTTTCGCTATCGCGGGCGTTGCGGTGTGTCACCGTCACCCGTTTGACCAGCCGGAAGCCGAGCAGGAGCTGGCTGACGGTTACCACATCGAATATTCCGGCATGAAGTTCGGCCTGTTCTTCGTGGGCGAATATATCGGGATTGTGACGGTTTCCGCGCTGATCGTGACGCTGTTCTTCGGCGGCTGGCAGGGTCCCTGGTTACCGCCTTTCATCTGGTTCGCGCTGAAAACCGCGTTCTTCATGATGATGTTTATTTTGATTCGCGCCGCATTACCGCGTCCTCGTTATGACCAGGTAATGTCCTTCGGCTGGAAAGTTTGCCTGCCGCTGACGCTTATCAACTTGCTGGTAACCGCGGCTGTCATTCTCTGGCAGACAGCAGCATAAGGGGTGGAAAAACCATGACATTGAAAGACATAGTGGTTGGTTTCGGCACCCAACTACGCAGTATCTGGATGATTGGCCTGCACGCGTTTTCCAAACGCGAAACGCGCATGTATCCGGAAGAGCCGGTTTATCTGCCGCCGCGCTACCGTGGACGTATCGTGCTGACGCGCGACCCGGACGGTCAGGAGCGCTGCGTGGCCTGTAACCTGTGCGCCGTCGCCTGTCCGGTGGGCTGTATCTCTTTGCAAAAAGCAGAGACCAAAGATGGCCGCTGGTACCCGGAATTCTTCCGCATTAACTTCTCGCGCTGCATTTTCTGCGGGATGTGCGAAGAGGCCTGTCCGACGACCGCAATCCAGCTGACGCCGGATTTCGAGCTGGGCGAGTTTAAGCGCCAGGATCTGGTGTATGAAAAAGAGGACCTGCTGATTTCCGGTCCGGGTAAATACCCGGAATATAACTTCTACCGGATGGCGGGTATGGCAATCGACGGCAAAGATAAGGGCGAGGCGGAAAACGAAGCCAAACCTATCGACGTCAAAGGCCTGTTACCTTAAGGAGTCAGGAATGGAATTCGCTTTTTATATCTGCGCCCTCGTGGCGGTCCTGACCACCGCCCGGGTGATCACCCACAGCAATCCGGTACACGCGCTGCTGTACCTGATCATTTCGCTGCTGGCGATCGCGGGCGTCTTTTTCTCGCTGGGCGCTTACTTTGCCGGTGCGCTGGAAATCATCGTCTACGCAGGCGCCATCATGGTGCTCTTCGTGTTCGTGGTTATGATGCTCAACCTCGGGGATTCCGTGGTGCGTCAGGAGCGCGAATGGCTCAAGCCGCAGATCTGGATTGGCCCTGGCATTCTCTCGGCGGTCCTGCTGGTGGTGATCGTTTACGCGATTCTCGGCGTTAACGATCAGGGCATTGAAGGCAATCCGATTAGCGCGAAAGCCGTCGGTAAAGACCTGTTCCAGCCTTACGTACTGGCGGTGGAACTCGCGTCCATGCTGCTGCTGGCGGGCCTGGTTGTCGCCTTCCACCTTGGCCGTGAAGAGAAAGCGGGCGATGTGGTGAGCGTGCGCGGCGGGGCTCCGTCGGACGCGTCGAAAAGAAAAACGGAGGAGCGCGCATGATCCCGTTACAACATGGACTGATCCTGGCGGCTATTCTGTTCGTCCTGGGCCTGACCGGTCTGGTTATCCGCCGCAATCTGCTGTTTATGCTGATTGGGCTGGAAATCATGATTAACGCCGCCGCGCTCGCTTTCGTGGTCGCGGGCAGCTACTGGGGCCAGACTGACGGCCAGATAATGTATATCCTGGCGATTAGCTTAGCCGCGGCGGAAGCGAGCATCGGCCTCGCGCTGCTGCTGCAACTCCATCGTCGTCGCCAGAACCTGAATATCGATTCAGTAAGTGAGATGCGTGGATGAACCTGCTCGCATTAACCATTATTTTGCCATTGATTGGCTACGTACTGCTCGCCTTCTCCCGCGGACGCTGGTCGGAAAACCTCTCCGCGACGGTCGGGGTGGGCTCTGTAGGGCTGGCGGCGCTGGTCACCGCTTACGCTGGCATTGATTTCTTTAATAACGGCAAACAGGCGTTCTCGCTGCCGCTGTGGACCTGGATGTCCGTTGGCGATTTCAACATCGGCGTTAACCTGGTGCTGGATGGCCTGTCGCTCACCATGCTCTCTGTGGTCACGGGCGTAGGCTTCCTGATCCACATGTTCGCGTCCTGGTATATGCGCGGCGAAGAGGGCTACTCCCGCTTCTTCGCGTACACCAACCTGTTTATCGCGAGCATGGTAGTGCTGGTGCTCTCCGATAACCTGCTGTTGATGTACCTCGGCTGGGAAGGCGTGGGCCTGTGCTCCTATCTGCTGATCGGTTTCTACTACACCGATCCGAAGAATGGCGCTGCGGCGATGAAAGCGTTTGTCGTGACCCGCGTGGGTGACGTCTTGCTCGCATTCGCGCTGTTCATTCTTTACAACGAACTGGGCACGCTGAACTTCCGCGAAATGGTCGAACTGGCGCCGCAGCACTTTGCTAATGGCAATGAGATGCTGCGTTGGGCGACGCTGATGCTGCTCGGCGGCGCGGTCGGTAAATCCGCTCAGCTTCCGCTCCAGACCTGGCTTGCGGACGCGATGGCGGGCCCGACGCCGGTTTCCGCGCTGATCCACGCGGCAACCATGGTGACCGCGGGCGTTTACCTGATTGCCCGCACCCACGGCCTGTTCCTGCTGACGCCGGACGTGCTGCATCTGGTCGGTATCGTAGGGGCTGTTACGCTGGTGCTGGCGGGCTTCGCGGCCCTGGTGCAGACGGATATCAAACGCGTACTCGCTTACTCCACAATGAGCCAGATTGGCTACATGTTCCTGGCGCTTGGCGTTCAGGCGTGGGACGCGGCGATTTTCCACCTGATGACCCACGCGTTCTTTAAAGCGCTGCTGTTCCTCTCGTCCGGCTCCGTCATTCTGGCGTGCCACCACGAGCAGAACATCTTCAAGATGGGCGGCCTGCGTAAGTCCATCCCGTTGGTGTATGTCTGCTTCCTGGTGGGCGGCGCGGCGCTGGCGGCGCTGCCGCTTATCACCGCGGGCTTCTTCAGTAAGGACGAAATCCTTGCGGGTGCCATGGCGAATGGACATATCAATCTGATGGTTGCGGGTCTGGTCGGTGCGTTCATGACCTCCCTGTATACCTTCCGTATGATTTTCATCGTATTCCACGGTAAAGAACAAATTCATGCTCACGCAGGGAAGGGGATTACCCATCACCTGCCGCTGATTGTGCTGCTGGTACTGTCCACCTTCGTTGGCGCGATGATTGTGCCTCCGCTGGCGGGCGTTCTGCCAGATACCACCGAGCTTGAGCACGGTCGCGTTCTGACGCTGGAAATTACCTCCGGCGTGGTCGCTATCGCGGGCATCCTGATCGCCGCCTGGCTGTGGCTTGGCAAGCGTTCGCTGGTTACCGCCATTGCTAAAAGCGCGCCGGGCCGTTTCTTCGGCACCTGGTGGTATCACGCCTGGGGCTTCGACTGGCTGTATGACAAAGTGTTCGTCAAGCCTTTCCTGGGTATCGCCTGGCTGTTGCAACGCGATCCGCTTAACGCGCTGATGAACATTCCGGCCATTCTTTCCCGCTACGCAGGCCGTGGTCTGCTGCTGAGCGAGAACGGCTATCTGCGCTGGTATGTGGCCTCAATGAGTATCGGCGCGGTAGTCGTGCTGGTGTTGTTGATGGTATTGCGTTGATTTGAGATGGCGGTGTTGCCCGGTGGCGTTGCGCTACCGGGCGAGGGAGACGGCAGGGCGGGTAAGCGTTAGCGCCACCCGACACCGTCAACCGCCCTCAAACGTGGATGTAGTTGAATTCGTTGAAAATCGGTCCCTTTGGGACTTAAACAAGGAACAAATATCGCCATGTTACTACCCTGGCTAATACTGATTCCCTTTATCGGCGGCTTCCTGTGCTGGCAGACCGAACGCTTCGGCGTTAAGGTGCCGCGCTGGATTGCGCTGATTACCATGGGGCTGACGCTGGCGCTCGGCCTGCAACTCTGGTTGCAGGGCGGCTACTCACTGACGCAATCCGGTGAGTTTCCGAAGTGGCAGGACCAGTACACTCACGACTGGATCCCGCGCTTTGGTATCACCATCCACTTAGCCATCGACGGTCTGTCGCTGCTGATGGTGGTACTGACCGGCCTGCTCGGCGTGCTGGCGGTGCTCTGCTCCTGGAATGAGATTGAAAAATATCAGGGCTTCTTCCACCTGAACCTGATGTGGATCCTGGGCGGCGTTATCGGCGTATTCCTCGCCATCGACATGTTCCTGTTCTTCTTCTTCTGGGAAATGATGCTGGTGCCGATGTACTTCCTGATTGCCCTGTGGGGCCATAAGGCATCGGACGGTAAAACGCGCATCACGGCGGCCACCAAGTTCTTCATCTATACCCAGGCAAGCGGCCTGGTGATGCTGATTGCCATCCTGGCGCTGGTGTTTGTGCACTACAACGCGACCGGCGAGTGGACGTTCAACTACGAACAACTGCTGAAAACGCCGATGTCGCACGGTGTCGAATATCTGCTGATGCTCGGCTTCTTCATCGCGTTTGCGGTGAAAATGCCGGTGGTGCCGCTGCATGGCTGGCTGCCGGACGCGCACTCGCAGGCACCGACCGCCGGTTCTGTCGACCTCGCGGGCATCCTGCTGAAAACCGCGGCCTACGGTCTGCTGCGCTTTGCGCTGCCGCTGTTCCCGAACGCGTCTGCCGAATTTGCCCCGATCGCCATGTGGCTGGGTGTTATCGGTATTTTCTACGGCGCGTGGATGGCTTTCACCCAGTACGACATCAAACGCCTTATCGCATACACCTCCGTTTCCCACATGGGTTTCGTGCTGATCGCCATCTATACCGGCAGCCAGCTCGCTTACCAGGGCGCGGTTATCCAGATGATCGCTCACGGTCTGTCCGCGGCGGGTCTGTTTATTCTGTGCGGTCAGCTCTATGAGCGTCTGCATACTCGCGATATGCGCCAGATGGGCGGCCTGTGGAGCAAAATCAAATGGCTTCCGGCCCTGTCGATGTTCTTTGCTGTGGCGACGCTCGGTATGCCGGGCACCGGTAACTTCGTTGGCGAATTCATGATCCTGTTCGGCAGCTTCCAGGTCGTGCCGGTTATCACCGTCATTTCGACTTTCGGTCTGGTGTTCGCATCCGTTTACTCGCTGGCGATGCTGCATCGCGCGTACTTCGGCCAGCCGAAGAGCGACGCGGCGCGTCAGGAGATCCGCGGCCTGTCGCTGCGCGAGCTGTTTATGATCCTGCTGCTGGTGGTGCTTCTGGTGCTGCTGGGCTTTTATCCCCAGCCAATTCTGGATACATCCCATTCGGCGATGAGCAATATTCAGCAGTGGTTTACCGATTCTGTTTCAACTACAAGGCCGTAATTCGCCATGACAATAACTACTCAACAATTGATCGCGCTGCTACCGCTGCTGATCGTCGGATTGACGGTGGTAGTTGTGATGCTCTCCATTGCGTGGCGACGTAACCACTTCCTGAATGCCACGCTGTCCGTCGTCGGGCTTAACGCCGCGCTGCTGTCGCTGTGGTTCGTCGGTCAGGCAGGCGCGATGGATGTCACGCCGCTGATGCGTGTGGACGGTTACGCCATGCTCTATACCGGGCTGGTGCTGCTGGCGAGTCTTGCAACCTGTACCTTCGCTTATCCGTGGCTGCAGGGTTATAACGACAACAAGGAAGAGTTCTACCTGCTGGTGCTGATTGCCGCGATGGGTGGCATTCTGCTGGCGAACGCCAACCATCTGGCCTCGCTGTTCCTGGGTATTGAGCTGATTTCGCTGCCGCTGTTTGGCCTGGTGGGGTACGCCTTCCGCCAGAAGCGTTCGCTGGAAGCGGCTATCAAATACACCATCCTGTCTGCCGCCGCCTCGTCATTCCTGCTGTTTGGTATGGCGCTGGTTTACGCGCAGTCCGGCAGCCTGTCGTTTGTGGCGCTCGGTAAGAGCCTCGCGGACAACATGCTGCACGAGCCGCTGCTGCTGGCGGGTCTCGGCCTGATGATTGTCGGTCTCGGCTTTAAGCTCTCTCTGGTGCCGTTCCATCTCTGGACGCCGGACGTTTATCAGGGCGCGCCTGCGCCGGTTTCCACCTTCCTGGCCACCGCGAGCAAAATCGCTATCTTCGGCGTGGTAATGCGTCTGTTCCTCTACGCGCCGGTGGGAGAGAGCGAGGCGGTACGCGTGGTGTTAGGTGTGCTGGCCTTCGCCTCAATCCTCTTCGGTAACCTGATGGCGCTGACCCAGACCAACATTAAGCGTCTGCTTGGTTACTCCTCCATCTCGCATCTCGGCTATCTGCTGGTGGCGCTGATCGCACTGAAAAGCGGCGAAATGTCGATGGAAGCCGTGGGCGTGTACCTGGCAGGCTATCTGTTCAGCAGCCTCGGCGCGTTTGGCGTGGTGAGCCTGATGTCCAGCCCGTATCGCGGCCCGGACGCAGATTCGCTCTACTCCTACCGCGGCCTGTTCTGGCATCGTCCGATCCTCTCGGCGGTCATGACCGTGATGATGCTGTCGCTGGCGGGTATTCCGATGACGCTCGGCTTTATCGGCAAATTCTACGTGCTGGCAGTGGGTGTGCAGTCAGGCCTGTGGTGGCTGACCGCTGCCATCGTGGTGGGCTCGGCGATTGGTCTTTACTACTACCTGCGTGTCGCGGTAAGCCTGTACCTCAACGCGCCGCAGCAGCTTAACCGCGATGTGCCGTCCAACTGGGCGTACAGCGCAGGCGGCGTCGTGGTGCTTATCTCCGCGCTGCTGGTTCTGGTGCTGGGCGTCTGGCCGCAACCGCTGATCACGCTGGTCAATCTGGCGAAACCGCTGATGTAAGCGCGAGCCTGAGCTAACAAAAACCGCCGGTAACCGGCGGTTTTTTTATGGGCGCTATACCGTGAGGGTCAGGAAATCTTCCGCCAGTTCGCTTGCCGGAAAAATAGCCTGGCACTCCGCCAGCAGCCGCTGGCAGTCCGCCGCGTCGTAGCGCGAGCTGAAGTGCGTCATCACCAGACGCTTCGCGCCCGCCTCACGGGCGAGCGTCGCCGCCTGCTGCGTGGTGGAATGCCCGCGCCCGTTGGCTTTCCCGGCCATCGCCGCCTCAAGCGTGGTTTCATGCACCATCAGGTCGACATCACGGGCGAGCGCGGCCGCCTGCGCCGTCGGGCCTGTATCGCCGAAAATCGCTATCTTTTTGCCGGGGCGCGGCGCGCTCAGGTAATCCGCGCCGCACAGCGTGCGTCCGTCATCCAGCGTCACCGTCTCGCCGCGTTTGAGCTGCTGAAACAGCGGCCCTGGCTTTACGCCCGCCGCTTTCAGCGCCGCGGCGTCCAGCGTGCCAGGCTTGTCGCGCTCTTCAATCCGGTAGCCATAGCACTCCACCGGGTGCGTCAGCGCAAACGCGGTGACGGTGAACGCATCATCATCAAGCACGGTGCCTGCGGCAATTTCGTGGATGCGCAGCGGGTAGCTGGTCCAGGAGCCGCTCAGGCGCAGCGCGGTCTCAATAAATTCCTTGATACCCTGCGGGCCGTACACCTCAAGCGGCGTTTCGCAGCCTGCCATCGAGCGGCTGCATAACAGGCCCGGTAGCCCGAAGATATGATCGCCGTGCAGATGCGTGATAAAAATCTTCTCAATCTTGCCGGGGTTCGCGCTGGCGCGCAGCATCTGATGCTGGGTCGCCTCGCCACAGTCAAAAAGCCACAGCCCCGACTGATTATTCTGCGGGTTCAGCACAATGGCCGTCACGTTGCGCGTGGTGGAGGGCAACCCGGCGCTGGTGCCTAAAAATGTCAGTTCCATAAGGAATTTACTCTGCACGATTCAGGGAAAGCTTTTAGTATAACGAGGATCGCCGCACAATCTGGAGCCCATTATGATCGACTGGCAGGATAAGCATCACGCTGAGCTGGATGTCCCGACCTTATACGCGCTGCTAAAGCTGCGCTGCGAGGTGTTTGTGGTTGAACAAACCTGTCCCTATCTGGATGTGGATGGCGAAGACCTGGTGGGCGAGAACCGTCATCTGCTCGGCTGGCGCGATAATCAGCTCATCGCTTATGCGAGGATTCTGAAAAGTAACGCGTCTGACGCGCCGGTGGCGATAGGCCGGGTCATTGTTTCAGGGCAGGCGCGGGGCGAAAAGCTGGGCGTCGAACTGATGAAACGCGCCGTCGCAAGCTGCGAGCGTCACTGGCCGCAGAGCCCGCTATACCTGAGCGCGCAGGCGCATCTGCAGGCCTTTTACGCGCAGTTTGGCTTCACGCCCGCGACAGACATCTACGACGAAGACGGCATCCCGCACGTCGGAATGCGTCGCGAACCGCTGCCAGGCAAAAAAGCGTGATTGTGTCTATAGTTAGCAAACCGGTAACTTGTTAACACGGAGACCAGTTATGCCTTTATCTTCACAACCTTATGAAACACGTGTAGACGATGACCTGACCCTGCTAAGCGACACGCTGGAAGAGATCCTGCGCTCCTCTGGCGACCCGGCGGATCAAAAATATATCGAGCTGAAAGCACGCGCCGAGCAGGCGCTGCATGACGTGAAAAACCGCGTCAGCTCTGCCTCCGACAACTACTATTTCCGCGCCAAACAGGCGGTGTATCGTGCCGATGATTATGTGCATGAAAAACCGTGGCAGGGCGTAGGGATTGGCGCCGCCGCAGGGCTCGTGCTTGGCCTGCTGTTAGCCCGTCGCTAAGCGTAGCGCACCGCACGCTGGCGCATCCTTTGGGGTGCGCCATTTTTTTTGGCGTGAAAACCCCGTAGAATGCGGGGTTTTCACGCAAAGGAAGGGATACCTGTGACGACGTTCGCCGCCGCGCTGGCGCAGGCGCAAGAGGCGCTGGCTCAACGGCCGGATACCGCCGGCTTCTACCGCTGCGCGGTTGAATTCTCTCCTGCCGACCACGATTTTCTCGCCTGGCTGCGCGCGCAGCCTGATTTCCCCAAGTTTTACTGGCGCTCGCGCGAGGGTCACGACGAAGCCGCGGCGCTTGGCGCGGCGCAGCGCTTCACCACGCTTCACGACGCCGAAACCTTTTTACGCCAGCACGCCGATATGCCTTCGTTGCGCGCGTGGGGGCTGAACGCGTTTGAGCCGCAGCGCGGATCGCTTTTTATCCCGCGCCTTGAGCTGCGTCGCGAAGGCGAGCGCGCCTGGCTTATCGCCACGCCCGGTCACGACGAGACGGCTGCGCAGGGAATGAAAAGCATCGCAGCGCTGCAACCGGCGATGGCGTTAACCCGGCCTCAGCCGGGTTTCGTCAGCCGGTGCGACATTCCCGACGCGGCGCAGTGGGCGCTGCGCGTCGGGCTGGCGACGCAGGCCATCGCGCGCGGCGATTTCGCGAAAGTCGTGCTGGCCCGCGCCACCGAGCTGCGTTTCGCAGCGCCGGTCGATGCCGGGGCGCTGATGGCCGCGAGCCGGCGCGCCAATCGTGATTGCTATCACTTTTATCTGGCGTTCAGCGCGCGCGAGGCGTTTCTCGGCTCCTCGCCGGAGCGGCTGTGGCGGCGACAGGGGCTCGCCCTTGACACCGAAGCGCTGGCGGGCACCGTGGAAAATCACCCCGATGACGCGCAGGCGCATGAACGCGCGGCGTGGCTGCTGGGGGATGATAAAAACCGGCGCGAGAACGCGCTGGTGGTGGACGATATCTGCGGACGTCTGAAGCCTATCGCGGATGACATTCATACCCAGGCGCCGCAGGTGGTGCGGCTGCGGCGGGTGCAGCACCTCAGGCGGATGATCCGCGCGCGGCTCCTGACGCCTGACGACACGGCATGTCTGCGCCAGTTGCAGCCGACCGCCGCGGTGGCCGGGCTGCCGCGCGAGGCGGCGCGGCGCTTTATCGCGTCTCATGAACCTTTTGACAGGGCGTGGTACGCGGGCTCTGCCGGTTATCTCTCTCTCGAAAAAACAGAGTTCTGCGTCAGCCTGCGTTCGGCGTGGCTTGATGGTGAGACGGTGCGGATCTACGCGGGCGCCGGGCTGGTGGCGGGCTCGCAGGCGGCGCTGGAATGGCACGAGATCGAGAACAAAGCCGCGGCGTTGCTCACGCTGTTAACGGACTGAACCTTGTCACAATCCCGACCCATATCAAAATTCGATTTTGGCGAGGCTTTATAATAAACCGGCTAAATTGATACCGGACAAGCTTATGTCGACAAGCACCTTCAACCGCCGCTGGGCCGCGGTGATCCTCGAAGCGCTGAGCCGCCACGGCGTGCGCCATCTGTGCATCGCGCCCGGCTCGCGCTCCACGCCGCTGACGCTTGCGGCGGCGCAGAACCCGGCGTTTACCCTGCATACCCATTTTGATGAGCGAGGCCTGGGCCATCTGGCGCTGGGGCTTGCCAAAGCAAGCGGCGAGCCGGTGGCGGTGATTGTCACATCCGGTACGGCGGTCGCGAACCTCTATCCGGCGGTGATTGAAGCCGGGCTGACCGGCGAAAAACTGGTGGCGATCACGGCGGACCGCCCGCCAGAGCTGATTGACTGCGGCGCGAACCAGGCGATTCGCCAGCAGGCGATTTTTGCCTCGCATCCCGCTGCCGCCCTCGACTTACCGCGCCCCACGCCGTCTGTTCCCGCCGCCTGGCTTATTAGCGCCATCGATGAAAAGATGGGCGCGTTGAGCGCGGGCGCGCTGCATATCAACTGCCCGTTCGCGGAGCCGCTGTATGGCGAGCTGGATGAGACCGGTCTGGAATGGCAGCAGGCACCCGGCGAATGGTGGCAGGAGGCCACGCCCTGGCTGCGTCTTGCCGACGAGCGAGCCGTTAACGCGCAGCCGGACTGGTCCTTCTGGCGCGCGCAGCGCGGCGTCGTGCTGGCAGGCAGGCTTAGCGCGCAGGAAGGCGCGGCGGTGGCGCAGTGGGCGCAACGCCTCGGCTGGCCGCTGATAGGCGATGTGCTGTCGCAAACCGGCCAGCCGCTGCCGTGCGCCGATCTCTGGCTCGCACACCCGGACGCCGCGCGCGTGCTGGAACAGGCGCAGCTCGTCGTGCAGTTTGGCGGCAGCCTTACCGGCAAGCGCGTTCTGCAATGGCAGAGCGAATGTCGCCCGCAGGAGTACTGGATTGTCGATGCGTTGCCGGGGCGGCTCGATCCGGCGCACCATCGCGGACGTCGGCTGGTGGCGGATATCTCCGCCTGGCTTGCGCAGCATCCGGCAACGCCGTCGATACCCTGGGCGGAGGCGCTCGAAGGGCTGGCGGCGCGAACGCAGCGCATCGTGGCGCGCGAGCTTACTGAATGGGGTGAAGCGCAGGTGGCGCACCGGCTGCCTGAACTGCTGGCGCCAGACGGTCAGCTCTTTCTCGGCAACAGCCTGACGGTGCGGCTGGCCGATGCGCTGGCGCAGCTGCCCGCCGGGTATCCGGTTTACGGCAACCGTGGCGCGAGCGGCATCGACGGGCTGATTTCCACCGCCGCAGGCGTACAGCGCGCCACCGGGCGGCCAACGCTTGCGGTGCTGGGCGATCTCTCTACCCTTTATGACATTAACGCGCTGGCGCTGCTGCGCGACACGCCCGCGCCCTTCGTGCTGATGGTCGTTAACAACAACGGCGGACAGATTTTCTCCATGCTCCCGACGCCCGCCCGCGAGCGCGAAAAATATTACTGCATGCCGCAAAACGTCAGTTTCGCGCCCGCGGCGGCTCTGTTCTCGCTCCGGTATGAGGCGCCCGAAAGCCTGGCGGCGCTGCGGGAGGCGATGACGCGCGCCTGGCAATCGCTGGTTGCGACTGTCATTGAACTGCGCGTCCCGGAGACCGATGGCGCGCAGGCGTTTCAGCGTCTCATCCAGCAGGTGCGCGCCTGATGCGGCTGGCGGCGCACTGGTTGCCCGCTCGCGCGGCGTCGCGCGGCGCGGTCGTCTGGCTGCATGGCTTTCTTGGCGATCGCCGTGAATGGCAGACGGTGGCGGGAGACTGCGAACAGTACGACCACGTGTTTATCGATCTGCCGGGCCACGGCGGCTCGGCGCACTGTACAGCATCAGGCTTCGCGCACGTCAGCGAATTACTGACCGCAACGCTAAATAGTTACAACATACTTAAATACTGGCTGGTGGGTTACTCCCTCGGCGGGCGGATAGCGATGTTTCACGCCACGCAGGGAGAGGCGCGTGGCTTGCGGGGGCTGGTGGTGGAAGGCGGTCATCCGGGGCTGCGCGACGCGCGCGAACGCGAGGCGCGTCTGATGGCCGACCAGCGTTGGGCGCAGCGGTTACGCGCCGAACCGTTCGCTACCGTCCTGGACGACTGGTATCGCCAGCCGGTCTTCGCCACGCTCACGCATATGCAGCGTCAGGCGCTGATAGCGCTGCGCCTGCGCAACGATCCCGCCGCGCTTGCCGCGATGCTCGACGCCACCTCCACGGGCCGTCAGCCGCCGTTGTATGAACCGCTACAGGCGCTGCGCGTGCCGTTTCATTACCTGTGCGGCGAGCGCGACGCAAAGTTTCGCGCGCTCGCCGCCACGCTCAATGTCCCCCTGCATCTGATAACTGGCGCAGGCCACAACGCGCACCGGGAAAACCCGCAAGCGACGGCCCGCTGCCTTAACGCGATTTTGCGAACCCCTACGGAGAACTCCCATGATTTATCCTGATGAAGCGATGCTGTACGCGCCCGCCGAATGGCTCGACTGCTCTGAAGGTTACACCGATATCCGCTACCAGAAATCCACCGACGGCATCGCGAAAATCACCATTAACCGTCCGCAGGTGCGCAATGCGTTTCGCCCGCTTACTGTCAGGGAGATGATCCAGGCGCTGGCCGATGCGCGCTATGATGACAACATCGGCGTCATTATCCTCACCGGCGAAGGCGAAAAAGCTTTCTGCGCGGGGGGCGATCAGAAAGTCCGCGGCGACTACGGCGGCTATCAGGACGACTCCGGCGTACATCACCTCAACGTGCTCGATTTCCAGCGCCAGATCCGCACCTGCCCGAAACCGGTTGTGGCGATGGTGGCGGGCTACGCGATTGGCGGCGGCCACGTGCTGCATATGATGTGCGATCTCACTATCGCGGCAGAAAATGCCATGTTCGGCCAGACCGGCCCGAAAGTCGGCTCCTTTGACGGCGGCTGGGGCGCGTCTTACATGGCGCGCATTGTCGGGCAGAAGAAGGCCCGCGAAATCTGGTTCCTGTGCCGTCAGTATGACGCCCAACAGGCGCTCGATATGGGGCTGGTCAATACCGTGGTGCCGCTGGCGGAACTGGAGCGCGAAACCGTGCGCTGGTGTCGCGAAATGCTGCAAAACAGCCCGATGGCGCTGCGCTGCCTGAAGGCGGCGCTGAATGCCGACTGCGACGGTCAGGCGGGGCTGCAGGAGCTGGCGGGCAACGCCACTATGCTGTTCTACATGACCGAAGAGGGCCAGGAAGGGCGCAACGCGTTCAACCAGAAGCGCCAGCCTGACTTCAGCAAATTCAAGCGTAACCCATAATGCGCGCGGCACAGCTTTACCGTTATCAGCTGCCGATGAACGCGGGCGTGGTGCTGCGCGAGCGGCGTCTTAAAACCCGCGACGGCCTGCTGGTGCGCCTCTCTGACGACGGGCGCGAAGGGTGGGGCGAGATAGCGCCGCTGCCGGGCTTCAGCGCCGAGACGCTGGAGGATGCGCTGCCTGCCGCGCGCGACTGGCTGATGGCGTGGCGTGCCGGTGACGCGCCGCCGCTACCGGCTATCGCCAGCGTCGCGTTCGGGTTGAGCTGCGCCCAGGCGGAGCTTGACGGCACGCTGCCGCAGGCGGCGGATTATCGCGCGGCGCCGCTCTGCACCGGCGACCCGGATGAGCTTTTCGCGCGCCTCGACGGGCTGCCTGGCGAGAAAGTCGCCAAGGTGAAAGTAGGGCTGTACGAGGCGGTGCGCGACGGCATGGTGGTCAACCTGCTGCTGGAGGCGCTCCCCGATCTTACGCTGCGTCTTGACGCCAACCGCGCTTGGACGCCGCAGAAAGCGCAGCAGTTCGCGAAATACGTGGATCCGGCGCATCGTCCGCGCATCGCCTTTATCGAAGAGCCCTGCAAAACCCGCGACGACACCCGCGCGTTCGCCGCCGAAACCGGCATCGCCATCGCCTGGGATGAGAGCCTGCGCGAGGCGGATTTTACGTTCGCCGCCGAGCCGGGTCTGCGCGCCGTGGTGATTAAACCGACGTTGACCGGCAGCCTGCAAAAGGTACGCCAGCAGGTGGCGCAGGCTCACGCGCTGGGCCTGACGGCGGTCATCAGTTCATCCATTGAGTCAAGCCTCGGCCTGACGCAGCTGGCGCGAATAGCCGCCTGGCTGACGCCGCAGACGATCCCTGGCCTGGACACGCTGAGCCTCATGCGCGCCCAGCTGGTTCGCCGTTGGCCTGCCAGCACGCTGCCGTGTGTGATCGTGGAAACGCTGGAGCCGCTGCTGTGATCGTTAGCGACTGGCCCTGGCGGCACTGGCGGCGGCAGCGAGGGGACGCGCAGGCGCTGCGCCTGAACGCGCGGCGGCTGAGCTGGCGTGAGCTCTGCGCGCGCATTGATGCGCAGGCTGCAGGGCTTCACGCCCAGGGCGTTCGCGAAGGCGATGGCGTGCTGCTGCGCGCTGATAATCAGCCCGACGCGTTGCTGGCGTGGCTTGCGCTCTTGCAGTGCGGGGCGCGCGTCCTGCCGCTGAATCCGCAGCTGCCTGCGTCCCTGCTGGCTGAACTGCTGCCGACGCTGAGCCTGCGCCATGCGCTGGTGCTGAACGGCGGCGAGCTGCCGGTGCGGCTTAACCCTCTGACGATGCAAGAAGGCCTGGGTGAGCACGCGGCGCCCTGGCACGACCGTCGTCTCGCTTCCATGACGCTGACCTCGGGGTCGACGGGGCTGCCGAAAGCGGCAGTGCATACTTATCGCGCGCATCTTGCCAGCGCAGAAGGGGTGCTCGCGACGATCCCGTTTGCCCCGCAGGACGACTGGCTGCTCTCGCTGCCGCTGTTTCACGTTTCCGGCCAGGGCATTCTCTGGCGCTGGCTCTCTGCTGGCGCGGGCCTGACGGTACGCGATAAGCAGCCGCTGGATCAGGCCTTACGCGGCTGCACGCATGCCTCTCTGGTGCCGACCCAGCTCTGGCGTCTGCTCAATAGTGGCGTTGACGTGTCGCTCAGGGCGGTGCTGCTGGGCGGCGCGGCGATCCCGGTTGAGCTCACCGAACAGGCCCGCACGCGCGGTATCCGCTGCTGGTGCGGCTACGGGCTGACCGAGTTTGCCTCCACGGTATGCGCTAAAGAGGCGGATGGCCTGGCGGATGTCGGGCGGCCCCTGCCGGGACGCGAGCTGCAAATAGTCGAGGGCGAAGTCTGGTTGCGCGCGGACAGCATGGCCGCAGGCTACTGGCGCGACGGAGAAATCATCCCGCTGACTAATGACCAGGGGTGGTTCGCCACCCGCGATTGCGGTCGACTCGACGATGGCAGGCTGACTCTCCTTGGAAGAAAGGACAATCTCTTTTTTTGCGGCGCGGAAGGTATTCAGCCGGAGGAAGTGGAGCGGGTTATCAGCGCGCATCCGTCGGTGGAGCAAGTGTTTATTGTGCCGCAGGATGATGCGGAGTTTGGCCAGCGCCCGGTGGCGGTCGTGGCGTGTGGCGAAGCATGCGACCCGTCCGTGCTGGCAGGCTGGTGCGCCGATAAACTGGCGCGATTTCAGCAGCCGGTACGCTGGCTGCGCCTGCCTGAGACGCTGAAAACCGGCGGCATTAAAATTTCCCGCCGGGCGCTACGTGACTGGGTAAACCAGCAGGCCGTCGCTGAGTCAGGTTCGCTGGACGTTCAGTAGCTGCTTCGTATGCCAGCGGCCCAGCGCGAAAACCGTGGTCAGCGCGCCGAGCAGGGCGCAAAACATATCCGACTGGGTATCCCAGGGGTCGCCCTGGGTGCCAAGAAAGTCATCCGCGCCTTGTCCCAGCGCCAGCGCCGACCACCATTCGATCAACTCGTAAACGGCGCTAATCGCCAGCGCGATACAGCAGACCACGAAGGCGAGCATTTTACGCCCGTGAACGTAGCCGCCGCGCAGCAAAATTTCCCGCGCCGCAAGCGCCGGCACCAGCCCCTGAAAAAAGTGTCCCAGCTTGTCGTAGGGGTTGCGGCTCAAATTCAGCCACGCCTGAACGTCAAAGCCGACAGGCACTTTCGCGTAGGTGTACATACCGCCGACCATCAAAATGATGGCATGGAAGAAAATCAGCACATAAAGCAGCGGCGTTAACGGATAGCGCGCGTGCGTGGCCAGCAACAGCGGAACGATGATAATGACCGGCGTCACTTCCATCAGCCAGGTGAGTTTGTCGCCTGCGCTGATGCCGGTGTAAACAAGGATGAGGAGTAGCGCCAGCGCTGCGACGATGAGCCCCGAACGGGATGATGCGGCGGTCATAACGGTAACCTGAAAGTGAAAACGATAACTATCAGGCAGATGCGGTGAAAATACAATCTCTGCCGTCGCGGGCGGCGGGTAAGTTGCCGCCCGCGAGGTATTCCATCAGGAGGGAAGATCGGTCTGCGTTTTTAGCTGGCGTCTGCGCAGTCGCTTCACGACCGGCGGCACGGCAATCACCAGTATCGCCAGGATCAGCAGGGTTTTGGTCACGCCGCTCTGCCAGAGGATGCCCAGCTCCCCGTTGCTTATCGAGAGCGCGCGGCGCAGGTTCTGCTCCAGCATCTCGCCCAGCACGAAGCCCAGAATGAGCGGCGACATCGGGAAGTGCATTTTGCGCAGAATATAGCCCAGCACGCCGAGGCCCACCATCAGCAGCAGATCGAACGTGGTGCTGTGGACCGCGTAGACGCCGACCGCCGAGACCGCCGCGATGGCAGGCACCAGGAACCACAGCGGGATCGTCAGCATACGGGTGAACAGGCCGATCAGCGGAATGTTCATGATAAGCAGCATCACGTTAGCAATCAGCAGCGCGGCGATAAGCCCCCAGACGATATCCGGCTGTTCGGTAAACATCGCCGGCCCCGGCGTAATGTTATAGAGCGTCAGCGCGCCCATCATCACCGCCGTGGTGCCGGAGCCCGGCACGCCCAGAGTCAGCATCGGGATAAACGAGCCGCAGGCCGAGGCGTTGTTGGCCGCCTCCGGCGCCGCCACGCCGCGAATATCGCCCTTACCAAAAGAACCGTCTTTGTCGCCGAGCTTTTTCTCGGTCATGTAGGTGATGGCGCTTGCGATGGTCGCGCCTGCGCCAGGCAGGATGCCAACGAAAAAGCCAATGGCTGACGAGCGCAGCGTCGCGCCGGTGCAGGCGGCGGCCTCTTTGGCGTTAAAGAGCATACGCCCGGTTTTACGCACCAGCGTCTGGCCGCTGCTGGTGCTCTCCAGCATCAGCAGGATCTCGGATACCGAGAACAGGCCGATCACTACCACGATAAACTGCACGCCGTCCGAGAGATGCACGCTGTCAAAGGTGAAGCGGTAAACGCCGGTGTTGGCATCGACGCCGACCGTGGCGAGCCCCAGGCCAATCAGCGCCGCCAGGAACGATTTCAGCGGGTTTTGTGCCATCATGCTGCCAAGACAGGCGATAGCGAATACCATCAGCGCGAAATATTCAGCCGGGCCAAACGCCAGCGACCACTCGGCGAGCACCGGTGCGAACAGAATGATGCCGACGATGGCGATAAACGAGCCAACGAATGAGCTGACCGCGGAAATCGACAGCGCCACGCCGCCGCGACCCTGTTGCGCCATCGGATAGCCGTCCAGCGCGGTCATGATCGCAGCGGCATCCCCTGGCACGTTGAGCAGAATCGACGAGATGCGCCCGCCATATTCACAGCCGATGTAAACAGTCGCGAGCAGGATCAGCGCCGACTCCGCCGGCAGATGAATGGCGAACGCGAGCGGCAGCAGAATAGCGACGCCGTTAATCGGCCCGAGGCCCGGCAGCAGCCCGACGATAGTGCCGACAAAGCAGCCGATCAGCGCAATCAGCAAATTGGTGGGCGTCAGCGCGACGGCGAAGCCCTGCGAAAGATAAAGCCAGGTATCCATAAAAGCCCCCGTTAATTAAGCCAGGCCCCGAGAGGCAGCGTCACGTCAAGCAGCCGGTCGAAAGCGAACCAGAGCGCGCCGCCCATCACCACGCCGGAGGCGAGCGCCGCCGGAAGCCGCGCGCCGAACAGCATGCCAATCACCGCCGTCAGCAGCGCGGTTGCAAGCGGAAAGCCCAGCCATTCAAAGCCCCAGGCGTAGAGCAGCAGAATAATCACCATCACCACCAGCCGCTGCAGCACCGCGTTATGCGGCCACTCCACCACATCCGGGCGGCGCAACAGCAATAGCACCGAACAGAGCAGCATCAGGGCGATAATGCCCACCGGAAAGGGGCGCGGCCCGACCGGCTCGTAGGCGTACTCGCTGTGGATCTGCCAGGCGACAAACAGCCCGCCGATACACAGCAGCAGCCAGATCCCGGCAAAAATGCGATCGCTCATCACAGCCTCCTTCGCTATTTCGCAAGCCCAAAGGCTTTGGCTTTTTCGCGGTAGTCGTTGACCTGGTTTTTCACATACTCATCCAGCGCTTTGCCGGTCAGGTTGAATTCAAACAGGCCGCGCAGGTCGCGCTGCTTTTTGAACTCCCCGGTCTGCTGGAGTTTTTCGAAGGTCTGTACCCACCACTGATAATCGGCGTCACTGACTTTCGGGCCGACATAAAAACCGCGAATGATAGGCCATACCAGGTCGTAGCCCTGTTCTTTGGCGGTCGGCACCTGGGCGAGCTGGCCGGGCAGGCGCTCATTGGCAAAGACGGCCAGTACCCGCAGTTTATTGCCGGTCAGGTAGGGCACCATTTCGCTCAGATCGCCCGACACCGCCTGCACATGATTGCCCATCAGCGCGGTCACCGGCTCGCCGCCGCCTTCAAACGCCACGTAGCGCATTTTGTGCGGGTCGACGCCCGCCTTCTGGGCCAGCAGCGCGGTTTTCATCCAGTCCTGGCTGCCGATGGACGCGCCCGCGCCAAACACGACGCTGTTGGGATCTTTCTCCAGCGCTTTCATCAGGTCGCCGAGCGTTTTCCAGGGCGAATCGGCGCGTACCGCTATCATCCCGTAGTCGGTGCCGACGCTCGCAAGCCAGCGCACGTCATCAACGTTGTAGCGGCCGAACTTGCCCTGCGAGAGGTTCAGCAGCGAGCCGCCGGAGAACGCCACCACGGTGCCCGGCTCGCCGGGGCGCTGGGCGACGATAGCGTTATAGGCCACCGCCCCGACGCCGCCGGGCATGTATGTCACGCGCATCGGTTTTTCCAGCGCGCCGGTCTCCTGCAGACTCACCTGGATGAGCTTGCAGGTTAAATCAAACCCGCCGCCGGGCTTCGCAGGCGCGATGCATTCCGGGCGTGACGGCGCTTCCGCGGCGTGGGCGGTGGTCAAGGTGAAAGCCAGAGACGTTGCTAACAGGGTAGAGAGAAGCGATGTTTTCATTTTCATCCTCATGCATGACTGCCGTGATGTTTCTGATTATGTGAACTGCTTTGTAGCGTGTCGGTTGCATGATTGTTAAAACTAAAGCCTTTCAGTTTCCTTTCATCGCGACAGAAACTTTACCGGATGTGATATGCGTCTCTTATTGGCGGAAGATAACCGTGAGCTGGCTCACTGGCTGGAGAAAGCGCTGGCGAATACCGGCTTTGCCGTGGATTGCGTGAGCGACGGGCTGGCGGCGGACCATCTGCTGCAAAACGAAAGCTACGCCGTGGCGGTGCTGGATATCGAAATGCCGCGCCTGAGCGGGCTCGAGGTGCTGGCGCGCCTGCGCCGTCGCGGCCAGGCGGTGCCGGTGCTGCTGCTCACCGCGCACGGGAGCGTGGCCGACCGGGTAAAAGGGCTTAACGAGGGCGCGGACGACTACCTGCCGAAGCCCTTTGAGCTGAGCGAGCTGGAGGCGCGGCTGCGCGCGCTGGTGCGGCGCAGCGAAGGACAGGTGCAGGAGGCGCAGCGCTTAGGCGAGCTGATATTCCACGACGCGGGCTATTTTGAGTTACAGGGCAAGCCGCTGGCGCTGACGCCGCGCGAGCATGCGCTGCTTACCGTGCTGATGTTTCGCCGCCGCCGTCCGGTGTCGCGCCAGCAGCTCTTCGAACAGGTGTTCAGCCTGAGCGATGACGTCAGCCCGGAGAGCATCGAGATTTACATTCACCGGCTGCGTAAAAAACTGCTGGCGAGCAACGTCCAAATCACCACGCTGCGCGGCCTGGGCTATGTGCTGGAGTGCAGCGATGAGCTGGTTGCGCCCTGAATCCCTGCTCGGCAAACTGCTGCTGTTTCTCGGCCTGCCGCTCCTGCTGCTGTGGGCGTTTTCCGCATTAAACAGTTATGTCAGCGCGCTGAATGCCGCAACCCAGGCGTATGACCGCACGCTGCTGGCCTCGGCGCGTATCGTGGCCGAGCGCCTCAATGTGCATCACGGCGAGTTGCAGGCGGAGGTGCCCTGGGCGGTGCTCGACAGCGTCGAGCGCAACATGAACGATCGGCTCTATTACAAAGTGCAGGATACCCACGGGCGGGTTATCTCCGGCTATGACGATCTCCCGGCGATGCCGCGCGGCGTGGCGCGCACCGAGCTTTACCCGGCGCTGGCGTGGTTTTATCACGCTACCTATCAGGGCCAGCGGCTGCGCGTGGCGCGGCTGTTGCAGCCGGTTAACGAGGACGGCATCAACGGTATGGCGGAGATTTACGTCGCCGAGACGTTGCAGTCGCGTCATCTGCTGGCGCGCCAGCTGCTCATCTCTTCGGCGCTGACCCAGGGCGGACTGGTGCTGCTGACGCTGGTGCTCGCCGGGCTGCTGCTGCGCCGGGTCCTGAAGCCGATGCGCAAGCTGTCGCGCCTGATGGTCAGGCGCTCGCCCGGCGAACTGACGCCGCTACCGGATCTGCTGCCGTGGTCGGAAACGCGGCTGCTGATTGTGGCTTTTAACCGCTATATCAGCCGCCTGCGCGCGCTGATTGCCCGCCAGGAGCGGTTCAGCGCCGATGCCTCTCATCAGTTAAAAACGCCGCTCACGGTACTGAAAACCCAGGCGGCGGTGGCGCTGGCAAGCGACGACCCGGCCCAGTGGCGCGAGAGCTTACAGGCCATGAGCGCGACGCTCGATCAGACCATCACCCTGACGGAACGGCTGTTGCAACTGGCAACATTGCGCCGGGCAGAGCCGGGCGAGACGCGCGCGCTCGGCGTGGTGGATCTGGTGGCGGCCGCGCGTGAGAGCTGTTTCTCGCGCCTGCCGCAGGCGCGCAGCAAACCGGTGGATCTCGGTTATGAAGGCGAGGAGGGGCCGGTGTGGGTGGCCGCCGAGCCGCTGCTGCTGGCGGAGCTGTGCGCCAATCTGCTCGATAACGCGCTGAAATATACGCCTGCGGGCGGCGTGGTGACGGTGCGCGTCTGCGTCGCGGCGGGTGAGGCGATGCTCGACGTGGAAGACAGCGGGCCCGGCATCGACGCCGCGCAGCGCGACCAGGCGCTGACGCCGTTTCGCCGTCTCGATAACACCGGTATGCACCCTGGCGCCGGGCTCGGGCTGGCGCTGGTGAATGATATCGCCCGCTGGCATCGCACCCGCGTCGAACTCCTTAACGGCGACAGGCTCGGCGGGCTGCTGGTCCGCGTCCGGCTGCCGCTTCATCGCTCGCCGCCCGCCCAAAGCGGCGTTTAATGCTTTTCAGCATAGGCGTTTTCTCTTTTTTACCGGCCCGGCGCGGCGCGCGGGGCGGCCCGCATTGATCGCAGGCCGGATACAGGTACAATGCCGCGTTACGTTTACAGGGTTCTTTTTTCTTTTTTTTGAGATACATGGAATGAAAAATACACTTCGTTTAGCAATGGCCGGCCTGCTGCTGGCCGCCGCGCAGGCCAGCGCTATCAGCGTGAATGGCGCGGTCGGTGAGCATTACACCAATCTGGGCGCCGGTTTTGGCACCGAAAGCAGCGGCCTGCAGCTGACCGGCAACTGGGCGCATAACGACGATCACGGCGATATCGTCGGCGTCGGCCTGGGCTTCAACATGCCGCTGGGGCCGTTTATGGTCACGCCGGGCGTGAAGGCGATTTACCTCAACCCGAACGAAGGGGATGAAGGCTACGCGGCGGCAGTTGGCGGCGGCGTGCGCTGGGATATCGCGCAGCGCGTTTCGCTGTTCGGCGACTACTACTACTCGCCGGATTCGCTCTCCAGCGGTGTTAATGATTACCAGGAAGCGAGCGCGGGCGCGCGTTTCTCGCTGTTCCGTCCGCTCAGCGTAGAAGCGGGTTACCGCTACATCAACATGACCGGTAAAGACGGCGATCGCGACAGCAAAGTGGCTGACGGCCCGTACCTCGGCGTGAGCGCAGGCTTCTGATTTTCCGGGCGCGGCCACCGCTGCGCCTGTTTTTTTCCTCCTTCCTTCCTCTGCGCGCTATAGTAAAGCCTTCCCTTCACGCGGAGAAAATAATGCTACAGACAGAAATGCTCTCGACCGGCGACGAAGTGCTGCACGGTCAGATTGTCGATACCAACGCCGCCTGGCTTGCCACGCTGTTTTTTGAACAGGGACTGCCGCTCACCCGGCGCAACACGGTAGGCGACAGCCTGGAATCGCTGGTGGCGGCGCTGACCGAGCGCAGCCAGCACGCCGATATTCTTATCGTTAACGGCGGCCTGGGGCCGACCAGTGACGATCTGAGCGCCGAAGCGGCGGCGCGCGCGTTGGGCGTGGAGCTTGAGCTGCACGAAGGCTGGCTTGCGACAATGGAGCGGTTTTTCACGGAGCGCGGGCGGGTGATGGCGGCGAGCAACCGTAAACAGGCGCTGCTGCCGGCGGGCAGCGAAATGATCGATAACCCGGTCGGCACCGCCTGCGGGTTCGCCATTAAGCTCAACCGCTGTCTGATTTTCTTCACGCCCGGCGTACCGTCGGAATTTAAGCGGATGGTGGAGCATGAGATCCTGCCGCGCCTGCGCGAGCGCTTTACGTTCCCCGAGCCGCCGCTCTGCCTGCGTCTCACCACGTTCGGACGCTCCGAAAGCGATCTCGCCGCACAGCTCGACACCCTGACGCTGCCGCCGGATGTCGTGATGGGCTACCGCTCCTCAACGCCGATTATCGAGCTTAAGCTCACCGGCCCGGCTTTCCGCCGTGCTGAGATGGAGGCTATCTGGCCGCACGTTCGCGAGGTGGCAGGCGACAGCCTGATTTTTGAAGGCACTGAAACGCTGCCAGCCCAGATTGCCCGCTGCCTGCGCGAGCAGCAGCTCAGCATTACCCTGAGCGAGCAGTTCACCGCGGGCCTGCTGGCGCTGCAGCTCACGGATGCCGACGCGCCGCTGCTGGCGAGCGAGGTGCTGCCCGCGCAGGTCGAAACGCTGGCGCAGACCGCGCACTGGAACGTGGAGCGCTGCCGTCGACATCTCGCGGATTTAGCGCTGAGTATCGCAAGCGTTGAAGACGATGAGATCAATATCGCGCTGACCACGCCGCAGGGCACGCATGCCGTGCGTCTGCGTTTTAACGCCAGCCGCTACGCGCGGCGGATTCGCCAGGAGATCTGCGCGATGATGGCGCTGACGCTGGTGCGCCGCTGGCTGAACGGCCAGGCCGTGACCGCAAGCCAGGGCTGGGTGCAGGTGGTCGATACGCTGACCGTCTGACGGCACGCCGGGCGCGGGCGACAGTGCCGCGCGCCCGCGTTCTTTTCTGTCCTTCCTCTTGTACCTCCTCCGGGCCGTTATTTTCCTTTTATCTCCGCTGCACCTGCCTGGTGCATCTCTCTGCTGTTTTTGGCCCTAAACGAAAGTAAACGCGCATAAATCGAAAAATTTAACGCGCCACGATGCGCTTTTGTGTTCGATTGTCATAAATCTGTAACAAATTGTGCGATGTTTCACAGCATAAATAATCCTTTTTGCCTACTATCACGCTCGCAAGGGAAACATAAGCAAAACGAATAGTTAGATACCTAATAAGCAGGAGACAGTGATGTTAAGTATTTTTAAACCCGCCCCGCATCGCGCAAGGCTGCCTGACGGCGAGATAGATCCTCTCTATCGTCGCCTGCGCTGGCAGATTTTTATGGGGATTTTCTTCGGCTATGCCGCTTACTATCTGGTGCGTAAAAACTTTGCCCTGGCGATGCCGTATCTGGTGGAGCAGGGCTTCTCGCGCGGCGATCTTGGTTTTGCGCTTTCTGGTATTTCCATCGCTTATGGATTTTCGAAATTCATCATGGGTTCGGTCTCTGACCGCTCAAACCCGCGCGTCTTTCTGCCGGCGGGCCTGATCCTCGCGGCGGCGGTGATGCTGTTTATGGGCTTCGTGCCGTGGGCGACCTCCAGCATCATGGTGATGTTTGTGCTGCTGTTTATGTGCGGCTGGTTCCAGGGCATGGGGTGGCCGCCGTGCGGGCGCACGATGGTGCACTGGTGGTCGCAGAAAGAGCGCGGCAGGATTGTATCCGTGTGGAACTGCGCCCATAACGTGGGCGGCGGCATTCCGCCGCTGCTGTTCCTGCTCGGCATGGCGTGGTTTAACGACTGGCACGCCGCGCTGTATATGCCTGCCTTCGCGGCGATTCTGGTAGCCATCATTGCGTTTGCCCTGATGCGCGATACGCCGCAGTCCTGCGGGCTGCCGCCCATCGAAGCGTATAAAAACGATTACCCGGACGACTATAACGAGAAGCACGAAGAAGAGCTGACGGCGAAGCAGATTTTCATGCAGTACGTGCTGCCGAATAAGCTGCTGTGGTACATCGCCGTCGCTAACGTGTTCGTGTATCTGCTGCGCTACGGCATTCTCGACTGGTCGCCGACCTACTTAAAAGAGGTGAAGCATTTCGCGCTGGATAAGTCCTCCTGGGCCTATTTCTTCTATGAATATGCAGGCATCCCCGGCACGCTGCTTTGCGGCTGGATGTCGGACAAAGTGTTCCGCGGCAACCGCGGCGCGACCGGCGTGTTCTTTATGACGCTGGTGACTATCGCGACCGTCGTTTACTGGCTCAACCCGCCGGGCAATCCGCATATCGACATGGCGTGCATGATTGTTATCGGCTTTCTGATTTACGGCCCTGTGATGCTGATTGGCCTGCATGCGCTGGAGCTGGCGCCGAAAAAGGCGGCGGGAACGGCGGCGGGCTTTACCGGCTTGTTTGGCTATCTCGGTGGTTCCGTCGCGGCGAGCGCTATCGTGGGTTACACCGTCGATTTCTTCGGCTGGGACGGCGGCTTTATGGTGATGATTGGCGGCAGCATTCTGGCGGTCCTGCTGCTGATTATCGTGATGGTGGGTGAGCATAAGCATCACCATGAAACGCAGGCAAAACGCGGATAAGGAGCACCGATGAAACTGAAAATGACGCTGGCGGCGCTGGCGATAGGCGTAATGTCGGCAAACGCGCTGGCGGCGGATAAGCTGGTTATTGCCCATCGCGGGGCCAGCGGGTATCTGCCTGAGCATACGTTGCCTGCGAAAGCGATGGCGTATGCGCAGGGCGCCGATTACCTGGAGCAGGATCTGGTGATGACCAAAGACGACCAGCTGGTGGTGCTGCATGATCACTATCTGGATCGCGTGACCGATGTCGCAGAGCGATTCCCGGACCGCGCGCGCAAAGATGGCCGCTATTACGCCATCGACTTTACGCTCGCGGAGATCAAATCACTGAGGTTTACCGAAGGTTTTGAGCTCGACAACGGCAAAAAAGTGCAGACGTTCCCTGGCCGCTTCCCGATGGGCAAATCTGACTTCCGGGTGCATACCTTCGAGGAAGAGATCGAGTTTGTGCAGGGGCTTAATCACTCCACCGGCAAAAACATCGGCATTTATCCTGAGATCAAAGCGCCGTGGTTCCATCATCAGGAAGGCAAGGACATCGCCGCGAAGACGCTGGAAACCCTGAAAAAGTATGGCTACACCACGAAGCAGGATAAGGTTTATCTGCAGTGCTTTGACGCCAACGAGCTTAAGCGTATTAAGAACGAGCTGGAGCCGAAGCTTAAGATGGACCTGAAGCTGGTGCAGCTTATCGCCTACACCGACTGGAACGAAACCCAGCAGAAACAGCCGGACGGCAAATGGGTAAACTACAGCTACGACTGGATGTTTAAGCCGGGCGCGATGAAGCAGATAGCGCAGTACGTCGACGGTATCGGGCCGGATTATCATATGCTGGTGGCGGAGGGCTCAACCAAAGAGAAGGTGACGCTGACCGCTATGGCGAAAGAGGCGCACGACAGCCATTTGCAGGTGCACCCGTATACGGTGCGCGCCGACCAGTTGCCGGATTACGCCACCAACGTCAATCAGCTTTACGACGTGCTGTATAACCAGGCGGATGTGGACGGGCTGTTTACCGATTTCCCGGATAAAGCCGTTGAGTTCATTCACCGGAAGTAGGTTTTGTCGGTCGGGGGGCGGCCTGATGCGTCACCCTGACCCTCTCCCACAGGGAGAGGGAAAAAGGACGTTTACATCTCTATTTCAATATCGCCCTGCGGTTTACAGCAGCAGGGCAAAATCTCGCCTTCCTGAATAAACGCCAGCGGCTTAGTCAGCCACTGTACCTGGCCCGCGACCAGCTTACAGCGGCAGGAGCCGCAATAGCCTTCGCGGCACTGGTATTCCACCGTCACCGCGTGCGACTCCAGGGCCACCAGCAGAGAAGGGTGCTCGTCCGGGCACAACAGTTCGGTGCCCGTCACGCGAAGCGTAATACGACCCATATCAGAGCTGGAAGCTGCTCAGGTCGTCGTGGTCGATTTCCGAGTCTATCTGGCCGACCAGATAAGAGCTCACTTCCACTTCCTGCGGCGCTACCTGTACGTTATCGGACACAAGCCAGGTGTTGATCCACGGAATCGGGTTGGAACGGGTTTTGAACGGCAGATCCAGGCCCACCGCCTGCATACGGATGTTGGTGATGTACTCGACGTACTGGCAGAGAATGTCTTTGTTCAGGCCGATCATCGAACCGCCCTGGAAGAGATATTCCGCCCACTCTTTCTCCTGCTGCGCGGCCAGCACGAACAGATCGTAACACTCCTGTTTGCACTCTTCGGCAATCACCGCCATTTCCGGGTCGTCTTCGCCGCTGCGCATCAGGTTCAGCATATGCTGGGTGCCGGTCAGGTGCAGCGCTTCGTCGCGGGCGATAAGGCGAATGATTTTGGCGTTGCCTTCCATCAGTTCGCGCTCAGCGAAGGCGAAGGAGCAGGCGAAGCTGACGTAGAAGCGGATCGCTTCCAGCGCGTTGACGCTCATCAGGCACAGGTAGAGCTTTTTCTTGAGTTCATGCAGGTTCACGGTCACGGTTTTGCCGTTGACGCTGTGGGTGCCTTCGCCCAGCAGATGCCAGTAGCTGGTCATCTCGATCAGGTCATCGTAGTAGTGCGAGATGCCTTCGGCGCGCTTTAAGATCTGCTCGTTGGTGACGATATCGTCAAACACCACCGCCGGATCGTTAACGATGTTACGGATGATGTGGGTGTACGAGCGCGAATGGATGGTCTCGGAAAACGCCCAGGTTTCAACCCAGGTTTCCAGCTCCGGGATTGAGATCAGCGGCAGCAGCGCCACGTTCGGGCTACGGCCCTGAATGGAGTCGAGCAGCGTCTGGTATTTCAGGTTGCTGATGAAAATGTGTTTTTCATGATCCGGCAGCGCCTGGAAATCGATGCGGTCGCGGGAAACGTCCACTTCTTCAGGACGCCAGAAAAACGACAGCTGCTTTTCGATGAGCTTTTCGAAAATTTCATATTTTTGTTGATCGTAACGCGCCACGTTGACCGGTTGGCCAAAGAACATGGGTTCGAGAAGCTGGTCGTTTTTCGTCTGTGAAAATGTGGTGTAGGCCATGACGTAAATCCTGTCTGCAAACAATATTGGCTGTTAATGGTGAGTGGCGCTTTGCTTACCCACCCTACGGCCAACGGATCGGCTGTTGATGGTTCGGCGGTAAAGGGTGGATGCGCTTCGCTTACCCACCCTACGACCTTCACAACAAGAGGGCGGGTTTCCCCGCCCTGCGTTTAAATCTTACATGCGCCGCTTTCGCAGCCGTCATCCTGAATGGATGGCGCCAGGTCATCCTGGGCGTCTTCCGCGCCGTCGCGGGTGTTCTGATAGTACAGCGTCTTCACACCGAGCTTATAGGCGGTCAGCAGATCTTTAAGCAGCTGCTGCATCGGCACTTTGCCGGACGGGAAGCGCGTCGGATCGTAGTTGGTGTTCGCAGAAATCGACTGGTCGATGAATTTCTGCATGATGCCCACCAGCTGCAGATAACCGTCGTTACCCGGCATCTCCCACAGCAGCTCGTACTGATCTTTCAGCTGTTCGTAATCCGGCACGACCTGACGCAGGATGCCGTCTTTCGACGCTTTAATGCTGATGTGACCGCGCGGCGGCTCGATGCCGTTGGTGGCGTTAGAGATCTGCGACGAGGTCTCGGACGGCATCAGGGCAGAGAGCGTGGAGTTACGCAGACCGTGCGTCTTAATGGATTCACGCAGGGTTTCCCAGTCGTAATGCAGCGGCTCGTTAGTAATCGCGTCCAGATCTTTCTTGTACGTGTCGATCGGCAGGATGCCTTTGCTGTAGGTGGTTTCATTGAACCACGGGCACGCGCCTTGCTCTTTCGCCAGCTCGTTAGAGGCTTTCAGCAGGTAGTACTGAATCGCTTCGAACGTTTTGTGCGTCAGGTTGTTGGCGCTGCCGTTGGAGTAACGCACGCCGTGCTTCGCCAGGTAGTACGCGAAGTTAATCACGCCGATGCCGAGAGTACGACGGCCCATTGCGCCGCGTTTCGCCGCCGGGATCGGGTAATCCTGATAATCCAGCAGGGCATCCAGCGCACGCACGGCGAGGATAGCCAGTTCTTCGAGCTCGTCCAGGTTCTCAATAGCGCCCAGGTTGAACGCGGAGAGGGTGCAGAGCGCGATTTCGCCGTTTTCGTCGTTAACGTCTTCCAGCGGTTTGGTCGGCAGCGCGATTTCGAGGCACAGGTTGGACTGGCGCACCGGCGCGACGACCGGATCGAACGGGCTGTGGGTGTTGCAGTGGTCCACGTTCTGGATGTAGATACGGCCCGTGGAGGCGCGCTCCTGCATCATCAGCGAGAACAGCTCAGACGCTTTAATGCGCTGCTTGCGAATGCTCTCGTCCTGCTCGTAACGGGTGTAGAGACGCTCGAACTCGTCTTGGTCGGCGAAGAACGCGTCGTACAGGCCGGGCACGTCAGACGGGCTGAAGAGGGTGATGTCTTCGCCTTTCAGCAGACGCTGATACATCAGCTTGTTGATCTGCACGCCGTAGTCCATGTGACGTACGCGGTTCGCTTCGGTGCCGCGGTTGTTTTTCAGCACCAGCAGGCTTTCCACTTCCAGATGCCACATCGGGTAGAAGAGGGTGGCCGCGCCGCCGCGAACGCCGCCCTGGGAGCAGGATTTCACCGCGGTCTGGAAATGCTTGTAGAACGGGATGCAACCGGTGTGGAACGCTTCGCCGCCGCGAATCGGGCTTCCGAGCGCGCGGATGCGGCCCGCGTTGATGCCAATACCGGCGCGCTGGGAGACATATTTCACGATGGCGCTGGAGGTCGCGTTGATGGAATCCAGGCTGTCGCCGCACTCGATCAGCACGCAGGAGCTGAACTGACGGGTCGGGGTGCGAACGCCAGACATAATCGGCGTCGGCAGCGAAATTTTAAAGGTAGAAACCGCGTCGTAGAAGCGCTTCACATAATCCAGGCGGGTTTCGCGCGGATAGTTGGAGAACAGGCACGCGGCCACCAGGATGTAGAGGAACTGCGCGCTTTCGTAGATCTCGCCGGTCACGCGGTTCTGTACCAGGTATTTCCCTTCAAGCTGCTTCACGGCGGCGTAGGAGAAATTCATGTCGCGCCAGTGATCGATAAAGCCGTCCATCTGCGCGAACTCTTCTTCGCTGTAATCCTGGAGCAGGTGATGGTCATATTTGCCCAGCTCAACCATCTTCACGACGTGGTCGTAAAGCTTCGGCGGCTCGAACTGACCGTAGGCTTTTTTGCGCAGGTGGAAAATCGCCAGGCGCGCGGCCAGGTACTGGTAATCCGGCGCCTCGCGGGAGATCAGGTCCGCCGCCGCCTTAATGATAGTCTCATGAATATCGGAGGTTTTGATGCCGTCGTAGAACTGAATGTGCGAACGCAGCTCTACCTGCGAGATGGAGACGTTATGCAGACCTTCCGCAGCCCAGTCCAGAACACGATGAATTTTATCCAGGTTAATGCGTTCCTGGCTGCCATCTCGTTTTGTTACCAGCAGACTCTGATTCATGGGTAATACCTGTCCGTGAAATCCGTGAAAATAGAAATATCCCCCGCTTATCCACAAGTGACTAACTTGTGGATAAATACTATATGTAGGGGGTTTGAGATAAGTGAAACGCTATATGGTGAGTATTCTAGTCTGGATTCTTTTGAGAACAAGGCTTGATTTCGATGTTAATTTGCGTTTGCAAAATCCTGAAATTAAGTAAGTCCTCATCGCATAAGGGCTTGAGGCCTTGTCAAGGCGGCAGGAAAAAAAATGAAAATTTGATCGAACGCTGATTTCCTGGACAGGAAAGAAATTGCGCAACAGAACGTTGCGCAATTTTTAATACCAAAAGCTTATATCAGGCAGGGTTTTTAGCCTGTGTATGCAACATGTAATTAACATCTACGCCCGGCGCGAGCTTAAACGTGTTGGTCAACGGGTTGTAGTGCAGACCGATAATGTGACGCTCCTGCAGCGGCGTTTCGTCGACCCAGCCCAGCAGTTCGGACGGACGGATAAACTTTTTGGCGTCGTGGGTGCCTTTGGGCACCATGCGCAGCACATACTCCGCGCCGACCACCGCCATCAGCCAGGCTTTGGCGTTGCGGTTAAGCGTTGAGAAAAAGACGTGGCCGCCGGGCTTCACGAGTTTTGCACAGGCCTGCACCACCGAGCGCGGGGCCGGCACGTGTTCAAGCATCTCCATGCAGGTCACCACGTCATAAGCGCCCGGATGCTGCGCCGCGTGTTCTTCTACCGTGCGCTGGACATATTCCAGTTCTACGCCGTTTTCAATAGCGTGCAGACGCGCCACCGCGAGCGGCTCGGCGCCCATATCGAGCCCCGTGACGTTCGCCCCTTCGCGGGCCATGCTTTCCGAGAGAATGCCGCCACCGCAACCGACATCCAGCACCTTTTTCCCGAACAGCCCGCCTGCACGTTCGGCGATATAGCCAAGACGCAGCGGGTTAATGCGGTGCAGCGGTTTAAACTCCCCTTCAGTGTCCCACCAGCGCGAAGCGACAGCTTCAAATTTGGCGATTTCTTCTAAGTCTACGTTGTGCGCAACGGGTGGTTTTTCAGCATTCATTGACGCCTCTACTCCTTTCTTCGCAAGAGCGTCGAGTATAACAGGCGTTAGTGGGGAATAAAGCGGCCTGGCGGGGCTATTCGGTTTACCGAACAGGCCGCAGCTGTGTTATAATTTGCGACCTTTGAATCCGGGACACAGTAGAGGGATAACGGTCAGATGAGCGACCTTGCCAGAGAAATTACACCGGTCAACATTGAGGAAGAGTTAAAGAACTCCTATCTGGATTACGCGATGTCGGTTATTGTCGGCCGCGCGCTTCCGGATGTCCGAGATGGCCTCAAACCGGTACACCGTCGCGTACTTTACGCCATGAACGTGTTGGGCAATGACTGGAATAAAGCCTACAAAAAATCCGCCCGTGTCGTTGGTGACGTAATCGGTAAATACCATCCCCACGGTGATTCCGCCGTTTACGATACCATCGTGCGTATGGCCCAGCCGTTCTCGCTGCGCTACACGCTGGTGGATGGTCAGGGCAACTTCGGTTCTATCGACGGCGACTCCGCCGCGGCGATGCGTTATACGGAAATCCGTCTGGCGAAGATCGCCCATGAACTGATGGCCGACCTCGATAAAGAAACCGTTGATTTTGTAGACAACTACGACGGCACGGAAAAAATCCCTGACGTCATGCCGACCAAAATCCCGAACCTGCTGGTGAACGGGGCTTCCGGCATCGCGGTCGGGATGGCCACTAACATTCCGCCGCATAACCTGACGGAAGTGATTAACGGCTGCCTCGCCTATATCGATGATGAAGACATCAGCATCGAAGGGCTGATGGAGCATATCCCTGGCCCGGATTTCCCGACCGCCGCTATTATCAATGGCCGTCGCGGCATTGAAGAGGCGTATCGCACCGGTCGCGGTAAAATCTATATTCGCGCGCGCGCGGAAGTCGAAGTCGATCCGAAAAACGGCCGCGAAACCATCATCGTTCATGAAATTCCGTATCAGGTGAACAAAGCGCGCCTGATCGAGAAAATCGCCGAGCTGGTGAAAGACAAACGCGTCGAAGGCATCAGCGCGCTGCGCGATGAGTCTGACAAAGACGGTATGCGTATCGTTATTGAGATCAAACGCGACGCCGTTGGCGAAGTGGTGCTCAATAACCTGTACTCCCAGACGCAGCTTCAGGTCTCATTCGGCATCAACATGGTGGCATTGCACCATGGCCAGCCGAAGATCATGCCGCTGAAAGATATTCTGGCGGCGTTTGTTCGCCACCGCCGCGAAGTGGTGACCCGTCGTACCATTTTCGAACTGCGCAAAGCGCGCGATCGCGCGCATATCCTGGAAGCGCTGGCCATTGCGCTTGCGAACATCGACCCGATCATTGAGCTGATTCGTCGCGCCCCGACGCCGGCGGAAGCGAAAGCGGGCCTGATCGCGCAGGCGTGGGATCTCGGCAACGTGAAAGCGATGCTGGAAGGCGCGGGCGATGACGCCGCGCGTCCGGAGTGGCTGGAGCCGGAATTCGGTATTCGCGACGGCAAATACTGGCTGACCGAGCAACAGGCCCAGGCGATCCTCGACCTGCGTCTGCAAAAGCTCACCGGCCTTGAGCATGAAAAACTGCTCGACGAATATAAAGAGCTGCTGACCCAGATTGCCGAGCTGCTGCACATTCTCGGCAGCGCCGATCGCCTGATGGAAGTGATCCGCGAGGAGCTGGAGCTTATTCGCGATCAGTTCGGCGACGAGCGCCGCACCGAAATCACCGCCAATACCGCTGATATCAACATTGAAGATCTGATCAACCAGGAAGATGTGGTGGTCACCCTGTCTCACCAGGGCTATGTGAAGTATCAGCCGCTGACGGATTACGAAGCGCAGCGCCGCGGCGGTAAAGGGAAATCTGCCGCGCGTATTAA
>Ga0157365_10000109_pt1 | contig 38622 bp, 30 predicted proteins | sample AttsexASBM3_FD_111478 | JGI IMG/M metagenome (GOLD analysis project Ga0157365, IMG submission 111478) | Fungus gardens microbial communities from leaf cutter ant in Ribeirão Preto, State of São Paulo, Brazil - Atta sexdens ASBM3 | ecosystem: Host-associated > Fungi > Mycelium > Unclassified ...
CCCCGGCCGGCGCGCCCCCCCTCCCCCCCCACCTTTGCCCCCCCCCCCCCCCCGGGGCACCCCGGGGGGTTTGCCCCAGCGGGGCCCCCCCCCCCCCCCCAAACCTCCGGCCCCCTCGCGGTACTTGAGTCGATCGCAGGCGCCATCGACGAACAAGTGCTTCACCAAGAGTCCAGATTTTGCGGACTGCATCTAGGATCATCTGAGCATCATCACTGTCCGAGATATCATCGGAGATAAGATTGATCATCAACAAACGTCCGTCCGTATCGACCGCCATATGGTGCTTGCGACCGACGCCCCTCCTACCGGAATCGTAAGGTCCTGTTTTAGCGTGCGGCGCCCTGATGCTCTGGTGGTCGATCACCGCTACCGAAAGGTTGGCGTCGAGGCCTGCCTGCGCCAGGTCCATCATCAGTTCCACGTCATGGTTGGTTTGGAACAGGAGCGTAGGGTCAGTTCGTGGAGCCAGCCTTAAACAGTCCGCCGGCACCCGAAGTGGATTGGCAGCATCCCGCAACTGCACACCGAACGCATCAGGCAGCGCACCGCGTCGATAACGTCGCAGGACTCGCCTTTACAGTTGATAGATAGAACAGTTATTTAGATTATCTAGAGAGACGGTAAAATTTCTCATGGTGCTCCTCGTCTAATTTGGAGCGGTAAAAAAAAACAACGGACAGAAAAATGTAAAATCCCTGATTTAAAAATCGGCGCAACCTCAAAAAGTAAAAGCAAGGGTCGAAAGATAATAGAAACTGTTCGAAGCTCCGGCTTTGGACATTCCTCTTGAGACAAAAAAACGTGCTATATCATGATTCCAGGTGATATGCCGCCCTATATGCAAAGACAGCAGCGCCTGCGGAACCACACCAACAAATCCGCCATGATAATTTACGAATTTATAGGGTCCCCCAGGCGCATAAAATGCGTCATTCGTATTCTCTCTCCACAGGACGGGCGCTTTTAACTGAAGTGTTGCAAATGATGCTGGGGTTAACTGGATTACCGGCGATACGGCGACAAGATTGCTCGTTCCCGTATAATAACTCGTATCCAGATAACTCGAAAGTGGCACGTAAGGCGTTGTATATGTGCCCACTGTCCCGCTGGTATCGTTCCGGTTACCACCGGAATACAAATCCGCCTGGACGCCCAGAAGCGGTTTTGTCAGGATTTTGGCGAAGCGCCAACCGAGGCTCTCGTTAAACGAATAAGCACTGACAGGTCGTTGTGCGACCTGCCCTGCATTGGTAAAAGTACCGCCCTGATACAGCGCACCAAACGAAAATTCGATTGGCCCTGCATTACCCCACAGGCGCGTACCGTAATTATCGCGATGTGTAGAGCCTGCTTGCGTGCCTGTAGGCGCTGTAATTGCGGCCGAAGCACCGTTGAAGACGTAGCCATAATAGAAAAGATCAGTAAATATCTGACTCTTCTCTCCCAGGAACTTGAACGTCGGTAAGGCATAGCTGCCGTAAGCACCAAATAGTCGTGTTCCGTAGCTTGGCTGATCGTGAAAAATTTGGGGTGGGTTAATATTGGTCTGAATGAAATCAAACACGTCCAGCCTGAAACGCGGCCAAATCATATACCCGCGGGCCCCATTCCAACTCTCAGGAATACTCGACACGGTCCGCGCATAGAAGATGTAATTTGGTGCGTCGGCGAAATCCATTCGCCCGAGCATGAGACCGGACTTCGCTCCAAACAATCGACCATTAAACTCCACAAATGCCTGCTGCAGATCGAGCCGTGTGCGATAGCCAGCCGTGTAGCCATACCCTCCCCAACCACCAGCCGATGCGTTGATGACTTCGCCATACAACCGGACATGCTGCCCCAGATGCAGATCGGCTCCGTAAATACTTTGGAGTGTCATTCGGCCGGAATCATTGGGCTTGATGGTGCCAAGACCCGGACGGTTCTCAAACCAGTTTTTTAGCCGCTCGCTCCCGCTGAACGAGAGATAGACCGAGCCGCTTTCATTGAGGGGAATGTACTTTAGGGTGTCGAACGGATCATGATCGGCGCGTCGCAGCGCAGGGTCGCGCAACGCGCTCCAATCCTCCGCCCAGCGCTCCAGGCCATAGCGCGTGACCGGGCCAAACCCCGCTGCCGCGCCCTGACCGGCGTTGAAAACCCCCCAGTCACCTTGATGTGTGTTGAGTCCCCCCAGACTCAACACCGACACGGTTGGATTAGGCTTCGGGGGGACGGTATCGCCTGCATGAGCGTCACCGATCCCGATGGTTGAAACAAGGGAACCCAGTACCATTGCAACGTGAGAAATCGGCGCCCTGCGCTTTGAAAAGCTTTTGTTCAGAGTTTTGTGGACGCGATCCATTCTTTTTTACTCTATGCTTTTCGATCGAGTTTCATAAAAATCCGTCAGGCATGAGAAGGCAAGTTATGCTTACCCAACGTAATAAATTGCGGAATTAACTTGATAAAATACCTCATGATGAGTGTCGGCAACCAGTCATTGACTTGTAAGGATGGCCGATTCAAGCGAGACAACAAGCAGTATCCGTCTACTGCGCTTAAATATCCTTGTACGTGTTGTTCCACCCACCGCCCAACGCTTGATAGAGCGCGACTATGGCCTTCAGATGATCAACCCTTGTGGAGATCTCATTCTGTTCTGCTACAAGCAACGCTTGCTCCCCAGAGAGTTCACTCAGAACAGTCGTTGAGCCGCCCTTGTAAGCCGCCTGTGCCATTTGAGCGCTTTGTGTCGCACTTGCCACGGCAAAGGCTTCAGCTTTTTCCTGCAGTGCCAGTTCATTGGCGTCCACAAGGGCATTTTCAACATCGCCAAACGCTGCAATTGCGGATTTTCGATACTGCGCTATAGCTTCAGCATAGATGCCTTTCGCCGATTTCATTTGGCCCTGCAGACGCCCTCCTTCGAAGAGCGGCTGGCTTAAGGACGCTGCCAGAGAGTAAATCCCCAAAGGCGGCACCGTATAATGTGTCAACGCATAACTCTCGACCCCGCCGCTAGCCGTAAGATTCAGGGACGGAAAGAAGTTGGCCCGCGCCACACGGATGTTGGCATTTGCTTCCCGTAAAGTAGCTTCAGCTTTTTGAACGTCCGGTCTCCGTGACAGCAAACCGGACGGTAATCCGGTTACCACGGCGGGCACACTCAAGTCGGCAAGTTCTTCAGGTTTCAGCTCCAGATCTTCGGGTATTGTACCCAGAAGAATGGCAAGCGCGGTATGCAAATGCTCGGTCTGTCGGTAGAGCGGGGGAAGGGTCGCAGCCAGGCTCCGGACAATCACGTCCTGCTCAGACACATCAAGTTGCGGAGTCAGTCCGGCTCGCGTCAACTCTTTCATACCGTCGAGAATCCGTGTCTCACGGGCCAGATTACTTTGCACGACCTCGGCCTCCCGTTTGCTTCCGAGAAGATCGACGTAGGTTGCCACGATGCTCGAAACGATGGCGATCTGGACCGCTTGTGCATCGAAGCGCGCAGCTTCTGAGCTTGCGGCAGCGGCTTCACGTGCAGATCGATTCTTCCCCCACAGGTCAACTTCGTAAGCAGCCTGCAGAACACCCCCGCCCGCAGCGTAGTGCCGTTCATGACCTGTCAGACCAATTTTGCGAGCAGCCTGACCACTGGGGCTTACCCCGATGGACGGCACCAACGCGGAGCCTGCAACACGCAGTTGCCCATCTGCCTGCTCGATCCGAGCCTGCGCCGCTTCGATATCCAGGTTCTGCAACTGCGCCCTTGCGACAAGATCATCAAGCTGCCGGGATCCGAAATTAGTCCACCAGTTGGAGCCGGGCCACTGGTGATCAGCCGTCTCGCTGGCTGCGTCCCAAATATTGGGTGCCGGCAAGGCCGGACGCCGAAACGCAGGGCCTACCTGACACCCGGACACCAGCAGAGAGACCGCGAGCAAGACACAACCGGTCTTCACACAACCAACGGTCATGGCGCAGCCTCCGCCACTTTGGCGGGTTGGGACTGTGCACGCGACAGCGCTCTGCCGATCCAGTCCATATAGAGATATACGACTGGCGTCGTGAAAAGCGTCAGGATCTGGGAGACCGCGAGACCACCAACGATCGCCAGGCCCAACGGCTGGCGAAGCTGAGATCCGATACCCTGAGCCAAGATAAGAGGGACGCCACCGAGCATGGCACAGATAGTCGTCATAAGGATCGGACGAAACCGCAGCAGGCACGCAGCCCGAATTGACTCCGATGCGGACTTCCCGGCACGCTCCTCCCCAAGTGCGAAGTCTACAAGCATGATACCGTTCTTTTTAACGATACCGATCAACAGGATGATACCGATGATCCCAATGACATCGAGCGGCATCCCGGCCATCATCAGTGCAAGCAACGCGCCCAGCCCGGCGGACGGAAGCGTCGAGAGAATGGTGATCGGGTGAATCCAGCTTTCATAGAGCATTCCCAACACCAGATACACGGCAATCAGAGCGCTGCCGATCAACACAAGCTGGCCTGAAAGCGCCGTTCCGTAGGCTTTTGCCGAGCCCTGAAATCCGGCCTGTATCGTGCGTGGAAAATGGAGTTGACGGACAGCATTATCGACCGAACTGACAGCAGTTCCGATTGAAACCCCGGGCTTAAGGTTGAAGGAAATCGTGACAGATGGAAACTGCTTTTGATGATTGATGATCAACGGTGCGGAAGTCATATGTATTTCCGCGATCTGTCCCAGCGGCACCAAGCTGCCCTGCGAAGAGCGAACATAGATGCGTTTAATCGCATCTGGCCCTTGACGATATTGCGGCGCGACTTCGACGATAACGTCGTACTGGCCCAAGCTGGTAAATAGCTTTGTTGCAATGCGGCTCCCGAACGCATCATACAAAGCGTCGTCAATATCTTTTACCTGAACACCATAAGATGCTGCTGCTTCGCGATTAATTTGGATCGACAGGGCCGGGCTTCCAGAGACGGCGTCACTGCCTACTGAAGTCAGGGCCGGTATTGTCTGAAGCTTTGCGACTAGTTTTGACGACCAATACGCGAGTTCGGTCGGGTTCACGTCAACCATCGAATACTGATATTGGGATTTCGAGACCCTGGCACCAATGGTCAGATCCTGCGCAGCTTGCAGGTACAACTTGATACCGGCAACGGATGCAACAGCCTTGTCAAGCCGTGCGATGACTTCTTGAGCGCCGGAGTTTGCACCGCGTTTCGATAGTGGCTTCAGCGCGATAAACATACGCCCCTGATTGGGAGCGGCATTGGACGGACCGGGGCCGATATAGCTGGCAACGGTCTGGACCGCGTGATCTTTCATTATAATATCGGTCAGTTTCTGCTGACGCACCCCCAGGCCAGCCGACGAAACATCTTGAGAGGCTTCCGTCGTAGCCATCAGCAGGCCGGTATCTTGTTCGGGGAAAAATCCCTTCGGGATAACGACATACAGCACTCCCGTAAGCGCCATGGTGACGAGCATCGACACCATGCTCAGACGCTGATGCCGTAAAACTGCGTCCAGACCCTTCTCATATCGTTTGAGGAGCCAGTCGAAGGCACGCTCTGTCGCAAAGTAGAGCTTGCTATGTGCCCCCCTACCCTCTGCATGGACCTTTGGCTTGAGAAACAGGGCACACATCACAGGGGTTAATGTAATCGAGACAAAGACCGACATGACGATGGATATCGCGACCGTGACCGCAAATTCCTGCAGCATTTTGCCGACAACACCACCCATCATGAACAGCGGGATGAACACGGCGATCAGGGAAACGGAGATGGAAAAGATCGTGAATGCAATTTCACCGGCCCCGGCAAGGGCTGCCTTCGAGGGGGTCGTACCGTCTTCTATATAACGCGCAATATTCTCAACCATAACGATGGCGTCATCGACGACGAAGCCGACAGCAATAGAGAGGGCCATGAGAGAAAGGTTGTCCAGCGAATAGCCCAGCACGTACATCACTGCAAACGTTCCCAAGATCGACAGCGGTACGGAAACACTGGGAATCAGTGTTGCCCAGAATGATCTCAGGAAGACAAAGATCGTTGCAACAACGAGTAGAATGGTGATTATCAGCGTCGTCTGCACATCGTCGACGGAGGCACGAATCGTGGCGGTTCGATCCGAGACGATCTGCACCTTGATGGACGGCGGTATCGACGCCGTCAGCATTGGCAACTGCCCCTTGATGCTTGCGATCGTGTTAATGGCATTTGCCCCGAAGGCCGGCAGGATATTGAGAATGACCGCGCGTCGGCTACCATACCAGCCCGCTAGAAGCGGGTTGGATGGCCCGATGGAGACGTTCCCAACATCGCGCACATGCACCGCAGCGCCATCACGGTAGGCGACGACGAGAGATTGGTAATCGTCGGTGTGCAAAAGCTGATCGTTGGTCTCGATTGCATAGGCCTTGTCCCGCCCTTGCAAAACGCCTGTCGAGCCGTTGACCGTCTGTGCAATAACCGCATTACGCACATCCGCAAGGCTGAGCTGCTTTGCCGCCAGTTGCGCAGGGTTCATCTCCAGCAACATTGCAGGAGTCTGTTGACCACCAACCGTCACAAGGCCGACGCCAGGAACCTGAGAAAGGCGTTGTGCAAGAATGGAATAGCCGTAATCGCTTACGGATGTCAGCGGAAGCGTGTCAGACGTCAACGCCAGAATCAAGACAGGTGTCTGTGCCGGATTGGTCTTGCGATAGATCGGAGGCTGAGCCAGTGCCTTTGGTAGATTGGCCTGCGCGGCGATAAGGGCCGCCTGCACTTCGCTTGCGGCGATTGCCGCTGACTGGCCGAGCCCGAACTGTACGGTAATCTGGGCGTAGCCATCCACACTGGATGAGGTCATCTGCGTAACGCCCGGGATCTGACCCAGCTGCGTTTCAAGCGGCGTTGTCACGGCAGACGCACTCGTTTGCGGGTTCGCGCCGTTCATCTGCGCCGTAATCAGAAACGTTGCGACATTGACGTTTGGCAACGAAGAGATGGGCAACTTGAAGTACGCGACAGCGCCTACAATAAACACGGCAACCATCAACATTATCGTCGCGATCGGTGTGCGGATGAACCGCCCGGAAAGGCCACCTGTTGGCTCAAGGTTCGTATCGTTTTTCACGGTGTGATCCCCACCCGATCGGTAGCGCTGTTCTGTATCGGCGTGCCGTTTTGGCTATTGCCTCCGGCTGCTACCACCGTCGTCATTACACCCTCAGTCAGGCTATACTGCCCATTGACGACGACCCGATCGGCTTCTTTTAACCCCTGATCGACAAGGACTCGCCCCCGCACTGTCTGGGCGATGTGGATCGGGGTCTGGTGTGCCCTGCCGTCCGGAAGGAGCGTCCAGACATACACACCTTTCTGCTCACGCTCCACTGCATCGAGCGGTATGATCAGGGCGTCATGACGGGTCGCGAGTACAACATGCACGTTCAGGAACTCGCCGGGCCATAAGGCCATGTCAGCATTGGGAAAGCGGGCTTTCAACCGGATCGTTCCCGAAGTCGAATCAACCTGATTGTCGACTACCGTCAACGTGCCTTTCGCCAATTGTTGTTGATCCGACTGAGACCACGCTTCCACTTCCACCCCGGCCTTCCCCGCGTCTTGGAGCGCACGTTGCAACGCGGGCAGCGTACCTCCTGCGACCGGAAACAGGACATCAATCGGTTGCATCTGTGTTACGGTCACAAGACCGGCCGGGTCCTGAGGCGACACGACGTTGCCCATTGTCACATTCAGGATGCCTGCAATGCCAGTGATCGGCGACGTGATCGTGGTATAGCCGAGAGCAACCTGATCGCGCTTCATCAGTGCCTTATCAAACCGCTCCTTGGCACTGAGTTGGGCGATCTCAGATTTCTTGGTTTCTATGTCCTCGGCCGAGACCAACCCTTTGCTCAGTAACGGCTTTGATCGCGCGAGAATGGCTGCGGCGTTCTCCTCTGCCGCCTGATCCTGCGCGATCAATGCCCCATCCTGGTCGACTGTCGCCTGAAGGGTACGCGGGTCTATGTGAGCCAAAATCTGTCCGGCTTGAACCTGTCGGCCCTCGGCAAAATTCACGGACACAAGTTGACCGCTAACCTGTGCACGAACGCGGACCGTGCTGAGTGGGTCCACGTGTCCCACGACATCTTGCTCGAGCTGAAAATCACCCGGCTTCAATGTTACAATCTCGACGGGCTCAGCCGAGGCATCCTTTACAGCAGCGTGAGCGGTCTTGCTGAGGATGAGACCCAACCCCAAGAATGCAACACACGACGCCGCGCAATACGCAGCGCGCTGACGCTTACATTCCCACACAACCTTAGTGCCCGTCGCCTGCGCTACCCTGCACTGCATGGGCAAATGCGTCGGCAGCCTCAGCAGCAATCTTGACGTCATTATCCTTGTTCAAGCCCGCGACGCCAATCGCGCCTACCACAACATTGCCGTCACGCAGTGGCATGCCGCCACGAAGCGCCATGACCCCGGACGTAACGAAGGCCACACGCCCCTGATTGGTCTTATCCTCGATTTCAGAGGTGGGGCGCTGCAGCAGGGCCGCCGCTCGGGCTTTTCCCAATGCGAGATCGGGGCTTCCGGCACGCACACCGTCAAAACTTTCAAAAGCCATGAGCGTGCCGCTCGGGTCAACCACAGCAACCGAGCACGGGGCATGCATCTTTGCCGCAGCGTCAAGAGCCGCATTCAAGGCCATCTGAGCACCCGCCCGGGACAAAACGACCGATACATTGACGAGAGGTGTCGCGCTACGCGCCACGCTCGAAGCGGCTCCTAAGGTCAAAACTGATACGACAACCAGACTGACGAGTTTCAGCATTAGCAAATTCCCGATTGACGGCCTCAGGATGAGAACCCTCGCTTTGACAAAGGCTGGCTTAATAATTTAGCCTAAACAAATGAATATTTTTCACATCAATATGCACAGATTGAATAGACAACAATCATGAAACGCGGTGCTGCCGATCTGAACCTCCTGATCGTTTTAGAAGCGATCTTGGAGACGCGGAGCGTATCGAAAGCGGCGGAACGAGTTGGACTGAGCCAACCCGCAGTAAGCCACGCATTGACCCGCTTACGCACCACGTTCAACGATCAGCTCTTGATCCGCACCCCTGCGGGCATGGTGCCGACGCCGCGAGCAGAGGCTCTTGCATGGCCGATTCGACAAGCACTTTCTGGTCTCGAAGCAATTCTGGAGCCGCAGAGTTTTGATCCCACCACAGAGACACGAGAGTTTAATATTGCAGTTAACAATTATGCTGCGGTCACGCTTGCACCCGCCATTGCTGCACGCTGCGCACTTGAGGCACCTAACCTGAAATTGACGTTTCGTCCGAGCGGCACCCTCAATCTTTTGGAATTAATGGACAGAGGAGAGATAAGCCTCGCGCTCACCGAGCTTACACCTGTTGCTGAACGCATAAGCCGAAATATCCTGATTGAAGATGACTACGTGGCCGTAACTCGTGCCGAGCATCCTACGTCAGCACGCCGTTTGTCGCCGAAGTTGCTCGCTCAGATGATCCATTTAGACATCACATCAAGTACCGTCGATCAGACGATCGATGATGCCTTTGGGCTTCACGGTCTTTCGCGGAACGTAAAACTTCGTGCCCCTCTCCTTTCAACTTCCAGCATCTTGGAAAATTCAGATTTGGTCGCAATTCTGGCGCGCAATGTTGCCAATGCGATCAATCGAACCCATTTGCTCGAGGTTCGGAACGTTCCGTTCCCACGACTTCGACTCGTCACTGAAATGGCATGGCCACGCCGACTCAATGACCAAAGCGCTCATCTATGGATGCGCAACATAGCTCTCGACGCCGCCCAATCACTGCAATCGCATATATAAAAAGCCTTCGAGAGCACAGCCTACGGCTGCCTCACTTACGGTTTTCGTGCTAAACACGTAGGTCCCGGCGACAAAGTTTGGTTGCCATCTGCGAATAGCTGCGAGAATGAGAAAGCTTGCGGATGACACGGTGCTCTCGTCGTAACGCGGGGCGATCCGTCGTTGATGTTTGACGTTTCCGAGTATCCGCTCGATGCGATGGCGATATCGGCGGCGTTCACACGCGATCGGGTCGCACCTGTTGGCCCTGGGCGGAAAGATCGTGAGAATCCCGCTCGGGAGCAGGTTTGAACGTAAGGTATCGCCGTCATTGCCCTTGTCCGCCTATAAGGCTTTCGGCTCGGCGGTCGGCGAAGCCATGGGGCCATTGACAGCGCTATAGTCAGACCCCTGACCGCTGATCGGGACGAATCCAAGAGAACGTCCTTGATTATCGCAACGGGCGTTGATTTTGCATGCGCACCCGCCGCGTGATCGACCAAAAGCTTCCTTATGAGTCCCCCTTTAGCGCCATCGGCCGATGGCGTTGCCGCGAACTGTGGTGTTGTCGATTGTGTGCTGCCAGTCGCCGGTCAGTCTGAACTCACCGGGTGAACTCAGACTGACCGGCGCCGGAAACGTGCATAGACTAAATTTTACTTGCCATCGCGCTCGCGCATGTCGCCTCAGGGATAGCCCACGAGCAAGGCTTCACTATACCGTTGAGAAAACACCGGTTATCATGGTTAGGCCGCGACTTGCGCCCAAGTTGGAAGGGGGTAAAAACCCTTCAATCACGCGCCATACCCACCCTTTCAAAGAGCAGCTACCCGAACATCGACTTCATACACGTTAAAAATACATAGATCCATACGTGCAGAAATCCCCAAAATAATACCATACGCGGTTCAACCGGTTGAACCACGTATGGTTGAATTCGAAATCAGGCAGACTGCAGGAAGAGAGTGCCATATGCCAGCCGCCTTCAACTTAAGATATACCTGCTGGGCTTGACGCGGTCTGCGAAACACGGACCACTTAAAGTGTGATCCTTCCCAGTGTAATATTTATGGTGAACCTTCGGATTTTCTGAAACGACTATCGGTCGAGCGCGTCGGTCGTTTCGCGGGCTTTTTTCGTTTAGGGGTGTTAGCTCATCCAACCCATGCCATTACAGCATGGGTTGCCATGCCTTACGGTGCGTGCCGACGTCACCCATTCTGAGGTATGTTCCGTTGTGGCTCGCGCCGAATTTGTTTTCGCTAAGCTCGTATCGCTCTTCAATCCGTCAGCGCAGTCGTCCATACACCGGCGTCTCAAGCGGCGAGCGAGGCGCACCCCAACTCATGAAATAAGCCAAATCTCCATCTACCGGATAATGCTACGCGCGAAAATGCTCGTGTCCATAAAGCGGTAGTGTCTCTGCCTGCGACCTAACCTGTCGAGTCAAACATTGAACAACACACTCGGCCTCACACCCGGTTGTCTGAGATATCGTTCGTCACGCGGGGCTTTCGCGTTGTCGCGCGCTTGCCCAGAAATAAGAACATCTGGCCGCCATGAATGAAACCGGTGGTATCTAATTCATACTTGCGCGTAGAACCTGCGGGCGGTGCACCTTAGGGGTGCCCTATCACCCACCTCTGACCCAACTTGCCGAAAACCCGATCTTGCCGGGCATTTGTGTGGATTTCAGGAGCGCGGAGTCGTCAAACCGGGATTTTTAGGAAACAGCGTCTGTTCGACGAGCGCATAGCCTCTGCTGAAGACTATGGCCGAGAACTCAAGGAGCCGAGTTCACGAAGCGGCCCGAAAGCTGGGCGCATCCGTGCAAAGGCTTCCCGTAGACCTTACATCGGTGGAAGATTTGTGGTGTTAAGTTGCTTACGTTACGTCAGACAACGCTATGTTATTCAATGCCCAATCGCTACTGCGGCCGCCCATCTCAATGCCACAGGCTTGTATCAACGTGGAATGGTCACCGTCTTGATTGTCTTTAATAAGGTCATCGCAAACGCTCGAGTGACCTACAATTTCGATCAAAGTCTTTTTGACTAGGAATATAATTACGTCGAACGTTTACCAAGTGTCGGTGGTGTCTACTCATTAACTTGCACGTATGGCGAAGCACAAAGTGCCACCAGGTTTTCGGTTGTGATGAGTTTGGATACGATACAAAGCTTTCATCTTACACCGCGAATTCAATTTTAAAGTTCAACCAGTTGAACATTCGATGACAATATCCTTCTGTTTCAGACGTCAATGACGGCGTGACGTGGTAAAATAACCGTCCACAGTAAGGCCGCGCGCTTTTCTGCGCGACATATTGAATTCACATTAAGTGTTGCACCCGACATCCGTAAATATTAACAATGTTATCTCATTTGTAAGTCACGCTTTATTCCGTTATCGGAGACAGAGAGATGCCGCCCCGCAAATCAAAAACACTCGGCAAAGCTGAACCTAAGATAATTGCGTTGTGCTCCCCTAAGGGTGGGACAGGGAAAACCACCTTCGCTCAAAACCTCCTTACACAGTTTGCGTCAAGGGGCGATCGAGTCTTAGGTGTGGACTTTGACCCTCAACACACCCTTACGAAATGGTTCCAGCGCCGCGAGGCATTCGCAGAACATGACGATTCTATTGCAATGTTTGATACTCTGCCGGCTGGGTTGGAAGAGTGGCAGCGCGTTCTTGAGGTTGCACGAGAATACGATACTGTGGTTCTGGACATTCTTCCCGGGGTTGACGCTCATATTTCAGCTGTTCATGGTTTGTGCCAAGCGGCTGATCTGGTTGTAGTCCCAACTGGAGTCACGATGAGCGACCTAGACAGCACCGGTCCGTGGGTCGCCGAACTCACTCAGATGGGGTTCAGCACTGTCGTCTGCATGAACCGAGCGAATCGACGAGAGACATTTTTCGCGGCTGCACGCGCTCAATTGAACAAAATTGGTCGCCTCTGTCCTGTCGAAGTCCGACAGTTAGCTGATGCACATGCATTTTCGATCGACGGATTGGCAGCTTCGGACAGACCTAGATCCAAAGCTTATGGCGATTTCGCTGCGGTTTTCGACTTTGTGAAACGAGAGCTTAACAGGAAGCACTGAGATGGTCGCTAAAGGAACACGCATATTAACTCTTGAGAGCAAACTTGCCGGCGCTCTCCGGGAACCTGATCGCCAATCGACGACCCTTCGTGAACTGGAGATTGCCGATCCTGAATTTGCCAATGCGTTCGAAACACATTTTTCTGGGTCCACTGTTCTTGCTGATCCCGAAAAAATTAGAGCGGCTACTGTCTTGTTTAATTCCATCCGTCGCGGCGCTGTGAAGCAACTTGATGCCATAATCGAGATGGGCAGGGCGCTCATTAGAGCAGAGAGCATTTTCACAAAAACGGAATGGAATCACCTCTTGGAAGGTGGCCCCAAACTACTCGGTCTCCCTAAGAATACCGCCAGCATGTATCGTGCTGTGGCCCGAGATATCGACAGCGGTAGGTTACCTCGCGCTCTTTGCCCGGAATCATTCTCGACCGCATATGTTTTCACTACTTTCGAAGATCAGAGACTGATACTAGCAAAATCCAGAGGCATATTACGGCCAACAGTCACTCGGCGCGAGGTTGAGGAGTTTAAGCGTCCTCCGTTAGAGTTTTTGCTCAACGAAAATACACGAGCTGGAATTCATACCATAGATTCGAACGACGACTCGCTCGTCGCTAAGCTTGCTCGTCTTCGGGAGCGTGAGGCGACCCTGCTTAAACAACTGCAACGCGTCAGAAGCGAAATTTCCGCCCTCCAATAACGCGGATTGTGGAGGCCTCAATCCGCAAGCCCATCATGTGGGCGCGACCAGAGTCCAATACTCATATGGTGTGGACTTTGGTCGCGATATAACAAGCGCGTGCCATCCATCCGCGCGCGACGGATATTCAGCGGAGTGCCCCTGATCGGCCAGAAATCGGGGCTGATTTGGACTCTGGTCGCGGGACAGGAATGAATGCCTGTTCCGAGATCGCAAATGGTTACGGTTTATGGACTCTGGTCGCGCGACAACGAACCATGTAGTCCCTGAGGACGTTTCGGCTCAATTCGAAAATATAATTTCTTTCTTTTCAGTATGTTACTCGGCCTCGATTCGTGGACTCTGGTCGCGATGGTGGTCCGTCCCGACCATGCAGAGGCTTGGACTCTGGTCGCGTAACTCTACTATATCTCCAGAGACTGCCGAGCAACGCTGTGGACTCTGGTCGCACGGCCGCGACCAGAGTCCACACTTCAAACAAGTGCTCCGCAAACACTTCATGTAAGCGACTGTAATCAAGGCACATCTTCCATGCGGATTTAGTCAATAAAGCCGCTGAAGGGGCCATACCCCCGGGAATATGGACTTTGGTCGCGGGGTAGCCAGATCTATCGTCTGGACAAGTCGAGACTCGAGTCGCGAGATGGTAAGGGGAGGGACAAAGGGCGAATCGCGATATACGATGTTATCCACATATCCACCTTTACCCACTGGACTTTACTCGCCAATAATTTGGACTTTGGTCGCTTTACCCCTTGTTATCCCGAGGACTCTGGTCGCCCAATCAAATAGTAGATAACAAATAATCTTCAAATTGGACCAGCGACCAAAGTCCAAATTGATTTTGTTGATAAGGTTTGTCAGGGTCTCTGCATGGTGAATTTCCATTCGATGATCGCAGAGAAGGGTGTTGACGCGGCAAGAGCCTTTGCCACGTCAAAACACGAACGAGCTCTCGTAGAGGCTGCGTACCACGTGCTCAGTGAAGAGCGCTACAAGCTAGGATTCACATTCTCCGGATTTGCTCTTACATGCCTTCCTCATAAGCCTTTCGCAGAGAACGTCTGGAAAAAAGACGGGCATAATCTTACCCTCCTGATCCAGAGTGGCGTGGATCGAAGCGGGGAGCACGTAGGAATCCCATACGGCTCATACGCTCGATTTATTCTTCTTTTTCTCCAGAGCCAGGCTGTGAGGACGAAGAGTCGTGAGATTGAACTTGGTCGTTCCATGCGGGTATGGCTTAGCGCAATGGGGCTATCCGTTGGTGGAAAGACCTATAAAAGCGTCAACGAACAGGCTCGTCGGATATCGGCATGCAATCTCACTTTTTTCGCAGGAAGCGAAAAAAGAGAAGTCATGAAGAAAAGTGGCTTCGTGGATGGCTCGATTTCAATGACAGACGTCCTGAGCGACCAGCCGACACTTTGGCAAGAAAAAGTCATTCTTAACGAGGATTTTTATAATGCACTTAATGAACGTGCACTTCCTCTGAATGAGACGGCATTGAGGGCGATCGGCCCCAGAAGTTTGGTGATTGATATCTATATATGGCTTGCTTATCGGCTGCATGCTCTCGGGTCCGGAGTAGACATTTCGTGGCAGTCTCTCCACGCTCAATTTGGTACTGGCTACGCACGACTCCGGGACTTTAGAAGTGGTTTCGTCGAGGCGCTCGAGCTCGCTTTAGCTGTATATCCCGAGGCTCGGGTTACGATGAATGAACTCGGCGTAAGGCTCATGCCTTCAAATCCGCCCATCGCCAAAGTTTAGAGCGACCAGAGTCCAAACTGTCGCTGATTTGACAAAGTCTAGCGGAAGCATGACCACAATTCGGGTATTAAAAAATCCTCTCCTGAACTGAGCTAAAACACGGTGCGTCCCTCAACTCTTCACTGAGAAAATTACTAACCAAAAAAGAGTGGACTGTGGTCGCGGGCCTAAACGAAATGTCTCGAAGACACGCTAAGCCCATTGGCGACAAGCCGGACCTTACACGGCTTCCATCCGCCACGGACGACGGCTTGCCGGTGAGGGCAAGGCGTTCACTCGTGACGACGCCCTATGCGGAGCAATTGGTCGACCGCGCCGAAACTGTTCGACACAGAAAAAACTCTAGATTTAGGCGGCTTACACGTTCGAATATCCTAGGCGTGTCCCGCGTACCCTTACAGGGACATGTTCATCGTCGTCCTCAAAGACAACGTATTGTTCCAGTGGAATGGCTCCATACACTGCCGCTATATCGGGCGACTCAAGCCGAAGCTAGTCATCCCCGATCACAGCCCGCCTGGCCCGGGTTGTTGCGTTGATCGATGCGGAGGAGGTCTTGCGAAGGCAGGCGAAGCGGTGTCACGGAAGATGCTGCAGTCGATCAGGTGACGATTGACTGCACGCAAGTTTTCCTTTCTTGACGACGAATCAACTGACGAAAAACGAAATTCGCCACCCGTGCTAGATTGGGGGCTCCTTTATTGGGTGGCTCGGGAACTGCTTGGACACGCTGACCCGGCAATTTCGTTCCCACGATGCGCAATTACGGGAACGAGAGAGAGACGAGATAGAAGGTTTAGACACCAAATATACAGTTTGCGCCAAAGAAAATTCCCTAATCCGAGGGGCATTGTGTGAACAGGGAGGACTGTCTTCATCCATAGCCTGGAGGATACGGAGTCTGAGTGTCTCCATCCCGATATCGACCATTATCAAGCCGCTTCCAGTGCGGGTTTGAAATCGTGTTGGACATTGACAGTAAGCTGCAAGGGGTCTGATTGGCTCGGATCGCGGCGCTGCTGAGGGCCTAAACCCCAGGTGTTACGTACGTCAGGCAGTGGGGCGATTCGCATGTCTGGAAGATGGAAGGGAAGGTGTTTGCCATTGGCGTCCCACAGGGAGAGACCGTCTTTGTGACGTTCAAGGCTGGCGACATCGGATATGTGATATTGAGCTGGCGCGTGGGTCTACGTCCTGCACCCTATCTCGCTTCAAGGGGATTGAAATGGCTCCAGCATTTTGAGTTATCGAGCATGAATGATGTCGAACTGTCAGACTGCATTTGCCATTCCTACCAGTTAGTGTGTGAGAAACTTTCCAGACGGACACTCTCACTACACGGGTTGTGCCTGCTGCTTGTCCAACTTTCATCGGGCTTATGAGTTGTTTTAACGCAATCGAGTCCACGTCGCGCTGCTCAAAGGAACAGGAGTCACGGAACGACCACATGCAAAAGTGTTACGTCCTTGTGAACCAACCTGAGATTGACATTCTTGGTTTGTTTGACACGAGCACTTCGTGCGACACTTCAGAGCTCAGGAACAGGATGCTGTTACCAATTAAGGGTTCAACTAATCGCCCGTCAGCCAAGGATAGTTCGCCTCCGTCCCCCTTTTGCCACATGTTATTCAAATATAGTATATATGTGACAATACGATTGTTCTGCCCCTGAATATTATCGACGTGTTTTGTGTAAAAACTACCCTTTTCAAAAAGGGCATAATGAGATTCGAATCCGGTCAGATTCAAAAAACATGCTCTGTTAAGGGCTTGTCGGATGACTTCAGCACCGTCCAGATAGGCCTTGATGGCGGACCCTTGCTCGAAAGATAGCCAGCAGGTTTTGTCGCTGCGAATGTTTTCATCAATGAGGCCTTTACCGATGCCTGCCCGTAGGATTTCTAAAGACTGACATTCATGGATCAAGTCACCCTTATTTTCGTCATCGACAAAAATGGCATATCCGTTAGTAGTAAGCTGTTCAAAATGCTGCGTCATATTATGTTCAGACTTTACTATGTATGTATTGGTTAAGTTTTTTGGGACGCGTCGCGATTAGTAGTCGTAAACGTCTTATATCACAGACAAAAGCCCGCATGGCTCTATTACGGGCGAAATGTCGCGAGATGCCTAAGTCGGCTCGCGGCTATCAATGTATCGACCCTTGGCGCCGGGCACGCTTACCCTCTATCGCTCACGATAAATCACGCTCCCTGACGATAATGGATTTCCAGGACACATGTCGGGTTGTCGCTCCGCGAGGGCTATCATCGAGTTGGCGAGCAAGATTTCGACGCAGTCATACCAAAGCATCGACCAATTTTTCCCACGGCAAACATTACTGGCGCGCCAGATGAGTCAGAATCAGGGCCCATACCCTCGTCAGACGATGCCCTAGCGCACGAGTGTAAGCGCGACTAGAGTCCAAATTTGGTCGGTCAACTGCCGTTGTAGTGCCGGAGAAAAGTTGGGAACGAGAGGCTCAAAAAACTGCAACACCAAAATCAGCAGATACGTCAATTCGCTTATGTTGGATGCTGCCAAGAACGATGCAATACCGACCTTCGGTCGGTGCACGGATAAGTTTCGGGCGAATGCTGGGCTTGAGGCAACGCTACAAGTACGCTGACCATCGGGTGGTGCATTTAGCTGCAGTCGGAACACAGTGTATTGCCGCTACAAGCATTTTAGATTCGACCCCGTGGGACAATCCACTCCATAAATTCGCCGCTGCGTGAAAAATGATAAGCGCCCCCATCTACGCCGCGAGCAGTCTTGTGTGGACTCTAGTCGCGCTTGTGGTTCCCTGGCAGCGATTGATCACCATCGGTGGTAAAATGTTGCTCAATCCAGTCCTGCTTACGATGGAATTTCAGGGCGATCGACACCAGTGTCAAATGTGGGGCTCAAATCCTCTCGCACCTCGGGGATGTTCCGCTCTTGGCGATCTAACGAATCTGCAACGGATCCTTACCCCGAGAACGTCCGTGGAAGCCACGCTCCGCGACTCGGTCGCCCCGAGCGCGATATGCGCGAGCGCAATGACAGACGAGAAGTCAGCGTGTGTCTGATCCCAGCCTCGTGCTACGCAGTGTGAGGGGCGCGCCCAGATTGTTAGCCGCGTTAGGACTGACGGACGGTTGGAAGCATCCGATAGACAGCATTCCCGACTCAAGTAACGAGAGTGGGCACGCGCCTACCAGCTAACGCCTTGGTTTGTTCTGAATTCAGAACACCGTCAACCGCGTTGAAATGAGTTGACATAATGCGCTGGCTTTTAGCATGACCGTTCTAACGAGGCGAAGGGGGCAATCAGTGAACGGAGAAAATTTGCGGGATGCCCGCGAGACACTGCGACTGTCTCAACCTGAGTTAAAGGAACTGCTTAATGTTATGCTCAAGCGCTCGTATGACAAATCCCGGATCAGTCGCTGGGAAAACAGCAGAGAACCAATTCCTAAGGAAGTTGCTAAAGCCGTGGTGCAGATGATGCATAAACGGGCTGCGAAAGCACGAGTCATCGCGTTGGCCAATCAGAAGGGCGGTGTAGGAAAAACGACGAGTGCCATGAATGTCGCCGCAGCGCTGCGTAAAAACGGATTGCGCGTTTTGCTTATTGATCTGGACCCTCAAGCCTCTGCCTCAGACTGGTTGCTCGGACGAGAGGCATTGCAGCTGCATAGAGGCGGCCGATCAGTTTACCACGCGCTGCTTAAAGGCGCAGAGATCAACACATGCATTATTCCGGGTAAAACAGAACTGGAAGGTGCCCAACGGAGTTTTGATATCGTTTCCAGTCACATCGATCTGGCTGAAGCCGATAGTCGACGCGAGCCAGGATTTGAACATGCCCTGAGTGAGGTGATCGAAGATGTTCGCGAAGATTATGACTTTATCATCATCGACGCACCACCTAACCTGGGATTGATGACGTACATGGCGCTCGTCGCCGCTGATGCTGTCTTAATCCCGGTGCAAACCGAGCCACCTGATGCGATGGGCGTAGCCCTTCTTCTAGACACGGTGCAAAAAGTACAGCGCAGGCTGAACCCGCGTCTTCGTATAACGGGAATTCTGCCGACGCGTTACAACAGCCGCCAGGCGGTTGATCGCGAAGTGCTGCACCATCTTATACAATATACGTCTGGCCGAGCCGCTGTGCTGGAGCCGGTGCCTGACAGCGCAGTTTATGGAAATGCTGCGTGGGGTGGTGCAGTAGCGGTTGATGCGTCCCCTCGATCCAAAGCGATCGGTCCGTATCTGAGAATCGCGATTGCATTAGCCAATAATCAATCACCGCCACTTGCATTGTTGAATTTGGACAAGGGCGACATAGAACTACATGACACGGCGATCAGCAAGAAAGGCTCTCGATAATGCGTGCGCTCAGACGTAAAGGCCCTTCGCGCTTGATGGACTCGATGCAGGGGCGTGTCGAGGACGTGGCTCAAGGACTCATCAATGATCGAGCAACCATGAACCATAGTTTTGAGATCGATGTGGACAGCATTGAAACTGAACCTCAGCAAGCGAGAAAAGTTTTCGGCGATCGTGAAATTAGTGAGCTAGCTGAAAGCTTGAGACTGCATGGGCAGTTGGCGCCTATCCTTGTTCGACCTCTACAAGGGGTAAGAGGTCGATGGATTATCGTCGCTGGTGAGCGTCGGTGGCGCGCCGCTAAGCAAGTCGGGATACCGCGATTGCTTGCGATTGAAAAAACGAACGACTACGACGTTGCTTCCCTGATCGAGAATATACAGAGAGAGGATTTGCATTCTGTCGAAGAAGCAAGAGCTATATTGGAACTTTCGACCAACAAGGGCTGGAGTCAGCGAGAGGCGGCCCGACAGATCGGCAAGGGTCTTTCGGATGTCAACGGGATGCTCGCCGTCGCGCGATTGCCTGAAGATTTTTTGATGGGTGTTCTGAAATCAGAACATACGATCTCGCGCAATTTATTGGTTGAATTGGCGCGTTTACCTGACGATCCAAGGAGGCAAACTTTACTCGGCCGTGCTCTCGCCGGAGAGCTTACGATCCTCAAGCTCAGGGAAGAAATCGTAAAAGCCAATACGCCTCTTCGCTCAAAGAAGCCGGTTGCAAAAAAGAGCCTAAATGAACAATCGACACCAAATATCTCAGAATTTTTGACGGCAATTGCGACGCTGCGAAGCGAAGCGCTATCTGCGAAAGAGCGTAAGGCGCTTGCTAATATTCGTGATATTATCAATGCACTTATTAAATAAGATCATATCTACAGATAGCTCAATTTTCAGAGCCGTTTTCGTGTAGCTGTTGCGGATGTTTGCGCGTCTGCCCCCACTTATCTCTTCGCACCGACTGCAAATTGTAGCGGGAAATAGAGTGTGAAATCGAACCAATAAAAACGTGGTGCTAAGGTTGCAGGCAGCGGTAAAAAACTGTCCCCCCGCCAAACGGATGGGAGCCTAAATACTGCCGTCAACAGCCGACCCCGGCTGTTGACGGCAGTATTGGCCATTGCAACGAGATTACCCGGCAGGAAAGGCGCCGCCGCAAGACGCTTCGTCGGTTTGATTTGGCGCCTCAATACAACTCTACAGGTTCAAACGCCTGCGAGATACGTCATCTTGCCGATTTCAACGCCCTGCTGCCGCACGAGCGCATACGCCGCGGTGACGTGGAAGAAGAAATTCGGGATGGCAAATTGCATCAGATAATCACCGCCGCATTTGAACACGTGCGGTTCACCTCGTGTCGGGATGGTGATGCTGCGCGTTTCGCCAGCATTGATCTGAGCTTCCGTGAAGCTCTGCACATAAGCGAGCACGGTGCAGATGCGGACTTTCAGTTCATCAAAGCTGGTTTCGGTATCTGGATGGCTTGGTGGAGTTGAGCCGCTGAGACGAGCCGCACAAGCCTTGGCAGCATCCGCTGCACTCTGAACTTGCCGGGTCAGGTTGAACATGTCGGGCGCGAGCCGCGCCTCAAGGATCACGGCCGGAGCGATCGCGTTTGCCTCAGCGTGCGCTCCGGCTTTGTCCAAGATGACAGTGAGATTCTGCAGCATCCGAACCATCATCGGGATCGAGGCGTCGTAGAGTGAGAAAGCCAAGCGCGTTACTCCGTTGTGACGGTAGGAGCGTAGCGTTAAACCGACGATTGACAAAATATCGCTTTGGGACCGCCCGGCCGGTCTTAAGTGAGTTGGCCTCGCGGAGGCATGCAGAGACTCGTGGCAAGACAGCGTTCGGCAACGTCGGTGGCCCAGAAGGGCAGGCAACTTCTGCACATGAGTAGTGATTTCCGCCCCCCCGACAGCAGCGACAATCAGTTTGTGAACTTTACGGGCACTGCGACCCTGACCCAAAATGGGCCCCAATGTCACATGTTGTCACGCTGCCTCGTCTCAAGAGCAGAAAGCTTTGAGGTGAGGATGCTCATGAAGACCCGATTGAATTACTGCGCCGCCGCCTCTGAACTCCTGAAGTCGATGATGGCTCTGGAAAAGCTGTCGTGAGCGATGGGCTGGAACAGAGCCTGGTCAGTTGGTGAAAACACGGGCGTCTCAGATTAATGGCTGCGCGTTCTGTATCGACATGCATGCGCGCGACGCTATCCGCGCTGGAGAAAGCCCGACTCGTCTGTTCCTGCTGGACGCATGGCAGGAAAGCCCGCACTACGCGCCGCGTGAAAGGGCGGCGCTGGCTTGGACGGAAGCACTTACGCTGATTGCAACCAGTCACACACCAGACAGTGCATATGAAGAACTGCCGACTCATTTCAACGACAGGGAAATCGTGCAACTTTCCTTGTTGATCGCGACAATCAATACTCGGTCCCGGGTGTTTCTCTGACCGATAGCGAGATCTGACCATGCCCCATGAGCCCGATGCAGCAGACGCCGTGATCGCCTTACGGGCAGACCTCGTCGGGCTCACCTACGCTCTAACGCTGGCCATGTTCGACCCCCATGCAACTGCGCGTCATGGGCTTTCGTCGCACTGAAGGTAGTGGCCTTTCAAAAGCATCGGTCGCGGGTGGGAAGGATTGACCTTACATATTGTCTCGCAACCGACGCCGTCGCGGGAGGCTTCTCAGTAGTTGCTTGCAGGCCCCCCACACCATTTGCTGGATCATGGCCGTCAGACATCGAATGAGCAAGCAGGGTGCACAGCACATTTGCGATAAGCATGACGCCGGTCGGAGTTTTGCAGCCGTGCGTGGTGGGTGCCTCTGATCGAAGCGGTGCGCCAGAGCAGGAACACAGCCAAACGAGCGTCGTCAGGCTGTCGGGCTGCTTTGCTTTGCACACAGGCTGATATTGCTATCACCCCAGCGCTTGAGAGCCTCCAGCACTGGAACGAGGCTGCGCCCGAGCTCCGAGATTCTATACTCCACCCTGGGTGGCACCTCGGCGTAGATCTTGCGGACAACAAGTCCGTCCATCTCAAGTTCGCGCAACTGATTGGTCAGCGTGTGCTGCGTTGCGCCTGGAACAAGGCGACGAAGCATGAGTTAGCTTTCCAAGCAGACGGGAATCCCAAAACGACTCCGTCAGGTAGGATTGTGCTCTAACGAAGCCACTCTGATCATCGGAGAATCGTCGTGAATACAACAACCATCGAGACGATCCGTTCGGGTGAAACACCATGCGGCTCATTGAGCCGATAACTGAGTAATCAGGAAATCTCTCAAAGCCTCGATCTTGGCGGCGCGTGCACGGGCACTGGGCGTCAAGAAATAGAGGCCGCCAGACTGCATACTCCAATCAGGCAGCAGGACTTCAAGCCGTCCGTCCGCGACGTATTCATCTGCCACGAAGGAGGGCAATTCAGCGACGCCGACACCGCTCAGAACGGCCGGCATAAGAGCATCAATATTCGTTACGCTCAGTGGACCGGACGGGGTGACGGCGACCTCGTCTCCCTCTTGATTACGAAATCGCCAGATCTGGCTTCCTGCGCGGTAGGCGTATTCGAGGCAATGATGCGCGTTGAGTTCGGATGGATAATTAGGACGTCCATACCGCGCGACATACCCGGGTGACGCCACGATATATCGTCCGACGGGACGTAAATATCGGGCTACCATTGACGAGTCAGGCAGCACGGCGATCCTGAGCGCCGCGTCGAACCCTTCTCCGACGAGGTCAACCTGCGCATCACTGAGATGCAAGTTGATCCTTATGTCCGGATAGAGACGGAAAAACTCCGGCAGGATTGGCCCGACTTCTCGCAAAGCAAACGACATAGGGACGGCTAGATTGATCGTCCCGCGAGGCCTTATGGCTAATTCCCGCGCGTCATTCTCAACATTTTCTGCTTCGCTCAGGACACGCGATGCTCGTGCGACGACCCGGTGCCCGAACTCGGTCAGCGCGATCTTACGTGATGTACGGTTCAGGAGGCGGCCACCGAGACGATCCTCCAGACGCGTTACGGCGCGAGAGACGGTTGCAACAGACAGGTTCATGGACCGGGCAGCGCCAGCAAAGGAACCTTCTTCGGCAACCTTAGCGAACAGGGCCAGCCCCTCGAAATCCGGTAGCGATGACATCGACAATCCTGCAATGATGACTTACAATCATTTCTATATCGGAAGTTACGGGACGATGCCACTTTCTCCTTATCGACAACGCCATACCAAGGAGATCTGATATGTCCCACAAACTTGCTAATAAAATTGCCGTCGTCACCGGCGGAACCAGCGGTATTGGCCTCGCGACCGCCAAGCGCTTCGCCGCCGAAGGCGCTCAAGTATTCATTACCGGGCGCCGCAAGGCGGAACTTGAAGCTGCGGTAGCTGCGATTGGCCGCAACGCCGCGGGTATCCAGGGCGACGCCACCAGTCAGAGCGATCTCGACGCACTTTACAGCCAGGTCAAGCAGGAGGCCGGTCGCATTGACGTCCTGCTTGTGAACGCCGGCGGCGGGTCGATGGTGCCGCTCGGCCAGATCACCGAACAACATTATGCAGATACTTTCGATCGTAACGTAAAGGGGGTGCTCTTCACCGTCCAAAAGGCGCTGCCTTTGCTGGTGGACGGTGCGTCCGTCATCCTGACTGGATCGACCGCAGGCATCGAAGGAACGGCTGCCTTCAGTGTGTATTCGGCATCGAAGGCTGCTGTGCGCTCCTTTGCCCGCAACTGGATACTGGACCTCAAGGATCGTCACATTCGCGTCAACGTCATAAGCCCCGGTGCGACACGGACTCCGGGTCTCGTTGAACTGGCAGGTCCGGATGAAGCAGCACAGCAGGGGCTGATCGACTATCTCGCCTCGCGCATTCCGCTTGGCAGAGTGGGCGAACCCGAGGAAATTGCCAAGGCAGCCGTTTTTCTGGCCTCCGATGATGCAAGTTTCGTGAACGGGGCGGAATTGTTCGTCGATGGCGGGCAGGCTCAGATCTGAGGTGGTTCATCGTAGTCATAGTTGAAAATGAGCCGTATCTCGTCCTTGATAGGGCAGATGAATCGTCTCGGAAACTCAAGGGGTAGTTCGATGTCTTATGTAACAACAAAAGATGGCGTCGATATTTTTTTCAAGGATTGGGGCCCTCGGGAGGCCCAGCCCATCGTCTTTCATCACGGCTGGCCGTTATCCTCGGATGACTGGGATGCACAGATGCTGTTCTTCTTGTCCAAAGGGTATCGCGTCGTGGCCCACGATCGTCGTGGGCATGGCCGATCGGCGCAGGTCTGGGACGGCCACACGATGGACAAGTACGCGGTGGACGCGGCGGCCGTTGTCGAACATCTGGATCTCAAAAATGCGGTTCATATCGGTCATTCGACCGGCGGTGGGGAAGTGGCTCGTTATGTCGCTCGTCATGGTGAGCCACAGGGTCGTGTTGCCAAGGCAGTCTTGGTGAGTGCGGTTCCCCCGCTGATGGTCAGGACGGACAGCAACCCTGATGGTCTGCCGATCGGGGTGTTTGATAGCTTCCGCAAGGCATTGGCCGACAACCGCGCGCAGTTCTTTCACGATGTTCCAGCCGGGCCATTTTATGGCTTCAATCGCCCTGGGGCAAAGGTCGATGAGGGCGTGATCCTCAACTGGTGGCGTCAGGGCATGATGGGCAGTGCAAAAGCGCATTATGATGGCATCAAAGCTTTTTCTGAAACAAATCAGACAGAAGACCTGAAGGCGATCACGGTGCCGACGCTGGTTCTGCATGGTGAGGACGATCAGATCGTGCCGATTGACGCTGCGGCGCATGCTGCGATCAGGTTGTTACGCCACGGGACGCTGAGGACTTATCCGGGATATGGCCACGGCATGCTGACAGTGAATGCTGACGTGCTGAACGGAGACCTGTTAGCCTTCATCCAGAACTGATACCGACCAGAGTTGCGGCAGCCCATGCCGCCGCAGCCACACCATACTACGCGGGATACAGGCATGAGCAGCGCGACGACTGAATCGCCGAAGCGCATCCGTGACCTACTGAGTCGATACCTTCAGCAGGTCTTTGGCGAAATCACTCCGACTCCACGTCGAGCGACGATTAACAAACTCTACGTCGACGATGCCGTCCTTTACGTGTCGACGGGTATCGTGACGGGGGGGATGCAATCGGCAAGCACCTTGGGTAAACGCCTATCCGACAGATAAGACTCAACGAGCGCCTCAGACAGATACGCCAGAGCAAATCCAGCTAAAGCAGCATTGAGGCTGGGCATGTGCCGTTGGGAACAAGTTCGCCTTAAACGCGCGCAGGAAGCTCATGTCCAGGCTTTTGAAACCTGGCCGCAATGGGTTCTTATCCACGCGTTGATTCTGTTATGCTTGGTTAGATCCTGCGGGTCTTTCAGCTTGGAGATATCCGAGAAGTACGCCGGAGACGCAATTGCGGCTGAGCGCGCGTCGGGGCCAGTCCGTAGTTCGAATATATCCCGTACTACCATTTCACTCATGCGTATACCGAATTCGGAGCTTAGACGTTGGATCGTGCAACTCTCCCAAAGTCGCACTTCACCTGAACGAAAATGAAAGGATCGCTCTTGTAGTAGATAATAGTATCCATCACGCAGCATATGGGAAAACCATGAATCACCAATTCTGTATGGCTTAAATCATACTCTGACTCGTGATGACATAATATAACATTTATGATTTATTAATCATAAAATAAAAAAATTAGTATGATTAGCAAATTACTACTGCGAACGGTTTTGGATTTTATCATTTATTTGAAAATCATGTCTACCACGAAATTTAAAACTGTATACAGATGTTTACAACGCCAAGGGTTTTGTTGGTGTAGGCGCATCCGCAGTTCATGCTTATTGCGATCTCATAACGATACGAAATACCAAATTCCTCAGGCAAATCGACAGGACACACTGTGTCGAATGTGGAACGATACCTTCATTGTTTTACAGCAGGGCAACCCATCAGGAGCGTGTTCGATGATCGATACGGAACGGCTTAATCGCCTTGATACGGCTTGTCTGCGACGGACTAGTTTTTTCAAATCAAAAAACTCAGCGAAGATGCCTGCCGCGTTGTTGGTTGCTTTGACACTGACCTCCTGTCTTGTGCCGATATCCGCTCGTGCGGACGACAGCACAGGCTCTGTGCATCACAAACGCAAATCACCGGTCAGAGCCGCTGCAACACCCCCGTCGACAAAAGTCACGCCTGATTCTCCGAATGTGACAGTCTCGTCAGCTGCGCCAGCACCAGAGGAAGTGACCGTCGAACGCGGCGCCATGTCGAACGGTGTGACCAACACCACACCGGGTGGCGGTCTGATGCCCCTGCAGACGGCACCGAAGTCGCGCAGCGCCATTACTCGGGACTTCATTGCAAAACAAAGTCCGACTTCGAACCCGGTTTCCATGGTCGCTAGCCTGCCCGGTGTCGTTTATTCCAGCAATGATCCGCTCGGTACAAATGATGACCAGCAGGGGCTATCGGTCCGCGGGATGGACCAGAACGAAGTAGGGTTCCTGTTCGAAGGGATCCCGGCAGCCGCGCCCGTCTACTTGCTACCCTATACTTCGGAAGCCGCCGATAACGAAAATATCCAGAGTGTGACCCTGACTCAGGGATCGCCGGATATTTCGTCACCGCTTTACAATGCGGTCGGTGGGGAGCTCGTGGAAAAAGAACGCGACCCCTCGGAGAAATTCGGTGGCCTGGCCAATTTTTCCTACGGTTCCTTTAGCCTCAAACGCGAATTTATCCGAGTTGATACGGGCGAAATCGGACACACCGGGATCCGGTCGTTCCTTTCATTTTCCTACCGCACCGCCGACGAGTGGCGCGGTGTTGGACAGACGCGCCGGTGGCACGTCGATGGCAAGATGGTCAAGGAATGGGGGAACGGTAATCGCGCGTCGCTCGTGCTGGCCTATACCGACCCAACCCAGTACTATCTGCGTGCACCCACGCTTGCAGCCTGGAAACAATACGGGGTTAATTACAACTACAACGACAAATATTCCTCTGGAAACTCAAACTATTACAAATTCTACGAAAACACGAAGAAGTCTCTTTTTCTCGGAGCGCCGTCAAATTTTACTCTGAGCAAAAGCGTTTCGCTGACGACAACTCCTTATTTTGCTTATTCCTTTGGGTACGATAATGGCGGCACGACGCTCAGTCGCACGGGCTCTTACCAGGGTAATCAGCCGGCAGGTGTTCTTCAGGGTGGCACCGGCAATACGATAGTGGCTGCCACAATCGATACCTACAAAATGTATTATTCCGGCATCAACAACGTGCTGGAATGGAAGACTAAGTATAATACGCTGGCTGTAGGTTACTTCTATTCTTATTTCGACCAATCGGAGCCGTCGGCGTTCGAACCCGTGGGACCCGATGGTCAGGTTTCCAGCATGTATGGCGAAAATCCCATACTGACCCAGAGCGGGCAGGTGCTGTCGCAGTATAATGTGCACGTGATTCAGCAGACCAACGGACTCTTCATCAACGATACGCTTTCCTTGATGAACGAAAAGTTGAAAATCACAGCTGGTTTCAAGGAGATGATGATTACCCGGAAGGAAACGCAGGCACTTCCGGGTGCGACCTATCAGAATGGCGAAAGCGATGCGGAGCCACTACCGCAATTTGCTGCCAGCTATTCGATAACGCCACACGACCAGATTTATATCAACGGAACGACATCGTTCCGTCTGCCGGCATCAATCTCGTCTTACGAAGATCGCTTCAGCGTGTCGACTGGTGCCATGACACGTCAGCACACGATTGATCCCCGACCGGAATTTGCTATCGGCGAGGAACTCGGATATCGCCACACCGGCTTGCTGAGTATCGCAATGGCCTTCTTCAACTACAATTTTACAAATCGCCAACTCAGCACCACCGCCTACATCAACGGGCTTCCAATTTCGGAATCGATCAATGGCGGCGGCCAGACGGCGCGTGGCGGCCAGATCGAGATGGGGTTGCGTCCGTGGCATCACTTCAGCCCGTATTTCTCGGGGCAGTATCTGCACGCGACAACGGACAATAACCTGCAATCCGGTACCGACTATCTCCCGACAGCCGGAAAAATAGCGGTTAAAAGCCCAAAATTTACCGCAGCAGTCGGTCTGAATTACGATGACGGCAGCCTGTTTGGCGGTTTCAACATGAACTATATCAGTTCGCAGTACTCCACGTTCATGGATGATGAGAAGATACCGTCTTTTGAAACCTTCAATCTGAATTTTGGGTATCGCCTGCATGAGGTCTGGTTCATGAAACACCCGCAATTCCAGATGAACCTGCTGAACATCGGCAACAACGGCTATCTCTCAGGGGTCAGCAGCATTACCGGAAACGCGAAAGCCACACGTGGTGTCTATGGCACAACCATCGCCGCCTCGGCCCCGAGTTATTACGTCGGGGGAGGCTTTGCCGGAATTCTGTCGTTCACGACCGGGTTCTGATCGTGGTGTGACGGACATGGTTACGGAACAAGGCATGGACTTTTCCGCCTGCTTCCGTACCAGTCTTATCACGGCGTCTGCAACTGCAACAATGGCCGCCTCGATATCGCTCATCGGAGTATCAAGATGAAAAAACTGTCTGATTTTAAAGTCCTGACCTTTGATTGTTACGGCACCCTTATTGACTGGGAGACCGGCATTATCAACGGGCTGGCGCCGCTGACCTCTCGCCTCGGCGCTCGTGTCAGCCGCGATGAAATCCTGCAGGCTCACGCCAAATACGAATCCCGCCAGCAGCGCTGGACGCCTGGCCGCGCTTATCCGCAAATCCTGACGTCCGTCTACCGACGGCTGGCGGAGGAGTGGAACTTGCCAATTTCAATCTCCGAAGCCGAGGATTATGGGAATTCGGTCGCCAACTGGCCGGCTTTCCCTGACACAGCCGAGGCGCTGCAGTATCTGAAGCAGCACTTCAAGCTGGTCATTCTGTCCAATGTCGACGCTCGTTCGTTCAGTGCCAGCAATGCGCGACTTCAGGTCGTGTTCGATGGTGTTTACACGGCAGAGGATATTGGATCGTATAAGCCTTCGCACCGTAACTTCGAATACATGCTCGAATATCTTTCTGATCTAGGGATGACAGCAGCGGATGTTCTTCACACGGCTGAAAGCCTGTTTCACGATCACACACCCGCCAATGCATTTGGTCTGACGTCGTGCTGGATCTATCGCCGCCATGCACAGCCGGGCTTCGGCGCCACGATGGATCCGGGCGGGATGCCGACAATCGATTTCCGCTTCAACTCCATGGGCGATTTTGCTGACGCGCACCGTAAGGAACTCGCCGGCGGCTGACATTCCGTAGAGCATATATCGCCCGATCCATCCCCCACTTCGAGGCAAGACATGAACGAGACAGATCGCAAGCTTGGAATGGCTACAAACATCCAGCGTCGAGACATCCTCCATGGTGTATCTCTTGCCGCCGGCGCCGCGATAATGGGGGGAGTCCCGCGCGTGAATGCGGCAGTCTCCGTTGCCTCCAGGCAGACCATGCTGACCAATTACGCAGGGACGATCGCAGGGGCTGATCATTACCCGCCAGTGCGCGAAGGTATGCGCGGTGCGCATCCAGGCTCGTTTGAGGCGGCTCACGCACGTCGCGACGGCAAGCCGTACCCTGACCCGATCGACACTGGGGAACGGTACGACCTTGTGGTCGTCGGCGGCGGTTTGAGCGGACTGGCCGCAGCCGTGGATTTTCGACGGAGCCGTGGTGCATCCATGCGGGTGCTGGTTCTCGACAATCACGATGATTTTGGAGGGCACGCCAAACGCAATGAGTTCGATTATGGTGGCAGCACGCTTATGACCACCGGTGGCTCCTCCTATTTCGTAGCGCCGAGCCAGTGGACGGAAGGCGCGCGGAACTTTGCGAGCAGCCTCGGCGTCGACGCGACCAAGAAGCGTCCGCGCTATAACCCTTACAAGGCGCTAGGGATGGTGCCTGCGGCTTATATCAGTGCGGCGAACGGCGGCGATGGGTCACTGCACAAGAATGAGCATTTCTTCAATCCCAGCAAGGAATACCTGCAGAAGGCGAAGATGCCGGAGGCCGTGCGTCAGGACCTCATGAAAGTGTATCATCCCGAGCAGGACTGGCTCGCGGGAATGAGCACCGAGCAGAAGATCGCACTTCTTGAATCCATCACCTACGAGAAGTATCTACTGGACCACGTGAAGATTCAGCCTTCGACACTTCCGTGGCTTGCTGGTGTCTGGTGCATCAGCAAGACCGGATGCAGCGCCTGGTTTGCGTATTATCGCTATGCGGCTGGATTTAGTTCCCTGAAGGTCGATCGACCCGTCGACTCACCAGAGTCTCCTGAGCAGGAAGCGGACGATTTCCATCTGCCTGCTGGAAACTCCGATCTTGCCCGCCTTATGGTGCGTGAATTGGTACCCGATGCGCTGCCGCAAGGCAGTTGGCAGGAAATCCAGACGGTACACACGAAGTACGAAACCCTGGATCGGCCGAACCAACCAGCACGAATTCGTCTCAGCAGCATTGCTGTTCGTGTTCAGCATCAGGGCGTCGAACCAACTGTTATGTTCGAGCCCGATACGCGTACGGTCGCCGTCGATTATATGCACGACGGAAAATGTTACCGGGTAATCGGGAAGAACGTGATCCTTGCGGGAAATAACAACATGATCCCGTATCTGTGCCCGGAATTGCCGGATGCGCAGAAGGCGGCGTTGCATAAGGCCGTCAGGGCGGCCAATCAGACCACCTCGGTGTTGGTGCGGAACTGGGAAGCGTTTAAGAAAGCAGGCGTCACGCGCGTCGATATGCCGAAATCTTTTTATGCAGGATTCGGGCTTTCGGTACCATGGGCAAAAGATGATGGCAAACCCGATGCCGATGCGTCAAAGGCCGCCATTGTTGTCTTCAGCACAGGCACCAACTCTGGCATCTTGAATAATGAGACCATGACGCAAACCATTCTGGGCGCGATGTCGATACCGGAAGGTACGCCGATGCAGGACCAGTTCCGCATGGTCCGCATGGGTCTACTGCAAACACCGTTCGAAACCTTCGAGCGCGCAGTTCGCACACAGATCACCGAGGTTCTTGGTCCTTATGGCTTCGATCCGGCGCGGGATATCATCGGGATTACCGTCAATCGCTGGCCACATGGTTTCGCAATGGCTGAAAACTCGCTGTTCGACAAGAAGATGCCTGAAGGCGAGGCACCTTGCGAGATCGCACGCAGGCCATTCGGCAAGATTGCCATCGCCAATAGCGATGCCTCAGGCCAGGATTTGTGCAATACCGCGATCGATCAGGGCCTGCGCGCAGTGCGTGACATCGAGCCCCAACGTTATGGCTATTTCGAACGTATCTGATCTCTTTCCTTTCGGAGTTAACATGAAAAAACAATATCTCGGCCTTTTAGCCATCGGCCTCTGCGCGCTCAGTAGCATGGCATCTGCGGCAGAGAGCCCATTTACTGGTCATTGGTCGCTTGACCTGTCTCGTTCTACATTTCCTGACGGCAAGATTCCCGCAGGTGAAACGGCTTTTTTTCAGAATACCGAGCATCAGGAATATCTGAGCGCTGCCGTGGAAATGAAGAAGGGCTCACCATCGGAGAGCGTCTATGTGGCGATCTTCGACGGTAAAATCTATCCGGCGCATAATGTGACGAAAAACAAGCCGTCCGGGGGCGTGACCGTGCGTGTGATCGACGCCAATCATGAGGAAAAAAAGAGCTACGACGATGCCGGAAAATATCGCTCGAAGATCGAGCGCGAGGTGTCTCCGGACGGTCAGACGCTGGTTTCGGCTATTTACGGCGCAGACGGCAAGCTGACGTCACGCCGCGTGTTCGCCAAACAGCCCTGAGATTTCTGGCTGCGTCGAGGCGTGAGAGCGTCCTACCGCAGGCCATGTTTACGAAAGAGCATTTCTACCGGGAGTCCTTTCTTGACGATCGGGCTTTTGATGACGATGTAGCTGAAGTATTTCTCGATTCCGATCCCGCGGTCGAGCATTTCCTCGATCGTTTCCTGATAGTGATCGACGCCCGACGTCACGAATTTCAGCAAATAGTCGTAGCCGCCGCTGACGAGGTGGCATTCCACCACCTCGTCCTGTTGCGCGATGTATTTTTCAAAACGCAAAAAATCGTCGCGACGATGGTCAGACAAAGTGATTTCGGTGAACACCGTCATGAACGGAATGATCTTCCGCATTTCGATGTCTGCCCGATACCCGAGAATATAGCCAGCCTTCTCCAGTCGTTTGAGGCGCATCAGGCAGGGGCTTGGCGAAAGCCCCACGACATCAGCAAGCTGCACGTTGCTGATGCGGCCATTTTTCTGCAGCTCGGCAAGGAGCTTGATGTCAATCCTGTCAAGCTTCGGCGCTGCGCTCATGATGTCTCCTGTAAGGCGCCAATCCCGTGCGGGATTAGCTGCGGCATGCCGCGCGAATATCGGGCTCCCGAAGCAATTGGTCTAGCGAAACATTTATACGTTCTGCAATAAGCTTGGCTTCGTCTTCCGACATGATCAGGGCAGGGGCCAGACCGATAACTCCGTCAGGAAAAGCACGAACGATCAAACCGTTTTCATAAGCGATGTCAAAAAGGCGCTCACCAATACGCAATGATGGGGCGAACTTGGCCTTCGATGTCTTGTCCGCGACCAGTTCGATACCTGCCAGGAGACCGGCATGTCGCACCTGTCCGACTAGCGGATGGGTCTCAAGCCCGTCGATCGCCGTGTGGAAGGCAGGGGTGATTGACTGCGCGTGCGCCAGAATCCCCCCCTCGGTGTAAAGGCGGAGAACTTCCAACCCGACGGCCGCGCTGACGGGATGCGCGGAATAGGTCAGGCCGTGCCCAATGGCCAGTGACGAGTCCGAGCCATCGGCAATACCGTCATATACTTTTCGTGACAGCATGACCGCGCCCATTGGCGCATAGCCTGAGGTTAGACCCTTCGCCATGGTCATCAGATCAGGGCTGATGCCTTCGGTCTCACAGGCAAACATAGGGCCGGTGCGCCCAAAGCCGGTGATGACTTCGTCAACCACCATAAGGATGTCCAACTCGTCACACGCGGCACGCATTGCCTTCAGCCAGCCCCTCGGCGGCACAATAACCCCGCCGGAGCCTTGAACCGGTTCGCAGAAAAATGCAGCCACGTTTTCCTGTCCCAAAGCTTCGACTTTGGCACGCAACTCTGCAACTGACCGTGCAATCAGGGTCGCGTCATTGCAGTCGTTACGATAGGGATAAGGCGACTCAATATGATGCTGCCAAGAGCGGGGGACATCGAAATTGCGATGGAAGCTGGGCAGAGCGGTAAGCCCTGCGCCATTAGACGACGACCCGTGATAGCCGAGTTTCAGGGCAATGCACTGCTTCTTGGTCGGTCGACCGGTCGCGTTGTAATAATAGGTGATATACCGCAGCGCTGAGTCCACGGCGTCTGACCCACCGAGGGTGAAAAACACATGGTCAAGCCCTTCGGGTGCCAGGTCTGACAACTGTGCAGCCAGGCGAATGGCTGGCTCATTGCTAAATCCGAAATATCCAGTCGCATAAGGAAGAGTTTCGAGCTGCCGGGTAGCGGCATCAATGACACTCTGTTGGCCATACCCGGCATTCACACACCACAGGCCGGAAAAAGCGTCGATCAGTTCGTGATTTTCGGAGTCACGTACAAACATGCCCGTAGCCGACGTAAGAATCCGCGCGCCGCGGGACTCATGTCCTCGGAAGGACGAAACAGGATGAATGAGATGCGCGCGATCCAGTTCCCGCAACGAGTTTGAAATCATGATAGCTCCATACGAGGGTGTTCCCACAGTCTAGGCTCCTCATGGGGGTTGAAGATCGGGAAAGAACCCCTGTTTCACGCATTTTCCACCGTATTCCCGCCGGGGGGCGGCACGATGTAGCGCCCCCCGGTGTCTGATTTCAGGTGTGACTTTGCAGCGCGTTCAGCACGGCATCGCCGCAACTCGTGGTGGTTGCGGCCCCCCCGATATCTGCCGTGCGGGACTGCGGATCAGCGAGAGTCGTAGTGATCGCGGCAAGCACCGCCGCTGCGGCAGAACTTTCACCCAGATGATCGAGCATCAGCGACGCCGACCAGATCATGCCGATGGGATTAGCGATATTACGGCCAGCGATATCCGGTGCCGACCCATGCACAGGCTCGAACAGCGACGGGAACCGACGCTCCGGGTTGATGTTGCCTGAGGGGCAGATTCCAATCGTTCCCGTGCAGGCCGGCCCAAGATCTGAAAGGATATCGCCAAACAGATTAGACGCGACGACGACGTTGAACCGCTCCGGGCTCAGCACGAAGCGTGCTGCCAGAATGTCGATATGATAGGAATCGACAGATACATCGGGAAATGACGGTGCCATTGCCGCAACCCGCTCGTCCCAATATGGCATGGAAATTGCGATGCCGTTGGACTTGGTGGCAGACGTCAGCGTTCGGCGTTCCGTGCGCTTTGCGAATTCGAACGCATATCGCAGGATGCGATCAACACCGACGCGACTCATCACCGTTTCCTGAATAACAATTTCTCGTTCCGTGCCCGCATACATCCGTCCGCCTAGCGCGGTATATTCCCCTTCGGTGTTCTCGCGGATCACCGTGAAATCGATCGATCCCGGCTCGCGCCCAGCCAGCGGGCAGGGGACACCGGGCATCAGGCGCACTGGGCGCAGATTGACATACTGATCGTATTCACGGCGGAATTGCAGCAACGATCCCCACAGGGAGATGTGGTCCGCCACGATGTCCGGCCAGCCAACCGCCCCGAACAGGATCGCGTCCGGCGTGCCGATCCGTGTTTTCCAATCCTCGGGCATCATGCTGCCGTGCTGCTCGTAATACGCGCAGCTTGCGAAATCATGCGTCTCAAACATGAAGTCGATGGGGAAGTATTCTGAAATGCGGTCCAGCACTCGGAGAGCCTCTGGCATGACTTCAACGCCAATGCCATCACCAGGAATGACTGCGATATGGTATGATTTGCGGTTCATGCTGAAATATCCTCGGCAGGGCGGATCGAAGCGATATGAACGGCTTTTGTTTCCAGATATTCGTCCAGTCCAAGCGGGCCACCCTCACGCCCCAGCCCGGATTGCTTTACACCGCCGAAGGGAGCGACCTCGGTCGAAATCGCGCCGGTATTGATGCCGACCATCCCGAACTCCAGCGCCTCGCTTAGGCGAAGGGTGCGGTTCAGATCGTTTGTAAAGGCATACGCCGCCAGTCCAAACGGCGTCGCGTTGGCAAGTGCAATGGCTTCGGCCTCTGTCTTGAAGCGCGAAATGGGCATGACAGGACCGAAGGTTTCCTCGTTCATGATCCGCATATCCGCCGTCACACCGGTCAGCAGGGTAGGGGCCGCAAAACGCGCCGAAGCGGGGACATCGCAGGGAATTGCAACATGCTGTGCGCCTTTTTCCACCGCGTCAGCAATATGTGCCGAGACCTTGGCCACTGCGGCGGTATTGATCAGCGGGCCGATCGTCGTGGTGTCGTCCATCCCGTCCCCAACGCGTAAAGCGGCGATGGCCTCGGTCACGGCCGCGACGAAGCGTTCATAAATTCCATCCTGTACCAGTACGCGGTTGGCACACACACAGGTCTGACCGGCATTCCGGAACTTGCTGGCCATCGCGCCAGAAACAGCATCGGCGAGGGTCGCGTCGTCGAACACGATCAAGGGCGCATTGCCGCCAAGCTCAAGGCTCAGGCGTTTGATCGACGGGGCCGACTTTTCCATCAGCAGTGCACCGACACGTGTTGATCCGGTAAATGATATCTTGCGGACTATCGCACTTCCGGTCAGAGCGTCTCCAATCGGTGCCGCCTGTCCCGTCACGATATTCAGCACTCCATCCGGCACGCCTGCTTCCTGAGCCAGCACCATGATGGCAAGCGCAGTAAACGGCGTCAGATCGGACGGTTTGATGATCATCGTGCAACCCGCAGCCAATGCCGGTGCACATTTGCGGGTGATCATCGCTGCAGGGAAATTCCAAGGGGTAATCGCGGCGGTGACGCCAACTGCCTGACGCGTCACAAGAATCCGCCGGTCGGCAGACGGGGCCGGCAGGATGGAGCCGCTAGCGCGGACGCCTTCTTCGGCAAACCATTTGAGAAAGGAGGCGGCATATAGAATTTCACCGCGCGATTCGCCCCAAGGTTTGCCCTGTTCTGCCGTCATGATCCGCGCAAGGTCGTCCTGATGGTCGATCATCAGGTCAAACCAGCGCATCAGGACCGCCGCACGATCCTGCGCCGTTCGCGCACGCCATGCTGGCAATGCACGTTCGGCAGCTTCGATGGCGACCTGAGTGTCGATCCCGTCGCAATCGGGGACGGTGCCGATCACATCGCCGCTGGAGGGATTGTCGACGTCTAGCGTCCGCCCGGAGCGCGCCGGTCCCCAGATGCCATCAATCAGCGCGGCTTCGCGCCAGAGGGAAGGGTTACGCAGTGTTGGAGACATGGCGGTCGTTCCGTTGTGTTAGCCAAAAGCCTGAGAGCAAAGGGAGAACCGTCGCCCGGAACCGCTTGTCGGTGGTAGGCTGCCGCGCACCATTCGGGTCCCGACGTCGACAACCGGCAAGCCGATCTCGTCGAGCCATGGTCCGAGCCCGCTTTCCCCCGTCACGTCGATTCGCAGGAACTGCCCGGAATGCGAGGATAGCCAGTGTCCTATCAGGGATGTCGCCGCTACCCGGGATGTCGCGATGCACGGTCCGACGCAGAGACCACGCCCAAAGCGATAGCAGAACGAGAACCCCTCTATGTCTCCGTCGTGATCCAAGATGATAACGTCGGATGTATTCAGCAGTTCGTCTATCAGGGCGCTCCTGTCGGCACCCGTAGCCGCGGCATCGCAGGCAACAATCCGGTCCCGGTCGTTCCGACCGGCTGGGCGCAGGCGCATGCCGTCTGGCAGGGCTGTTAGACCAACCGTGCCGATGATCGCCTGACGTTGCTCGATCGTACCGGTCGACCGGTAGCCATATTTCTCATACAGCGCCAGACCCGATTGTGTCGCGTTCAAAGCTACCGTACGACTGCCGATTGCCGCATGGGCGGCTTCCATCAGGCGTGAGCCGATCTTCTGGCCACGCGCCTGTTCAGCAACCATCATCAGGCCCAGCGTCGCAAAGCTGTCACCCCATGGCCACCACATGACGCTGCCGACGACTGAGCCATCTTCTGTTTCGGCGATCAGCCCGTGACCGAGGCGTTCGAATCTCTCAAGGTCGGTCAACCGGTGCGGCCATTTCAGGGCAAGGCTGAGTTCGTGCATGGCGGCACAATCCTGGCCTTTTGTGGCACGAAGAACGACAGACGAAACGGCTGACATAGAAGGCTTCCGCTATGATCTCTCCGGCTTAAATGCCGATCTGACGGCGTCCGGACAGACGATTGGCTATTGCGACCGACACCCTCAAGCGGGAGTGGGGGACCAGCGTCACCTAAACACGAATCCGGGCATATGATATTGCGAATCAACCGTGTCCGTTACCAGTCTTATGCCGCCTATGAGATAGCCGACAGCACGATCTGCCTTGAGTGCCGCTAACGACTTGCGCCTTAGGGCGCGGTCTTATAACCATTAGCTGAGGGCCGCGGCGAGGCGGATGGCGGCGTGGAAGTGAGTGGCATTGCGATCGTAACGTGTCGCGATGCGGCGGAAGTCCTTGAGGCGGTTGAACATGCGCTCAATGGCATTTCGCGTCCGATAAAGGACCGGCGAAAAGCA
>Ga0157365_10000110_pt1 | contig 38478 bp, 37 predicted proteins | sample AttsexASBM3_FD_111478 | JGI IMG/M metagenome (GOLD analysis project Ga0157365, IMG submission 111478) | Fungus gardens microbial communities from leaf cutter ant in Ribeirão Preto, State of São Paulo, Brazil - Atta sexdens ASBM3 | ecosystem: Host-associated > Fungi > Mycelium > Unclassified ...
GAGATGGAGCGCGGCGTCGCGCAGCAGCTTCAGAAAAACCTTGCTACGCTCAAATCCAGCGCCGGAAAGGTAGTGAACACTAACACACTTAATTTTTTGAGTCAGAGCGGCGAGCCGCACGACATCGTGTTTGTCGACCCGCCGTTTCGCAAAGGGCTGCTGGAAGAGACCTTAACCCTGCTGGAAACGCGGGGCTGGCTCGCGCCGCAGGCGCTGATTTACGTTGAAAGTGAAGTGGAAAACGGCCTGCCGCCGGTTCCTGCCAGCTGGCAGCTGCACCGGGAAAAGGTCGCGGGCCAGGTGGCTTACCGGCTCTATCTGCGCGAAACACAAGGAGAGGAACATGCTGATTAATCTGGGTCGCCTGCTGATGCTGGGCGTGTGGGGCTTTCTGGTGCTGAACCTGGTCCAGCCATTCCCGCGCCCGCTGAATATTTTCGTCAACGTGGCGCTCTTTTTCATGATAATCATGCATATCCTGCAATTATCGCTGCTGCGCGCCACGCAGCCTAAAGACGCCCCGCCGTTAAGCCGTTTTGAACAGGCGCGTATTTTTATCTTCGGCGTGTTTGAACTGATCGCCTGGCAGAAAAAGCAGAAGAAACCGCGTTAACACGCGAGCATGTTGTCGGGCGGATAAGCGAAGCGCACCCGCCCGGCCGCACTACCGCGCGGGCGCGGGCGCGGGCGCGGGCACAAACTCCATAAACCGCGACCCCTGATACACCAGCTGGCCCCGGTCGCCCACCGTCAGCTGGTGATAATGGGCCTCATCCAGCCGAAACCGCATCTCCGCCCCGCCTTCCTGCGGGCGAAACGTCGCCTCATACCGCACGGTTTGCGCAGGCGGCGCGACCTGTTGCTCGCGCGAACGCCGCCCGCTGGCAGGCTTTTCCCGTTTGCTCGCCACGACGACGTTTTCCTGCGTGACCGGCGCCGCGTCATTTTCTGTTTTCTCGCGCCGCTGCTGTACATAGCGAAAAGAGGCGGCTGCGACGATTAACGCAATGATAACAATGAAAAAAAGCGGTGGCTTACTCATGATGGGTTCCGGCGGCTCAGATCTTTTTAAGAATACCCCGCAGCGCCAGGCGTTGTCATCACGGCTGTCTGACCACTAGACTGAAATGAAGGGCCGCGCGTTATCTGCGCACGTTACAATAACTGAATCAGGGACTTATCATGCTTTGGTCGTTTATTGCTGTCTTTTTATCCGGTTGGCTGTATGTCGATGCGTCTTACCGTGGCGCGACCTGGCAACGCTGGGTGTTCAAACCGTTAACGCTGTTGCTGTTGCTGCTGCTGGGCTGGCAGGCGCCGCTCGTGAGCCCCACGGGCTATCTGGTGCTGGCGGGTCTCGTGGCGACGCTCGCAGGCGATGCGCTGATGCTGCTGCCGCGCCAGCGGTTGCTCTACGCCTTCGGCGCGTTTTTCCTCTCGCATCTGCTGTATACCATCTGGTTCGCCAGCCAGATGACGCTGTCGTTCTTCTGGCCACTGCCGCTGGCGCTGCTGGTGATTGGCGTGGCGCTGATAGCGACAATCTGGACCCGCCTTGAAGAGCTGCGCTGGCCCATCTGCACCTATATCGGCATGACGCTGGTGATGGTGTGGCTCGCAGGCGAGCTCTATTTCTTCCGCCCGACCGACACCAGCTTCTCGGGTTTTGCAGGCGCGACGCTGCTGCTGCTGAACGCGATCGTCTGGCTCGGCAGTCATTACCGTAAGCGTTTTACCGCCGACAGCGCGATTGCCGCCGCGTGTTACTTCGCGGGCCACTTTATGATTGTCCGCGCGCTTTATATCTGACCAACGGGCGGTGAAATTCCGCCCACAATTCTCTTGACTCTGGAGTCGACTCCAGAGTGTAAGCTCCGGTAATGAGAAAATTATCATTACCGGAGGCGCCATGAGCATCCCTTCAGAAAAACCCCGCCAGACGCCGCAGTTCGCGAAAATGACGCTGACGCCTGCGCCGCAGAAACCGACCGCCGGCGAAGCGCCCTGCTGCGCGGGCGGCGCCTGCGAGCCCACGCCGCCGGTGCCTGAAGCCGAGGGCGCGCTGAGCTGGCAGGTCTCCGGTATGGACTGCGCCGCCTGCGCGCGCAAAGTGGAAAACGCGGTGCGCAAAGTGGCAGAGGTTCGCCATGTACAGGTGCTGTTCGCGACCGAAAAACTGGTCGTGGATGCGCCGCCCTCCCGGCGCGAGGCCATTGAGCAGGCGGTACGCGCCGCCGGTTATACGCTGCGCGATACGCAAGCCGCCGCGCCCGTTACCCCGTCGGCCTGGCGCGAAAACCTGCCGATCCTCATTATCGCCGCGCTGATGGCGCTGAGCTGGGCGCTGGAGCAGTTCCACCCGCTGGCGGGCCGCGCGGCGTTTATCGTCACAACGCTGGTCGGCCTGTTTCCGGTCGCGCGTCAGGCGTGGCGTCTGACGCGCAGCGGCAACCCTTTCGCCATCGAAACCCTGATGAGCGTCGCCGCCACCGGCGCGCTGATCATCGGCGCCAGCGAAGAGGCGGCGATGGTGTTGCTGCTCTATTTAGTGGGCGAACGGCTGGAAGGCTGGGCGGCGAACCGCGCGCGCAGCGGCGTCAGCGCGCTGGTGGCGCTGCGCCCGGAAACCGCCGTGCGTTTGCGCGGCGACGCCCGTGAAACGGTCGCGATAAGCGCGCTTCAGCCCGGCGATGTGATTGAAGTGGCCGCAGGCGGGCGACTCCCGGCAGACGGCAGGCTGCTTGCCGCTACCGCGAGTTTCGATGAGAGCGCGCTGACCGGCGAATCGCTCCCCGTTGAGCATCAGCCGGGCGATAACATCCCGGCAGGCGCCACCAGCGTTGACCGGCTCGTCTCGCTGGAGGTGACCTCGCGCCCCGGCGAGAGCGCCATTGACCGAATTTTGCATCTGATTGAAGAGGCGGAAGCGAAGCGCGCGCCGATTGAGCGTTTTATTGACCGTTTCAGCCGCCTTTATACCCCGGCCATTATGGCGGCGGCGCTGCTGACGGCGCTGATCCCGCCGCTGCTCTTCGCCGCGCCCTGGCTGCCGTGGATTTACAAAGCGCTGGCGCTGCTGCTGATTGGCTGTCCGTGCGCGCTGGTGATTTCGACGCCCGCGGCGATTACGTCCGGTCTTGCCGCCGCCACGCGGTTTGGCGCGCTGATTAAAGGCGGCGCGGCGCTGGAGGCGCTCGGCCGCGTCGAACAGATAGCGTTTGATAAGACCGGCACGCTGACCGCCGGGACGCCGCAGGTAACGGCGGTCGATGCGGTCGAGGGGCTGGAGGCGGCGGCGCTGCTGGCCTTCGCCGCCGCCGTGGAACAGGGCAGCACGCATCCGCTGGCGCAGGCGGTCGTGCGCGAGGCGAACGCGCGCGGCGTGGCCACGTTACGCGCCGGTGCGCAACGCACGCTGGCGGGCGTGGGCGTCGAGGCGCAGGTGGAAGGCCGCACCGTGCGCATCAGCGCGCCGGATAAGGTGTCGATAACGTTGCCGGACGAGTGGCAACAGCGCATCCGCGACCAGGAGGCGCAGGGCCAGACGGTTATCGTCGTGACCGCGAGCGATCAGTTGCTGGGTACGCTGGCGCTGCGCGATACCCAGCGCGCCGACGCGCGCGACGCGGTGGAAAAACTGCGTGCGATGGGCATCCAGAGCGTGATGCTGACCGGCGATAATCCACGCGCGGCGGCGGCTATCGCACACGCGCTCGGCATGGATTATCGCGCCGGGCTGCTGCCTGCAGATAAGGTCGAACAGGTGAATACGCTCAATGCCCGCGCGCCGCTGGCGGTGGTGGGCGACGGCATTAACGATGCGCCCGCGATGAAAGCCGCCACTATTGGTATCGCGATGGGCAGCGGCACCGATGTGGCGCTGGAAGCCGCCGACGCGGCGCTGACGCACAACCGTCTCACGGCGCTACCGGAGATGATCGCGCTCGCCCGCGCCACGCACCGCAATATTCGCCAGAACATCGCCATCGCGCTGGGGTTAAAAGCGATTTTCCTCGTCACGACGCTGCTCGGGTTAACCGGCCTGTGGCTCGCCGTGCTGGCCGACACCGGCGCAACGGTGTTAGTGACCGCCAACGCGTTAAGGCTGCTGCGACAGCGCAGATGACGCGACCGGGGGAATAGCGGTTTATACGGTGGGTGCGCTACGCTTACCCACCCTACATTACAGCGGCCACAATACTCGTAGGGCGGGTAAGCGCCGCGCACCCGCCATCACAAAAGCCTCCCCCGCCACCGCATTTACATCATCCCTAATATCCGCGGGAGCCAGAGCGATATCGCCGGAATATAGGTCACCATCGCCAGCACAATCAGCAGCACGCCATAGAACGGCAGCATCGCGCGCACCACGGTTTCGATATTCTTCTTGCTCACGGCGCTGGCGACAAACAGCACCGAGCCCACCGGCGGCGTAATCAGCCCGATCCCGAGGTTCACCATCATGATCATCCCGAAATGCACCGGATCGATGCCAAGCTGGTTAGTCACCGGCAGCAACACCGGCGTCAGGATCAAAATGATCGGCGCCATGTCCATCAGCGTGCCGATGAGCAGCAGCATGATATTGAGATACATCAGGATGACGTATTTGTTATCCGAAAGCGTAGTGAAAAACTCGGTAATGCGCGTTGGCAACTGCATGTACGTCATCACCGCGCCGAAGGCGGCGGCAAACCCGATGAGGATCATCACAATCGTCACCGTTTTCACCGTGCGGAACATCAGCTTCGGCAGCTCGCTCCACTTATAGTCGCGATAGATAAACATCGTCACGAAAAACGCCCACAGGCAGGCCACCGCGGCGGATTCCGTGGCGGTAAACACGCCACTCATAATCCCGCCCAGTATGATAACCACCGTCATCAGCCCCCACAGCGCGTCGATAAAAATCTTCAGCGCCTGCCTGAGCGGAATACGCTCGCCCTTCGGGTAGCCGCGCCGCCGGGCGAAGGCGATGCAGAGGATCATCAGGCTCAGGCCCAGCAGCAGGCCAGGTAGCACGCCCGCGATAAACAGCGTCGCGATAGAAACCGTGCCGCCCGCCGCCAGCGAATAAATCACCGAGTTATGGCTGGGCGGAATAAGGATAGCCTGCACCGAACCGCTCGCCGTCACCGCCGCCGCGTATTCGCGCGGATAGCCCTTCTTTTCCATCTCCGGGATCATCACGCTGCCGATAGAGGCGGTATCCGCCACTGACGAGCCGGAAATCGCGCCGAAAAACGTCGAGGCGACAATATTCACCAGCGACAGCCCGCCGCGGATAAAGCCCACAAACAGATAGGCGAAGTTCACCAGCCGTCGTGCGATGCCGCCTTCGGCCATGATCGCGCCCGCCAGAATAAAAAACGGGATCGCCAGCAGCGTGAATTTGTTAACGCCGCTGGTTATCTGGATCATTAACGCCTCCAGCGGCAGATCTATCCAGAGCGCGCCCACGATGGCGCTCAGGCCCACCGCGAAAGCGACCGGCATGCCCAGCGCCAGCAGCACGGCAAGCGTGGCCAGTAAGATAAAAGCGTCCATGGTGTTCCCCGTCAGCTATGGTTGCCAATCAGCACGACCGGACGGTTCTCCTGAGAACCCAGCAGCAGTCGTTCGATGACAAACAGAATCATGATCGCCGAGCCAATCGGCAGCGGCAGGTAGCTTTCCCCTGAGGTCAGCACCGGGAATTCCGCGACCGGCTGCTCCCAGAGCTCCACGCACAACAGGGCGCTGTAGTAAAACATCACCAGTGAGATAACCAGCATCAGCACGTCGACAATGCGCGCGCAGACCCGCTGCGCGAACGCGGGCAGACGGTCGGTGAGCATGTTCACCGCAATGTGCGATCCCGCGCGATAACCCACCGCCGCGCCGATAAACGTGAACGTGACCATACAGATAATGGCGACCGGCTCAGGCCAGGATTCACCGCGATTAAGCGCGTAGCGTGAGAAAATACCAATCGGGATCACGACCGTCATAATCAACAGCGCAAACCCGGCCACCACCATGGCGAGCAGGTACAGGCGATCCATCCAGACCAGAAAGAATCGGGACATAACAACTCCGCAGAGGGTAAGGCGCCGGGGCGAGCCCGGCGTGGAGGATCATTTAACGTCGGCGATAGCCTGCATCAGCGCCTGGTGCTTCGCGCCGTACTGCTCGCGTACCGGCTCTGTCGCTTTCACGAAATACGCCTTATCGATGTCGTGGAACTGCACGCCGCCTGCTTTCATTTTGTCGAGGGCCTGTTTGTTATAGGCATTCCACAGTTCGCGCTGCTCCATTTGCGCCTCGCGGGCGAGGGTCAGGATTTTCTGCTGCTGCTCGGGTTTGAGCTTGTCCCACTTCACTTTCGAATAAAGCAGCATTTCGGGAATGATAAAGTGGCCGCTCAGGGTGTAGTGTTTGGCGACCGGCAGGTAGTTGTGGGCGATATAAGTCGGCGGGTTATTTTCCGCGCCGTCGATAACGCCGGTTTGCAGGCCGCTGTAAACTTCGCTCACGCCCATCGCGACCGCGTTCGCGCCCATCGCCTTCAGCGTGCCGATGGCCACAGGGCTGCCCTGGACGCGGATTTTCATGCCCTGTAAATCTTCCGGTTTGATGACCGGATTTTTGGTGATTAAGTTGCGGGTGCCCGAATCCATCCAGCCTAAAAAGACCAGCCGCGATTTCGGGCTACTGGTGAGTTTGTCGCCGATTTGCTTGCCGATATCGCCGTCGATGACCTTATGCATATGGTCTTCATCGCGAAACACATAGGGCAGCGTAAATACTTCAATCTCCGGCAAAATCGCCGCGACCGGCGCCATTGAGACGCGGATCATGTCGATAGCGCCCATTTGCGCCTGCTCGATCATCTGCTTCTCATCGCCCAGTACGCCGCCCGGAAATACTTTGATTTCCAGGTCGCCATTGGTTTGTTGCTTTAACTTTTCACCCATATTTTGCACGGCGACGACGTTCGGATACCCCTGCGGGTGAACATCGGCCGCTTTAATCACTTGCGCGTGAAGGGCGGGCGCAAACAGCAGTGACGCGGTGGACAGGCACAGACCGGCGAAAGCCGGTATCAATCGCTTTTTCATCGGGTCGCTCCAGAAGGTAGAGACAGGCTAGTTATAAAACGGCGTTTTAATTTGACGGTTATAAATTAGACGACGTCCTGTAAAGCCGGGGTGAAGCGCCTCACAAAAGCAACAACTCTGAAACATGGGTTTAAAAAGAATGTGACGCAGGTTCAGAAAGCCGCAGGGCGCGGCTCTGGAAGGAATTACTGACCTTTACGCAGCACATAGCGATACGGCAGCGTTTCGGTTTGCGAGGCCACCAGTTCATGCTCCATAAAGCGGCAGAAACCAGGGATATCGCGCGTCGTCGCCGGATCGTCGGCCACGATCAGCAGCGTTTCGCCAGGCTGCATATGGCGCACGGTTTTACGCACCATCATTACCGGCTCAGGGCAGCGCAGCCCGAGGGCGTCCAGGGTGTGGTCAGGATTGGCGAACAGATCGGTCATGCTTCTCTCGGGTCAGTGAAAAACCGCTTTAGTTTACGCGCCGTTTTTTGTGACGCAACTCATGTGAACGATTGCGTTAAAATTAACCATTGCATTGGCGACGCAAAGCAGTATCATGCGGCGGCTTTTGCGCAAACGCGCTGCGTCTGCCTTAAGCGTGAAGATGAACTGGGTTCCCTCACCCCAACTGACAAAAAGGTCACAATATGACGTCCTTTACTTCTGGTCAGCGCCGCAACGCGCTCGTCTGGCTTTCGTTGTTTCATTTGCTGGTGATCACCTCCAGCAACTATCTGGTGCAGCTGCCGGTCTCCATTTTTGGTTTTCACACCACCTGGGGCGCGTTTAGCTTTCCGTTTATTTTCCTCGCCACCGATCTGACCGTGCGCATTTTCGGCGCGCCGCTGGCACGACGCATTATTTTCGCCGTGATGGTGCCTGCGCTGCTCGTCTCCTACGTTATCTCCTCGCTGTTCTACATGGGCAGCTGGCAGGGGTTTGGCGCGCTGGCGCACTTCAACCTGTTTGTGGCGCGCATCGCGACCGCGAGCTTTATGGCGTATGCGCTGGGGCAAATTCTCGACGTGCATGTCTTTAACCGCCTGCGTCAGAGCCCGCGCTGGTGGCTCGCGCCGGGCGCGTCGCTGCTGCTCGGCAACGTTAGCGACACGCTGTCGTTTTTCTTTATCGCCTTCTGGCGCAGCCCCGACCCGTTTATGGCCGAACACTGGATGGAAATCGCGCTCGTGGACTACACCTTCAAGGTGCTTATCAGCCTGATTTTCTTCCTGCCGATGTATGGCGTTCTGCTGAATATGCTGTTGAAAAAGCTGGCGGATAAATCCGATTTCCGCGTGCTGCAGCGCGGGTAAAGGTTCACGGAATTTCTTGTGTTAAGATGCAGGGATGGGTCGTGATGACCGTCTCTTGTAAAGGAATAAGTGAATGCGCAATCTGGTGAAATATGTCGGTATTGGCCTGCTGGTGATGGGGCTTGCCGCCTGCGACAACAAAGACAGCAACGCGCCGGCAAGCGCCGGTGCTTCCCAGAGTGAAGCCTCCGGTCAGCCAATCAGCCTGCTGGATGGCAAACTGAGCTTCTCGCTGCCTGCGGATATGACCGATCAGAGCGGGAAACTGGGCACCCAGGCGAACAACATGCACGTCTACTCCGATGCCACCGGCCAGAAAGCGGTTATCGTGATTATCGGTCAGCAGAGCCAGGAGTCGCTGGAAGTGCTGGCGAAGCGTCTTGAAGATCAGCAGCGCGCCCGCGACCCGCAGTTGCAGGTCGTGACCAATAAAGCGATTGAAGTCAAAGGCCAGAAGATGCAGCAGCTCGACACCGTCATCTCTGCCAAAGGCCAGACCGCTTACTCTTCCGTGTTGCTGGGCAACGTTGATAACCAGCTGCTGACCCTGCAAATCACGCTGCCTGCCGACAATCAGCAGCAGGCGCAGAGCACCGCAGAGAACATTATCAACACCATTGTGGTGAAATAAGCAGCGGTAAACATGCTTATCTCAACGGCCTGCCCTTTACGGGGCGGGCCGTTTTTTTAAGCGCAGGCTCAACAGAATGGCGAGCGCCACGAGCCCTGCCGCCGCGAGGTAAATCGCCGGTACGCCCGCCCAGGCCATCAGCACGCCCGCCGCAGGGCCGGTTATCCCAAGCGACAGATCCATAAACAGCGTATAGGTGGCGAGCGCCGCGCCCTGATTGCTCTGCGGCACCGCCTTCACCGCCACGACGCCAAGCGCCGGGAACACCAGCGAAAAGCCCGCGCCCGCCAGAAACGTGCCCGCTTTCGCCATCCACGGATCGACCGCCAGCCCTACCAGCAGCAGCCCGAGCGTTTCGACGACGCCGCAGATAAGCGTCACGTTAATGCCGCCCAGCCGGTTAATCGCGTTAGGGAACAACAGCCGCGTGCCGACGAACGCGCCGCTAAAGAGCGTGAGCGCAAACGCCGCGCCGTCCCAGCCTTTCGCCTGATAGAAGAGCGTGATAAAGGTGGCGATCACCCCAAAGCCGGAGGTCGTCAGCGCGAGCGCCATGCCGAACGGCCAGACTTTACCGAGCACCGCGCGAAACGGCAACGGCTTGCCTTTGCTGGCCTTCACCGCCGGGCGCGGCAGCGCCAGCACAATGCCGAGCAGCGCCACGCCCATGATGACGCCCGCCACCAGCGGCAGGCCGCCCAGTCGGTAACAGAGCGCGCCGAGCGGCGCCCCGACCGCCATCGCCCCATAGGTGACGACGCCGTTCCAGGAGATAACTTTGCCGATATGCGCCGAACCGACCACCCCGACGCCCCAGAGCGTCGAGCCGGTCCCCGCGCAGCTCTGCCCAAAGCCCAGCACCACGCGCCCGAGACACAGCAGCGCCAGCGACGCCAGCGGCCAGCCGCCGCCCCACCACGCCAGAAAATAGCTCGCGCCGCTAAGCAGACAGCCGAACATGCCGACGATCACGACGGTTTTCGGCCCCCAGAGATCGGCGTAACGCCCGGCATGAGGACGGCTTATCAGCGTGGCGATATACTGCAGGCTGATAACAAGTCCCGCCCAGAACGGGCTAAACCCCATCACATCATGGACATAGCCAGGCAGTACCGCCAGCGGCAGGCCGATAGTCAGAAAAGTAGCGAAGTTGAAGATAACGATAGAGACGATTTTCAGGTTCAGCCGCAGGCCGCTTAACGCGGGTTCGGCGCAGACATCCGGCATGACATTTCACTTTTTCAGCAACAGCGGTAGCGACAGTATAAACCTGATATTTCCTGCAACGGAAACCTCAGGCTTTCAGACTTCCCCTCTGCGGCGCATTGCCCAATGCACACTACACTAAGAAAGCCCTCATAAAAGGAATTGGTTATGATTGGTCCACAACGACCCCAACAACCCCAACAAGATAAAGTCGGCCTGCATATGCTGCAAAAGCTGGCGGCGCTGGTCATCATTCTGGCGGGCATTCACGCCGCGGCAGATATGATAGTTCCGCTGCTGCTGGCGCTGTTTCTCGCTATTGTGCTCAACCCGCTGGTGACCTGGTTTATGCGCCGGGGCTTTCGCCGCCCTGTCGCCATTACGATTGTCGTGATTGTGATGCTGATAGGCCTGACGCTGCTGTTAGGCGTGCTCGCCGCCTCGTTTAATGAATTTGTCGCGTTAATGCCGAAATATAATAAGGAACTGACGCGAAAACTGCTTCATCTACAGCAAATGGTGCCGTTTATGCACCTGCATCTTTCGCCGGAGCGCATGCTGCAACGCATGGACTCCGAGAAAATGGTGACCTTCGCGACCACGCTGATGACGCAACTCTCCGGCGCGATGGCGAGTATCGTGCTGCTGGTGATGACCGTCGTCTTTATGCTGTTTGAAGTGCGCCACGTGCCTTATAAGCTGCGCTTCGCGCTCTCTAACCCGCAGCTGCACATCGCCGGGTTGCATCGCGCGCTAAAAGGCGTCAGCCACTATCTGGCGCTTAAAACGCTTATCAGTCTCTGGACCGGCGTGATTATCTGGCTCGGCCTGACGCTGCTGGATATTCAGTTCGCGCTGATGTGGGGCGTACTGGGCTTTTTACTCAATTACATTCCGAATATCGGCGCGGTGCTGTCGGCCATTCCGCCGATGATCCAGGCACTGCTGTTCAACGGCGTGTATGAAGTCTTTATGGTGGGCCTGCTGTTTTTGCTGGTGCACATGATCCTCGGCAATATCCTCGAACCGCGCATGATGGGCCACCGCCTCGGGATGTCCACGATGGTGGTATTCCTCTCGTTGCTGTTCTGGGGATGGCTGCTGGGGCCGGTCGGTATGCTGCTCTCGGTGCCGCTCACCAGCGTCTGTAAGATCTGGATGGAAACCACGCACGGCGGCAGCAAACTCGCCGTTCTGCTGGGCCCTGGCCGCCCAAAAACCCGGTTGCCGGGGTAGTGCTGTCACACCACGCGGCGCGCGGCGAGATAACGGACGCGCCAGTAGCGGTTGCTCAGGCTGGAAATGGTCACGCCTTTCTCTTTCGAGGCGTGGATAAACTGGTCGTCGCCGATATACACGCCCACATGGCGCTGGCGCGGGCCGGTGTTGAAAAACACCAGATCGCCCGGCTGCAGCGCCGTTTTTCTTACCGCTCTGCCCTCTCTGATCTGCGCCTGCGTGGTGCGCGGCAGCGCGACGCTCGCCGATTCGGCAAACAGATGCTGCATCAGCGCCGAGCAGTCGACGCCGCGGCGGGTTGTACCGCCTAAGTGATAGCGGGTGCCTTTCCAGCTGCCGTAGCGGCTGAGCAGCGCGCTTTTCAGCCGTGGCAGCGGCGCATCGTGATGAAAGCGGTATGAGACATCCGCATTCGTGCCCTGGTCATGCCAGGCGTTTGGCAGCGCCGCGCTGAACGCCGGCGCAGAGAGCAAAGCGGCAAAAGAAAAAATCATCAATAAAAAACGCATCGTGGTCACTAACGTTGTGTGTTGCTGTTCCCTACCCGGCAGGAAATGCGCTCCTGATGGGCTTCCTGTTACGGGGCGCAACGTTAACGACTGGCGATAAATTAGACTATCGACTCTCACTACATTCGCTTGTTACGCCGCTTTCATTGCCCGCCGCACGGCATGCGTAAGCCCTTCATTCGACCGCGAATAAACGCCATTTTTACGCACCAGACCCTTCTTTTTATGGGATTTTTACACCGACGCCCCCCTGAAAACGCTAGCCTTTGACCATCGCCCAAGCGGCTCTGAAGAAGCGTAACCTATGTTTTCCTTTGCTCTTACTCCCTGGTTCAAACCCCGCAGCCCGGGCATCTCCTCCGGCCGCGTCTCATCCACGCAGGAACCGATCATGTTCTCCACATTGCTGAATACCTGGATGCTGGCGGGCACGCCTGACGGCCTCGGCGTACCGTTTCGCCAGGAGGCCGAGGCGTATTTGCGGGACTACCCGCACACCCGCCACGTCGATATTTACCTGCACGATCTCAACGGCTGCCGTCGCGGTAAGCGCGTCAGCGTGGAGAGCCTGCGCGCGCTGGCGCAGGGCTGCTACTTCCCGCAGTCCGTCTATGAAATGGATAACGAAGGACAGGTGATTGCGGGCGCCGCGGCGCAACGCGAGCCTGACCGGCTCTGCCTGCCGGTCAGCGGCACGCTGCGCCCGTGCGCGGACGATCCTGAGCATCACGCCCAGTTGCTGCTCTCCATGCAAAGCCCGGACGGCGCAGGCTGCCCGCTGGAGCCGCGCGTGGTGCTGGAGCGGCTGCTGGCGACGTTTCACGCCCGTGGTTTGTACCCGGTCATGGCGCCGGAAGTGGAGTTCTATTTGCAGGCCGCAGACGGCGCCGCGCCGACATCGCGCTGTTTTGATGTCGACATGCCGGGGCGCGACAACGCGCTGCTGGAGGCGGTGGAAACCGAAGCGCGCCGTCAGGGCCTGCCGCTGTGCGGCATCGTCGCGGAGGCCGAGGCGGGCCAGTTTGAGCTTAATTTTCGCCACAGCAGTCGCGTGGTGGCGCTCTGCGATCGGGTGCTGGCGGCCCGGCGGCTGGTGCATCAGGTGGCGGAAAAACAGGGCTACTACGCCAGTTTTATGGCGAAGCCCCGGTCGACGCTCGCGGGCAGCGGCCTGCACTTTCATATCAGCCTGAACGACGCGCAGGGCAATAATCTGTTCGCAAGCGAAGAGGGCCGGCCGAACGTCATGATGCGCCGCAGCCTGAGCGGCCTGCTGGCGCTGATGCCGGCAAGCGTCGCGCTGGTGACGCCCGGCGCTAACGCCTTCCGGCGGCTGCGCAAGAGCCTGAACGAACCGCTGTTCTCCTCCTGGGGCTATAACGACCGCTCGGCGGCGCTGCGTCTGCCGTGCGCCGATGCCGGGAGTCAGCGCATCGAATATCGGCTCGCGAGCGCGGACGCCAACCCGTATCTCGTGGCGGCGGCGGTGCTGGCGGGCGTGCTCTATGGGCTCGATCACCCGCTTACGCTGCCGCAGGCCGGTTCGGTGACCGGTCTGCCCGCCCTGCCGCTATTCTGGCCCGACGCGCTGGCGCGTTTCCAGGAGGCCGACTGGCTGCGCAAACAGCTGGGCGCGCCGTTCAGCGACGCCTGGATCGCCTGTAAGCGTCAGGAGCTGGCCCGGTTCGAAAGTGAAGTCACCGACGCGGAAAAACGCGCGCATCGTCATTAATCACGCAAAAAAGAGGTGAGTCATGTCTCGCTTAGTCATGATATCCAGCCGCTGCGGCGTGCCGCACGGCGCCGACGCGCAGGTGGAAGCCCTGCACGACATTATGCGCCAGCGCGGCGGCCTGTGGATGGGCTGGAGCGGCGCTATCGGCCTCGCGGGCGCGCCGCGCCAGGTCAGCGTGCGGGACACCGCCGGTTATACGCGCCAGCGCTGGTCGATGTCGCCCACCGAGTACGCCGACTACTATCACGGCTATGTGCACCAGGCGCTGTGGCCGGTGTTTCATAACCGGCCCGATCTCGCCACCCACCCGAAGCGCGCGTTTTGCGCCTATAAAGCCTGGAACGAGGCGGTGGCGGAGATGGCGACGGACGAGATCTGCCCGGATGACGTAGTCTGGGTGCAGGATTACCATCTCATTCCTCTTGCGCGCTGCCTGAAAGAGGCGGGTCTGCTGAACCCGTGCGGCTTCTTTTTACATCAGCCGTTTCCGCCAGGTGACGTGTTCAGAACGTTGCCGGAGCATGACTGGCTGATGCGCTCGCTCTTTTTCTACGATCTGATTGGCTTTCAGTCGGGCAGCGATGTGAATAACTTTTTACTCTGCGTGATGCGCCACTACCGCACGGAGCGGCTCTCCGCCACCACGCTTCGCGTTAACGGGCATATCATTAACGTTGGCGTCTTTCCCTGTGGCGTGGCGACGGCGCGCCCGGCCCGCCACGCGCCGCTGACCGGCAAATATCCACGCCAGCTTATCGTCAGCGACGATGTGATAAACGACATCAGCGGCATTCATTACCGCATCGACGCCATGCGCAGCCTGCTCAATAACCATCCGCACTATCTGCGCGACGTGACGCTGCTGCACATGAGCGATCCGGCCAAAGAGTACCCGCATTTTTCACCGCGGCTGGAGCAGCAGCTGGCGCGCTTTTGCAGCGAGGTCAACGGCACTTTCGGCGATCTCAGCTGGTTTCCGGTTAATTATCTGCATAACGACGCGCTGAACCGCCGCGCCGTCGCCGGGATTTACGGCCGCGCCAGAGTGGGGCTGTTTACGCCGCTGTCAGAAGGCGTGAGCCTGAGCGCCAAAGCGTATGTGCTGGCGCAGGACCCGGCCGATCCGGGCGTGCTGATCCTCTCGCAGTTCACCGGCACGGCGGAGCAGCTTAAAGGCGCGATCATCGTGAACCCGTATGACGCGCACGAGCTTAGCGAGGCGCTGCACTCGGCGCTCGTCATGCCGCTTGCGGAGCGCAGACAGCGACATGCCGCGCTGCTGATGCAGGTGCGCCAGTATGATAGTCAGTGGTGGGCGGGCGCGTTTCTCGACGCGCTGGAGGGCGAGCCTGGGGCAGGCGCGTCGCATCGGCTGACGCGCCAGTACGGCATTTTCACGCCGCAGAATCTCTACTGAAGGGCGTTATTCGGCGAGCGCCTGGGCGCAGGCCCAGGCGGAGCTCCAGGCCCACTGGAAGTTATACCCGCCGAGCCAGCCGGTCACATCCACTACTTCGCCGATAAAATAGAGCCCCGGCACGTTGCGCGCCTCCATCGTGCGGGAGGAGAGCTCGTGAGTATCCACCCCGCCAAGCGTCACTTCCGCGGTGCGATAGCCTTCGGTGCCGTTGGGCTGGACGCGCCAGCCGTGCAGCGTCTCCAGTAGTTCCTGCTGCTGGCGGCTGTTGAGCTGTTTCAGCGTGACGTCCGGCAGTTGCCCGAGGCTTTGCAGACACTCCACCAGCCGCTTTGGCAGCAGCATCGCAAGCGTGTTTTTCAGGCTCTGGTTCGGGTGCGCGGCGCGCTGTTCGTCGATAAATGCACCCGCGTCGACGTCCGGCAGCAGGTTGACCGTCACCCACTCGCCCGGCTGCCAGTAGCTGGAGATCTGCAAAATCGCCGGGCCGGAGAGCCCGCGATGGGTAAAAAGGATGCTTTCGCGAAACACCGTGCCGTCGTCGGCGGTGACTACGGCGGGCACCGAGACGCCGGAGAGCGTCTGGATCTGTTCAAGCAACGGCTTATGCAGCGTAAACGGCACCAGACCCGCGCGGGTCGGCAGCACCTTCAGGCCGAACTGCTCCGCGACTTTATAGCCGAACGGCGTCGCGCCGAGGCCGGGCATCGACAGGCCGCCGCTCGCGATAACCAGCTTCGGCGTTTGTACCGCGCCGCCGTTAAGCGTCAGGGTATAGCCGTTCTCGTCGCGCGCGATGCCCAGCACTTCACTGCGCAGCCGCACGGTGACGCCGCCTTTCTCGCACTCCGCCATCAGCATCGTGACAATCTGTTCCGCCGAGTCGTCGCAGAAAAGCTGCCCGAGCGTTTTCTCATGCCAGGCGATGCCGTGCTTGCCCACCAGATCGATAAAATCCCACTGGGTATAGCGCGCCAGCGCCGATTTGCAGAAGTGCGGATTGGCGCTGAGGTAGGCCGAAGGCTCAACGTAAAGGTTGGTGAAATTGCAGCGTCCGCCGCCGGACATCAGGATTTTACGCCCCGGTTTTTTGCCGTTATCCAGCACTAACACCCGGCGCCCTGCCTGTCCTGCCAGCGCCGCGCAGAGTAATCCTGCCGCGCCCGCCCCTACGATGATGGCATCAAACTGTTCCACAACCCTTCCTCATTGCCGTTAAGGCCGCGAATTGTAAAGTTTCCGCTCTGGTCGCACCAGACAAAACCCTGTTACAAATTCTAATAAATTGAATTTAAAAGGTAATCTCTTTAGTGAAATTGACATTACGACGACACCGATTAAAAAAAGTCTATATTTCACTTTGCCCATGCCGCCGTTGTCTTAGATAATGCGCCGCGTTCATGTCCTCAAAATGGCGTAACGTCCTATGCTACATTTGTTTGCCGGGCTTGATTTACACACTGGCCTGTTACTATTGCTTGCTCTGGGATTTGTACTGTTTTATGAAGCTATTAACGGCTTCCATGATACGGCAAACGCAGTCGCAACGGTTATCTATACACGCGCTATGCGATCGCAACTTGCGGTGGCTATGGCGGCTCTCTTTAACTTCCTCGGTGTTCTGCTTGGCGGCTTAAGCGTAGCTTATGCGATTGTGCATATGCTGCCGACCGATCTGCTGCTGAACGTGGGCTCCGCTCATGGCCTGGCGATGGTGTTCTCCATGCTGCTGGCCGCTATCATCTGGAACCTCGGCACCTGGTATCTGGGCCTGCCGGCGTCCAGCTCCCATACGCTGATTGGCGCTATCATCGGGATTGGCCTGACCAACGCCCTGATGACCGGCACCTCCGTGGTGGATGCGCTGAATATCCCGAAAGTGCTCAACATTTTCGGTTCGCTTATCGTATCCCCGATTGTCGGCCTGGTATTCGCAGGCGGGCTGGTGTTTTTGCTGCGTCGCTACTGGAGCGGCACTAAAAAACGCGCCCGTATTCACCTGACGCCAGCCGAGCGTGAAAAGAAAGACGGCAAGAAAAAGCCGCCGTTCTGGACCCGTATTGCGCTGATCCTGTCGGCTATCGGCGTGAGTTTTTCTCACGGCGCGAACGACGGTCAGAAAGGCATCGGCCTGATTATGCTGGTGCTGATCGGCGTGGCCCCTGCGGGCTTCGTGGTGAATATGAATGCCTCGGGCTATGACATCACCCGCACCCGCGACGCGGTCAACAACGTGGAAACGTACTTCCAGCAGCATCCGGCCGCGCTGCGTCAGGTAGCGGGCGTTGACCCGGTTATCCCGACGCCGGAGCAGGTGAACCCGACGGGCAACCCGAAAGAGTTCCACTGCGACGCCAGCCGCGCCGTTCTGGCGCTGGATCGCGCGAAAGCCATGCTGAACAACATCGACAGCTACGACAAGCTGAGCGTGGATCAGCGCAGCCAGCTGCGCCGCATTATGCTGTGCATCTCTGATACCACCGATAAAGTGGCGAAGCTGAAAGAGACCAGCGCGGGAGATCAGCGTCTGTTGAAAAACCTGAAGGCGGATATGCTCAGCACCATCGAGTATGCCCCGGTCTGGATAATCATGGCCGTCGCGCTGGCGCTTGGCGTGGGGACGATGATCGGCTGGCGCCGTGTGGCAACCACCATCGGCGAGAAGATCGGTAAGAAAGGCATGACCTATGCGCAGGGCATGTCGGCGCAGATGACGGCGGCCGTTTCTATCGGCATCGCGAGCTATACCGGTATGCCGGTGTCCACGACGCACGTGCTGTCGTCGTCGGTCGCGGGCACGATGCTGGTCGATGGCGGCGGTCTGCAACGCAAAACCGTCACCAGCATCCTGATGGCATGGGTGTTCACCCTGCCAGCGTCCATCGCGCTCTCAGGCGTGCTGTACTGGATAGCGCTGCGTTTCGTGTAAGCGAATTCGCGGGGCGTGAAAAAGCGGGTCAGGCAATTGACCCGCTTTTTTAATGCCAAATCATCAGCCCGATCAGGCTGATAATCACTAACCCGCAAAGTGAACTGGTGAGAATAAACTGGCGGCGCACGCGTTCGCAGCGGCGAATAAACTCGTCGTCATGATGATCGAGATAACGCTGCCAGTAGATATACCAGACAAGGCGAATCTGTTTGCTGGGCTGACCATGCGCGGTAAAAAAGCCGCCGCCGTCCACATACTGATAAAGCAGCGGATCGCACCCACGGAGCACCACTAAAAGCGCGCGTAATGATGAGAAATAACGCGCCATATTAATAACGCAAACCAAAAACAAAGCCCAAAACAGCGCGACGGTGCTGATCATACCTTCCCCCCGACGACTCGCCTGGAAAGCAATGGCTCTCCAATACCTGAAAGACTGTTCTGTGAAAGCGTGCATGCGTGAAAGTCGATCAGGTTCACATTTATTCACCCGAGCGGCTTTTTTAATAGTGTAGGAGATCCGGTAATTTTTTTACCACATCGTTAATCCTTATCAACGCTCGCGGACATATTTTTAGCTTGAATGTATGCGACCCCGGCGGATTGACGGATGTACCGGGGCGCTATAAGGTAAAATTAGCTTTAGCGCTAAGTCTTTACGCTGGAATGAGTTCCCGCGATTGTGGTACGCAGGACGCGGGCACGGGGATGACGTCGCAGGCAGCAATCCGTCATCCAGTCCACTGGTCATCGACATCTTATGGAAGGAGTAACACTATGGCTTACAAACATATTCTCATCGCGGTCGATCTGTCTCCTGAAAGCAAAGTGCTGGTAGATAAAGCGGTCTCTATGGCGCGTCCCTATAACGCGAAGATTTCCCTGATTCATGTCGATGTGAATTATTCCGACCTCTACACCGGGTTAATTGACGTTAACCTGGGCGATATGCAAAAGCGTATCTCCGAAGAAACGCACCATGCGCTGACCGAGCTTTCCACCAACGCGGGCTATCCGATCACCGAAACCCTGAGCGGCAGCGGCGATCTGGGCCAGGTGCTGGTTGATGCCATCAAGAAATATGATGTGGATCTGGTGGTATGCGGTCACCATCAGGATTTCTGGAGCAAGCTGATGTCTTCTGCGCGTCAGCTTATCAACACCGTTCATATCGATATGTTGATTGTTCCGCTGCGCGACGACGAAGAGGCGTAATGGCGACGGCGGGTGCGCGACGCTTACCCGCCCTGCAGGTTCTCGTTGGCAGTCATTTCGGATTTCATTGACCTCAAACCGCGGCACAGGCCGCGGTTTTCATTTCCGCTTAAATTGGTTTACTCCCACCCGGACGTTATACTGCTTAAAAATGAATCGCAGAGAAAACGCGTATGCCAAAACATGACTCGCCCGGCGTCTCCACATTCGAGACCCATGAACAGGCGGAACAGTACGAACGGTGGTTTCGTGAAAAAGTGGAAGCCGCAGCGGCAAGCCGCCAGCCCATCACGCCACATGAAGATGTGATAGCAAGCGCGCGCAAGATCATTGAAAACGCAAAAGTGAGGAGAAAAATGGCGTAATGCTCCCCATTCAATGGACTGAAGAAGCAAAAACGGATCTTTTTGCGCTTATTAGCTTTGTCGCCAGTGACAATCCTTCCGCCGCGCAGGCGCTATTAACGCGTATTGAAGCGTCAATTTTACCCGCAGCGCGCTATCCGCAGATGTTCCGTGAAGGCAGAGTGCCGGATACCCGCGAAATCATCGCCCATCCGAATTATATCGTCGTTTATAAAGTCACTTCCGAATACCTGCTGGTGCTGAGCGTGCTGCATGCCCGTCAGCAGTACCCGTAATGACTATCGCGATATGGGCGAACAGCCAGAACGCCCGATACGCACACGCTTACCGGGCCTGGCTGTTCAGGCCAGCGTGCCCGTGTAGATATCAAACCGGTGGCCTTTCGTGACCACGGCATTCGGGGTAGGAACGTCGCCAAGCGGCGGCGCGTAATCGGGGCGTTTGACCACCACACGCTTTGTGGCGAGCGCGCGCGCAGGCGCCAGCAGCCCGTCGGCGTCGAGATCCGGCCCCACCAGCGACTGAAATACCCGCATCTCCTTTTTCACCAGCGCGCTCTTCTGCTTATGCGGAAACATCGGGTCGAGATAGACCACGTCCGGGCGCGGCGTAATCGCGTCCAGCGCCGTCAGGCTGGAGGCATGAATCAGCTGTAACCGCTCGCGCAGCCACGGCCCGATTTCGGCATCCTGATAGCCGCGCGCCAGCCCGTCATCCAGCAGCGCCGCAACCACCGGGTTGCGCTCCAGCATCCGCACGTGACACCCCACCGACGCCAGCACGAAAGCATCGCGCCCAAGCCCCGCCGTCGCGTCCACCACCTGCGGCAGATAGCTGCCCTTCACGCCGACCGCTTTGGCCACCGCCTCGCCGCGACCGCCGCCGAACTTCCGCCGGTGCGCCATCGCGCCCTCGACGAAATCGACAAAAATCCCGCCAAGCTTCGGCTCGTCGCGCTTGCGCAGTTCAAGATGCGCAGGGGTCATCACCAGCGCCATCGGGTTATCGGCGTCGTGCGTCAGTCCCCAGCGGGCCGCCAGAACAGATAAGGCGCCGTCTCCGGCGCCTGTTTCATCAATCAGACAAATATTCACGCGTAAGGTCAGTCCTGAATGCCGTAGTGTTCCAGCATCGCATCAAGCTGCGGTTCGCGGCCACGGAAGCGTTTGAACAGCTCCATCGGCTCTTCGGAGCCGCCGCGCGTCAGGATGTTATCGAGGAACGACTGGCCGGTTTCGCGGTTGAAAATCCCCTCTTCTTCGAAGCGGGAATAGGCGTCCGCCGCCAGCACGTCGGCCCACAGATAGCTGTAGTACCCCGCCGCGTAGCCGCCCGCGAAAATATGGCTGAAGGCATGCGGGAAGCGGCCCCAGGTCGGGCCCGGCACCACAGCGACCTGCTTTTTGATCTCCGCGAGAGTTTCCAGCACTTTCGCGCCCTGCTCCGGGCTGAACTGCGCGTGCAGACGGAAGTCGAACAGGCCGAACTCCAGCTGGCGCAGGATAAACATCGCCGCCTGGTAGTTTTTCGCCGCCAGCATTTTATCCAGCAGCTCCTGCGGCAGCGGCTCGCCGGTTTCAAAATGACCGGAGATAAACGCCAGTGCGTCCGGCTCCCAGCACCAGTTTTCCATAAACTGGCTCGGCAGCTCGACCGCATCCCACGGCACGCCGCTGATGCCCGCCACCCCCGGGGTTTCGATGCGGGTCAGCATATGGTGCAGGCCGTGACCGAACTCATGGAACAGCGTGATCACTTCGTCATGGGTAAACAGCGCCGGTTTGCCGCTCACCGGGCGGTTAAAGTTACAGGTGAGATAGGCCACCGGCTTTTGCAGCGAGCCGTCCGCTTTACGCATCTGGCCGACGCAGTCATCCATCCACGCCCCGCCGCGCTTGTTTTCACGCGCGTAGAGGTCAAGGTAGAAGCTGCCGCGCAGCTCGCCGCTCTCGTCATAAAGCTCGAAGAAGCGCACGTCCGGGTGCCAGACGTCGATATCTGTGCGCTCTTTGGCGCTGATGCCGTAAATGCGTTTGACCACTTCGAACAGGCCGTTAACGGCTTTGTTTTCCGGAAAATAGGGGCGCAGCTGTTCATCGCTGATGCTGTAGAGATGCTGCTTCTGTTTTTCGCTGTAATACGCGATATCCCAGGGTTGCAGCTCGTCGACGCTGAAATGTTCTTTTGCGTAGGCGCGCAGCTGGGCGAGCTCTTTTTCACCCTGCGGGCGGGCGCGTTTGGCCAGATCGGTTAAGAATTCCAGCACCTGCTGCGGGTTTTCCGCCATTTTAGTGGCGAGCGATTTTTCCGCGTAGCTGTCAAAGCCCAGCAGTTGCGCCAGTTCGTGACGCAGCGCCAGGATCTCTTCCATCACCGGCGTGTTATCCCATTTGCCGGCGTTCGGCCCCTGGTCGGAGGCGCGGGTGCTGTAGGCGCGGTACATCTCTTCACGCAACGCCTGGTTGTCGCAGTAGGTCATCACCGGCAGATAGCTTGGGATATCCAGCGTCAGCAGATAACCCTCTTGCTCTTTGGCTTCGGCCATGGCTTTAGCCGCCGCCAGCGCGCTTTCCGGCATGCCGGAAAGTTCAGATTCATCGGTCACGAGCTTCGTCCAGCCCTGCGTCGCGTCCAGCACATTGTTGCTGTAGAGCGAACCCAGCTCGGAGAGACGCGCCGCGATTTCGCCATAGCGCTTCTGTTTTTCTTTCGGCAGACCGATGCCGGAAAGCTCGAAGTCGCGCAGCGCGTTATCGACTGCTTTTTTCTGGGCGGTGTCGAGTTTCGCGTAGTTGGCGCCGTCGCGTAAATCGCGATACGCCTGGTAAAGCCCTTCGTGCTGGCCCACCCAGGTGCTGTATTCAGAGAGCAGCGGCAGCGTCTGCTCATAGGCTTCGCGCAATTCCGGGCTGTTTTTCACGGAATTCAGATGGCTCACCGGGGAGAAAATACGGCCCAGTCGGTCGTCGGTCTCCGCAAGCGGCTGACAAAGCGATTCCCAGCTGTAAGGCGCGCCGCGGCTGACGACCGCCTCCACCTGCGCCCGGCACGCTTCCAGCGCTTTCGTCACGGCTGGCACCACGTGCTCGGGTTTAAGGGAGGAAAACGGCGGCAGTTCAAAAGGCGTCAGTAATGGATTGGTCATAAGCGCGTCCTGATTAGTGTTGGTTAAGCGCATCTTGCAGCGACAATGTCTTGTAGCATGGGGTTTAGTGTAGTTAATTTCAATGCCCCGCGCTGGGCTTTACCCGTTGAGCGCACGCATGCCGTAAGCGGTCACTTTCCGGTATACTGTTCAAAATCGATGTTCATTTACGCCTTTTGGAAACCCATCCCGCATGCTCAGTTATCGCCACAGCTTCCACGCCGGAAACCACGCCGACGTCCTCAAACACACCGTCCAGAGCCTGATCATTGAGTCGCTCAAAGAGAAGGACAAACCGTTTCTGTATCTGGACACCCATGCGGGCGCCGGGCGTTATCAGCTGAGCGGCGAACACGCCGAGCGCACGGGCGAATATCTGGACGGCATCGCGCGTATCTGGCAGCGGGACGATCTGCCCGCCGAGCTTGAGCCCTACATCAGCGCGGTGTCGCATTTCAACCGCAGCGGCCAGTTGCGCTACTACCCTGGCTCGCCGCTTATCGCGCGCCAGCTGCTGCGCCCGCAGGACAGCCTGCAACTCACCGAGCTGCACCCGAGCGATTTCCCGCTGCTGCGCGGCGAATTTCAAAAAGACGACCGCGCCCGCGTTGAGCGCGCCGACGGCTATCAGCAGCTGAAATCCAAACTGCCGCCCGCTTCGCGCCGCGGCCTGATCCTTATCGACCCGCCCTATGAAATCAAAACCGACTACCAGGCGGTGGTTCAGGGCATCAACGAAGGCTATAAGCGCTTTGCGACCGGCATTTACGCGCTCTGGTATCCGGTGGTGTTGCGTAATCAGATCAAGCGTATGCTGAATGACCTGGAAGCCACCGGCATCCGCCGTATTCTGCAAATCGAGCTGGCGGTGCGTCCTGACAGCGATCAGCGCGGCATGACCGCCTCCGGCATGATTGTCATCAACCCGCCGTGGAAGCTGGAGCAGCAGATGGCGAACGTTCTGCCGTGGCTGCATCAGGCGCTGGTGCCGACGGGCATCGGCCACACCACGCTGAAGTGGGTCGTGCCGGAGTAATCGCAGCCATAGATGGACCCTTTTTCCGTCAGCACTACAATTGCGTTAATTCGAATCATTAAAAGGTAACAGCCATGACCAGACACTACGACTACCTCGCCATCGGCGGCGGCAGTGGCGGTATCGCTTCTGTCAACCGCGCCGCTATGTACGGCCAGAAATGCGCCCTGATTGAAGCCAAAGCGCTGGGCGGCACCTGCGTCAATGTCGGCTGCGTACCGAAAAAAATCATGTGGCACGCCGCGCAAATCGCCGAGGCTATCCACCTTTACGGCCCGGATTACGGCTTTGACACCACGCTGAACCATTTCGACTGGCAGAAGCTGGTGGCGAGCCGCACCGCCTATATCGACCGTATCCACACCTCATACGACAATGTGCTCGGCAAAAATAATGTCGATGTGATTCAGGGGTTCGCCCGCTTTGTGGACGCGCATACCGTTGAAGTGAACGGCGAACGGATCACGGCCGATCATATCCTGATCGCGACCGGCGGTCGTCCGAGCCACCCGGATATTCCGGGCGCGGAATATGGCATCGATTCTGACGGGTTCTTCGCGCTGTCGGCGATGCCGCAACGCGTGGCGGTAGTGGGCGCGGGGTATATCGCCGTTGAGCTTGCGGGCGTTATTAACGCGCTGGGCGCGCAAACGCACCTGTTCGTGCGCAAGCACGCGCCGCTGCGCACGTTCGATCCGATGCTTTCTGAAACGCTGGTGGAAGTGATGCAGGCCGAAGGCCCGCAGCTGCACACCCACGCGACGCCGACATCAGTGGTGAAAAACAGTGACGGCAGCCTGACGCTGACGCTGGAAGACGGGCGTGCTGAAACCGTGGACGCGCTGATCTGGGCGATTGGCCGCGAGCCGGAAACCGACAACTTCAACCTGTCGGCAACGGGCGTCAAAACCAACGAAAAAGGCTACATCATCGTTGATAAATACCAGAACACGAACGTGCCGGGCATTTATGCGGTGGGCGACAACACCGGCGCGGTCGAACTGACGCCGGTCGCGGTCGCCGCGGGCCGTCGTCTCTCCGAGCGTCTGTTTAACAACAAACCGGATGAACATCTCGATTACAGCAATATTCCGACCGTGGTGTTCAGCCATCCGCCGATCGGCACCGTCGGGCTGACCGAGCCGCAGGCGCGCGAGCAGTATGGCGACGCAGAGGTCAAAATCTATAAGTCGTCGTTTACCGCGATGTACACCGCCGTCACCTCGCACCGCCAGCCGTGCCGTATGAAGCTGGTGTGCGTCGGGCCGGAGGAGAAAATCGTCGGCATTCACGGCATCGGTTTCGGCATGGACGAAATGCTGCAGGGCTTCGCGGTGGCGCTGAAGATGGGCGCGACCAAAAAAGACTTCGACAACACGGTCGCCATCCACCCGACGGCGGCGGAAGAGTTTGTGACCATGCGTTAATCGCGAGTCTGCGTTGTACAAAAATCAGGGGAGGCATCAGCCTCCCCTTTTTACTGCCCTGCGCTTAGCGGATTGTCTGGTAAATCGCCTCGCGGATTTTCACCCACTTTTTCGTCTCTTCGCCAGGGTTCGCCTGGGCGCGCAGCTGCGCCTGTTCAAGCTCATATTTCTGGCGCTGCACCACCACCGGCACGGTACAAAACGCCTGCAAATATTGCTTACGCATCGACGTCATCTTCTCGCCCTGCGACAGCGCGTGGCTGAGCGTCGTTATCATGCGCCGACACGGTTTAAGCTCATCCATTTGCAGGCGATAACGCAGCAGGGTTTCCAGCGTCGCTTCATGATTTTTGGCGAGCGCCTGCTCGGTCCAGGCCACCTTCCAGTTCATTCCGGCTTCTAAAAAGAGGCGCGTCACCACGGCGTCGTCACGATCGATAGCGGCGCGCAGGTTCTCCTGATCCCAGGTAATGCCCATATTGCTGAGCTTATGGCGCGGGCTGTCGTCGCTGTTTTCCGGCTCGGCGGCCATCGCGGTGGCGACCGGCATCGTCGTATTACGCTCCGCCGCGGGCGGGTTGACGGAATCGCTGGCGATAAATAGCCCGCCGACCACCAGCGCGATCGCGCCGAGGCCCACCGCGCCCCACACCGCGCCCATCACCAGCTGGCGGGTCTCCTGCTTTTTACCGTCCTGGCGTCGGCTAGGGCTTTCGATGGCGTCGCGTACCTCAAAAATATCGCCGCCGACCACGCTGTTTTTCTTCGCCGCATGGTCGAAAAACGTTTTCAGCTGCGCGTCGTCCGCTTTCATCAGCGCGGCAGGGTTAACGCGCGTGCGCCCCTCGCCGCAGGCTTTATGCAGCGGTGCGCTGATGGCGTTGAAATAGTTATCCAGCATCACTTCCTGCGCGCCGGAGAGCGGTTTGCCGAGCGTGGCGGTATTACGGATATCGCGGATGTCATCCAGCAGCGTTTGCAGGGTTTTACGCGGCTCGACGAACAGCGTCAGCGAAGTCGCGCCCTGGAAAAGCCGGTCGTAGTGGCGGGCGAAGAGTTTTTTGTCCACCACCAGCATCGCCAGCTCGCTGAACAGCATGCCGCTCAGCACGTCGCCCTTGTCGCCCATTTTCAGCCAGCGACGCACTTTATCGCCGCCGCACAGCTGCTTCAGCTCATTGACGCGCTGCTGTTCATCGGGCCATGTCTCGCGCACCATGCCGCGCAGCGTCAGATCCAGCGCGCGCAGCTGGCGTAGCGCTTCTCCCTGCTTCGCGTCTTTATTCACGTCCATATCGGTGGAGTAGCCGAGCTTCGGCTGCTGGTTACGCACCTTCTCAAGGCAGGTCACGAAGCGCAGCGCGGCAAGAAGCTGGTTCTCCGTCACATCCTGACCGCTCTCATATTGCGGCACCAGCTGCTGTAAATGACGCAGTTGCAGGGTGAACTGCGACATGTCGGCGTCGTTGAGGTTAAGGCGTCGGGCGACGGTCGCCCAGTTGCCGAGATTCAGCCGCGCCTGGTCGAGCTGTTGTAAAAACCACTGCGGATCTTTTCCTTCCGCGACGTTAACGCCAAGCAAAACCAGGATCTCAACCGACGCCTGACGAATCACCGTCAGCGCAGTTTCAAATGTTTCTCTTACCAGAGGCTGTGTGGAGCGGGCCATGTTGCATCCTTTTCACGCTCAACGCCCCGCAAAAAACGCGAACAGGGCGGGCGAAATTTCACTTAAGTATATTGTTATTTCTGAATTTTTTGTCTGCGCTGACAGGCAGTGAAACAACATAACCCAAAATGGCCGGAAAAAAAGTGACAGCGCGGTTTTTGCGTGAAAAATCGTCGTTTCCTGCCTGAATTAGCAGGGAACGGGCGAGACGGGTGACAGCGGCGCGTTTTTCGGGCAAGACTGTTTTTCTATTCCCCCGACGGAGCCACTATGCACCCCGAGACGCCTTTTCACGACGCCCTGCTGACGTTCGGGTCAGCCAGCCTCAGTTACCGGCCCATTACGCCCGACGACTGGCCGTTCTTTTTAAGCCTGCAACGCGACGACAACGTCATGCGTTTTGTGACCGACCCGCGTACTGACGCGCAGCGAATGCAGGATTTCGCCGCGCGCCTGCTGCCCTGGACGCCGCAAAGCACCCGCTGGCTCTGTTTGCTGATCCGCGAGACGCACAGCGGCCTGCCGGTGGGCGTAACGGGGTTTGTGATGCGCGGCGACGGCATCGCGGAGGTCGGGTTTCTGCTCAGCAGCGCCTTTCAGGGGCGCGGCTACGGCTATGAGTCGCTGCGCGCGGTTTGTCGCTTAGCGTTTGAGACGTGCGGGCTGCGTCGGCTGGTCGCGACCGTGACCGGCGGCAATATCGCCTCGAAGAAAACGCTGGAGAAAGCCGGGTTTATCCAGGAAGGCACGCTGCGGGAGAGCTATTACCTCGGCGGGCGCTGGCACGACGACTGGCTGTTCGGCCTGCTGGCGCGCGACTATTTACCGGAAAGTGAATTCTGACGCAAAGGTGGGTGCGCTGCGCCTACCCACCCTACGCAAGACGAGATACGCCAGCTCAATTCTCGTAGGGCGGATAAGCGAAGCGCACCCGCCGTTTCATCGGCCCACACCCAACGCTCAATTCTCGTAGGGCGGGTAAGCGAAGCGCACCCGCCGCCTGCCGCCTCACACGCCACCGCCCCTGAAAAGACGTTTTTGCTTCCTTGTGCCAGGCTTAAAGGACATTCACCTGAAACGACACAGGGAGACGTATGAAAAAAACAGTGATTATCGCAACGCTTTCCGCGTTACTGACGCTGCCTGCGCTGGCGGAAGAGAAAGGCGGTTTCAAAAATGACGAAGCGCCGCCGCCGCCGCACCAGCTAAAAGATGGCTATCGCGGCATCACGGACGCCCGCTCGATCGACGTGAAGCAGGCCAAAGAGATGCACGACGGCGGAACGGTGACGCTGCGTGGTTATCTGATCAAGAAAAAAGGCGACGATCTCTATCAGTTCCGCGATAAAGGCGGCGACATCGACGTCATGATCCCGCATGCGGTGTTCCAGGGCAAAGACGTCAGCCCGGATGAGCTGGTGGGGATCAGCGGCACGCTCGATAAAAAACAGAAGCCGTACCGCATCCGCGTGTCTCACTTCCAGAAAGAGTAGCCCGTCTGGCGCCTTGCCCGGTCACGCCGGGCAAGGCCATCGTTTTACAGGAACATCCCGCCGGAAACCTCAATACGCTGCGCGTTCGCCCAGCCAAGCTCATCACTGACAATCGCCGCCATCGCCGCGCCGATATCGTCCGGCAGGCCTACACGGCCAAGCGCCGTCTGCGAGGCGATAAAGCGATTAAGCTCGTCATTGTCACGCACCTGCCCGCCGCCGAAATCCGTTTCAATCGCGCCTGGCGCAATGATATTCACCGCAATCTTGCGGCTGCCCAGCTCTTTGGCCTGATAGCGGGTCAGCACTTCCATCGCGCCCTTCATCGACGCATAGGCGGAGTAGCCAGGCAGCGCGAAGCGCGTCAGCCCGCTCGACACATTCAGGATGCGTCCGCCGTCGTTAATCAGCGGCAACAGCTGCTGGGTCAGGAAGAACGGGCCTTTGAAGTGAATGTTCACTAACTCATCAAACTGCGCCTCGCTGAATTCGCTGAACGGCGCATAAATGCCGACACCCGCGTTGTTGATTAAATAATCAAACCGGTCGCGCTGCCAGGTCTGTTGCAACTGCGCCCTGACCTGCTCCGCAAAGACCGGGAAGCTGGCGCTATCGGCGACGTTCAGCGCCAGAGCCGCGGCTTTTCCGCCTTTTTGTTCAATTTCATGCACGACGGCATCGGCGTCTTCGCGTCGGCGCTGATACGTCAGCAGAACGCCAATTCCACGCTCTGCGAGCTTCAGCGCTGCGTTTTTACCGAGCCCGCGGCTGCCGCCAGTGATAATTGCGATACGTTGCGTCATAAATACCTCTTTTGGGTCAGGGTGGTCGTTGAGAAAAAGCTTATTAGCTGCTACAAAAACGATAAAGAGCGCCAGTTACGCTTCACTGTTCCATTGATAACAACAATGAGCCCAAACGATGGATAAAATTCACGCAATGCGTTTATTCGTGCGCGTGGCCGAGCTGGAGAGTTTTACCCGCGCCGCCGAAACCCTGAGCCTGCCGAAGGGCAGCGTTTCTCGCCAGATCCAGGCGCTGGAGAGCGCGCTTGGCACACGCCTGCTGCACCGCACCACGCGACGGGTGCATCTCACTCAGGACGGCCAGGTCTATTACGAGCGCGCCCGCGACCTGCTCGCCAACCTTGATGAACTCGACGGCCTGTTCCTGCACGATCCGGCCAGCGTCAGCGGGCGGCTGCGGGTCGATATGCCGGTGGCGGTGGCGCAAAACGTGGTGATCCCCCGCCTGCCGGAGTTTCTTCATCACTACCCCGGCATCGCGCTGGAGCTCAGCAGCAGCGATCGGCTGGTGGATGTGGTGCGTGAAGGCTTCGACTGCGTGGTGCGCGTCGGCCAGCTGAAAGACTCCGGGCTGGTGGCGAGGCCGCTTGGCAGACTAAGCCAGGTGAACTGCGCGAGCCCGGACTATCTGGCGCGCTTCGGCTGCCCGGAAACGCTCGACGATCTCGCCTCGCACGCGATGGTGCACTACACCCCAACGCTCGGCACCCGGCCTTTGGGCTTTGAAATCGGGTATGAGAGCGAAAGTGAGTGGATACAAACCGGCGGCGTGCTGACGGTGAACAGCACCGAAACCTATCAGGCCGCCTGCTTCGCCGGGCTGGGGATTATTCAGGTGCCGCGCATCGGCGTGCGCGAGGCGCTGCGCAGCGGAAAGCTGGTGGAAGTGCTGCCGCAGTATCGCGCGGCCCCGATGCCGGTATCGCTTATTTACCCGCACCGGCGGCATCTGTCGCGCCGCGTGCATCTGTTTATGGAGTGGCTGGCGTCGGTGATGAAAAGTTACGTTGACTAGCGGCGGGCTATACTTGGAAGCAAGTTGTAAAAAATAAAAGGAATCAACGCTAATGACCACGCCGGAGCAGCCTGCAAAACGCCCGACTGAAGATTTGAAATATCAGCCTGTCCCGCAGCTGGACACCCGCCCGCAAGAGAAGAAAACCGACGACAAACCCGCAGAGGGGGTTATCGGCACGGTGAAAGAGAAAGTGGAACAAGTGGAGCGTCGTCCGGCGGTCGCCCATCTGCTCCGCGCTTTTGAGCGTTTTAACGAGCGCATGGGCAACCAGTTTGGGGCCGCCATTACCTATTTTTCGTTTTTATCGATGATCCCGGTGCTGATGGTGACTTTCGCGGTGGCGGGCTTTGTCCTCGCCTCGCATCCGACGCTGCTGCAGGATATCTTCAATAAAATCCTGCAAAGCGTGAGCGATCCGACGCTTGCCAAAACGCTCAGCAGCAGTATTAACGCGGCGGTGGAGCAGCGCACCACGGTCGGCATCGTCGGGTTTGCCGTCGCGCTCTATTCCGGCGTGAACTGGATGGGTTATCTGCGCGAAGCGATCCGCGCCCAGTTTCGTGACGACTGGGAGCGCGGCGCCGTTGAGGATAAAGAAAAGTTCTGGGTGAAGTACCTGCGCGATTTTATCTCGCTGATTGGGCTGCTGGTGGCGCTGGCCATTACGATGTCGATTACGTCCGTGGCGGGCTCGGCGCAGGAAACCATCATTCGCCTGCTGCATCTGGACGCCATCGGCTGGCTGAAGCCGGTCTGGCACCTGATTGGCCTTGCCGTCTCCTTCTGCGCTAACTATTTGCTGTTCTTCTGGATCTTCTGGCGTCTGCCGCGCCATCGCCCGCGTAAAAAAGCGCTGCTGCGCGGCACCGTGATCGCCGCTATCGGCTTTGAGGTTATCAAAATCATCATGACCTACACCCTGCCGTCGCTGGTGAAATCGCCGTCCGGCGCGGCATTCGGCTCGGTGCTGGGACTGATGGCGTTCTTCTACTTCTTCGCGCGCCTGACGCTCTTCTGCTCCGCCTGGATTGCCACCGCGCAGTATAAAGATGACCCGGAAATGCCCGGTCAAAACCCCGCCTGACCCCGCCGTGCGGGCTGAGAAAAACGCATTTTTTCAGCCCGCCGCCTCCCTTTCAGAATAAAAATCCAGGGTGTAACTTTTATTTAACCTAAAACCAGTTTTATCGACTAAATATGAAAATCTGTGAAGCATTTCATAGAAGATAATTAGCTGGCGCTAAAACTATCCGCTTTTTGCCGGTTTTTTGCGCGCTTTCGCGGGCGGCGCTGAATTGAAATGTCGTTTTTGCTGTGGCTAATATTGGGGTTCGACGACACTAAAATAAGAAAATTCTATGCAAGCATCCATCGCGACTCACATCGACAACGAACAAGACGCCGCGCCCGTTAACTCGCGCAGTAAGGTCGTCATCGCCTCGCTCATCGGCACCGCCATTGAGTTTTTTGATTTCTACATTTACGCCACCGCGGCGGTGATTGTCTTCCCGCACATTTTCTTCCCGCAGGGCGACCCGACCGCCGCGACGCTACAGTCGCTGGCGACGTTCGCTATCGCCTTCGTGGCACGCCCTATCGGCTCGGCCGTGTTCGGCCACTTCGGCGACCGCGTGGGCCGCAAGGTCACGCTCGTGGCCTCGCTCCTGACGATGGGCATTTCGACGGTATTGATTGGCCTGCTGCCGGGCTATGAGTCCATCGGCATTATGGCGCCGCTGCTGCTGGCGCTGGCGCGCTTCGGTCAGGGGCTGGGCCTCGGCGGCGAATGGGGCGGCGCGGCGCTGCTCGCGACCGAAAACGCCCCGGCGCATAAACGCGCGCTGTATGGTTCCTTCCCGCAGCTTGGCGCGCCGATCGGCTTCTTCTTCGCCAACGGCACCTTCCTGCTGCTCTCCTGGCTGCTGACCGACGAGCAGTTTATGAGCTGGGGCTGGCGCGTGCCGTTTATCTTCTCCGCCGTGCTGGTGCTGATTGGGCTGTATGTGCGCGTATCGCTGCATGAAACGCCGGTGTTTGCCAAAATCGCCAAAGCGAAGAAGCAGGTGAAAGTACCGCTCGGCACGCTGCTGACCAAACATGTGCGCGTGACCGTTCTCGGTACGTTCATTATGCTCGCTACCTATACGCTGTTTTACATCATGACGGTCTATTCGATGACCTTCAGCACCACGCCAGCCGCGCAGGGCGGCCTCGGTTTCCCGCGCAACGACGTGCTGTGGATGCTGATGATGGCGGTGATCGGCTTTGGCCTGATGGTGCCGGTGGCGGGCCTGCTGGCTGACCGTTTCGGCCGCCGTAAGAGCATGATTGTTATTACGACGCTTATCCTGCTGTTTGCGCTGTTTGTGTTCCCGCCGCTGCTGGGTTCAGGCAGCCAGACGATGGTGATGGCGTATCTGCTGATCGGCCTGAGCCTGATGGGCCTGACGTTCGGCCCGATGGGCGCGCTGCTGCCGGAGCTGTTCCCGACCGAGGTGCGTTACACCGGCGCGTCGTTCTCTTATAACGTGTCGTCGATTCTCGGCGCGTCGGTAGCGCCGTATATCGCCACCTGGTTACAGGCGAATTACGGGCTGTTCTACGTCGGGATTTATCTCGCGGCCATGGCGGCGCTGACGCTGATTGCGCTGATCGCCACTAAAGAAACGCGCGACCAGTCGCTGTAATTGACCGTCGCGTTAACGGAAAGGCCGCCCACGGGCGGCCTTTTTTATTGGTGCGATAGCGAATGTGGAAGGCGGCGCGGGATGGCGGGTGCGCTGCGCTTACCCGCGCTACAAAACCGTTAACGGCTTTGCGCGAAGCGCTCCGCCGGGAAATCAAAACCCGTCGAACACAAAATCGATGGCGTTTTTAATATGCTGACGCCAGGGTAATGCGCTGGCGGCGTGCTCGCCAGGTACACTTTTGCCGACGCTTGCCATTTCATGCGTCATAACGATGTATTCATCGCCATCGACTTCAACAACCGGACACATTCTTTCCGGCAGTGGTTTTTGCGCCATAAAGCGCGGCACCAGCGGGATCACGACACGGGTGGTTAATACATCAATCAAATCGCTCTGTACGTCTATTAAATACGGGTATTTTTTATTGGTGCTGGTATTGCGATAGATTTGATATTGCATCTCAGAACTTCCGGTGTTCGTCCGCGAAATGGCCACATTCGTCGGTTATCCGGTTCAGTTCAAGCAACCCTTCGCGATTTTCGTCTTTCCATTGCTGACGTTCGATTGCGCGCAGATCCTCTTCAAGCACCAGGCTCAGCCGTTGGGATAAATTGATGCCCTGCGCTCTGGCGCGCTGGTATAACGCCTCGTCTATCGTCACGCTAACGGTCCTTTTTGGCGGTTTTACGACTACGTTCATATCACCCTCGTGATTCGCCCGTGTTATGAACACGGGTGAGCGCATTATAATCCAGGCGTTTTTTCCTTCAACGCGCGCGAAGCGCACACGCGTTTTACGAATACGCTTAGGTCCGTTATTTCTTCATCTGCCCCAGGATGGCGCTGCACTGGTTCTCGCTGCCCTCGGACGGCGAAATCAGCGCCAGCAGCGCCGCGGCAGGCGTCACCAGCGTCGCAAGGGCGGCCGCGACCGCGCCACGGGCGATGAGCGGCCCCGGCTTCACGCCGTAATCCGGGTCCTTAAAGGTGCCGCGCACGTAGAGCGGCGATCGAAGCGTCACGATGCGCACCCCTTTGCTTTCCGGGTTGATGGTCAGATCCAGCCGCTCGTCGGCGAAACTGGTGGTGCCGGTGATGTTAATCAGTGCGTTTTCGGTGTCGAAGGCGAAGATTTCCGGGCGCGCCACGCCGTTGGTCAGGTTCAGGTTCGCCGCCGCGCAGTTCACCCGCACTTCGTCATCGCCGAAAATCTGCCCGACAATAAAGTTACCGACGTTAAGGCCCAGAATTTCCATCAGGTTGCGGCTGATAACCCCGTCATTCATCAACAGTTTGAGGTTGCCGTCGCTGGTGCCGAGCAGCGCGGCGACGGAATTACCGGTGCCGCGTAGCTTCGCATCGCCGTTGAGTTCGCCGAGCGTGCGCTGCATCAGCTCCACATTCGGCATCAGCTCTTTAAGCTTCAGGCGGCGCGCCTGGATCTCCGCGGCGCCCTGCATCGGCTTTTTATCGCCGTCGAGGTGAATATTGGCGTCAATCGTGCCGCCCGCCATGCCGAATTTCAGCGGTTTGAGGCGCAAATCGCCGTTGGCGAGCAGAATATGGGTGGTGAGATCGCTAATCGGCAGGCGCGTACTGTGTTCGATACGGCGGCCTTTAAAGCGCACGTCCGCATCCATCACGTCCCATTTGTCGGTTTCAAAGGTGTCGTGCGGCAGCACTTTGTCGCCAGGCTGCGCGGGTTTTTCGCCTTTTTTCTGCTCGGCGTTTTTACTTTTCTCAGCACCCGCGCCGGAATCAACGCCGATCAGCGGGCCGAGATCGGCAAGCCTGAGCTGGCGCGACTCCAGATCCCCTTCCAGTTTCGGGCGCGGTTTACGCTGGCTGTAGGTCAGCGAGCCGTGGATATCGCTCTCGCCAATGCGCCCGTTAAAGCCCCGATAGTCATAAACCGAGCCTTTTTCGCTGTCGATTTTCGCGACCAGGCGGCCATCGGTTTCAAACGGCGGCGTATCGGGCAGCAGTACGCCGGTCAGCTCGTAGAGATCGCCCAGCGAATTGCCTGCGAATTTGAGCTGCAGATTAACGCCGCCCATGTTCATCGGGTCGTTAACCGTACCAACGAACGCCACGCGGGTATCGCCGGAGCGCAGATCCGCCTGTACCGGGAACGGCGTGCCTTCGCTTTTCAGCGCCAGCATGCCGCCGATTTTCCCGCTGCCGCGCAGCGGCTGATCGTTATACGTGCCGCGCGCCTTCAGCCCGAACACATAATCGCCGACTTTATCGCCGTCTTTTTTCTCTTTCTCGCCGGTAACTTCATTAAACGGCAGCGGCTTACCGAGCGGATCGATAAGGATTTCGACATCGGCGCGGCTGACCTTATCGTCAACACGCAACCGGCCCTGATCGAACAGAATATTATCGAGACGGAATGACCAGGAGGACGGCTGCTGCGCTTCTTCACCGTCGCGCTTTTTCATGTCGAAGGTCCAGTTATTGGTCTTTTCCGACAGGCGAATTAACTGCGCGTCCGGCTTCTGAAATTTAATCCACGGGAGATAAACCGTTTTGGTGAGCAGCGCCAGCGGGGCGAGGGTCGCCTCCACGCGCGGCAGGTGGATCATGGTCACCTGCGCAATCTCGGGCGGGTTGCCGAGCACGACATCTTCCGCATGCACGTGCGGCCAGGGTACCCAGCTTCGCCAGCCGGGCTCGTCTTTATTACGCTCCCATACCACGCCCAGATCGCCACGTATGGCAAAGGGGCGGTTTAGCTCCGTGGAGACCTTCTGGTTGATGGTCGGCTTAAGCCGATTCCAGTCAAACGTCGCGATAATGACGATCGCGACCACGACCAGCAACAAGAAAACCCCTGCTACCACGCTGATTATTTTGGTTGTTTTTGTCATCCTCACACCTCGTCCTGATGATGTCTGCCTTCACTAAAGATAGTGCAGGACAGCGCAAAGCTCATCAGGAGAGTCTGAGTAATACTTTTTCCAGCGTTTCGAAGGGCACCGGACGCGAGAGAAAATAGCCCTGCGCTGCCAGCGCAGGCGACTCCTGCACATCCTGCCACTCTTCAAGCGTCTCTACGCCTTCAACGATCACGCCTTCGCAGTAGCGATTCATCAGATGCAGCAGCATGGTGAACAGGTTGCGGCCTTCGCTGCTCTGACGCAGCATGATGAACAGTTCACGCGCCACTTTAATGTAGTCGTAACGCACTTCGCTCAGCGCGGAGAAGTTCGCCATGCCTGTGCCGAAATCGTCCAGCCACAGCGGGCCGAATTCGCAGAAGCTCGCGAACGTCGAGTTTTGCGGCAGGTTAATATGCTCCACCAGTTCAAAACGCACCCACGGCAGCGCTTCGGTCATGGCGCGGATAGTCGGCATGTCGCGCATCGCCATCAGCGTCGGGCCATCGACGTTAACGGACGCGAGAATGTTATTTTCCGTGAAAAACGGCGCGCGCGAGGCGAGCACCTGTAACTGCTCTTCAATCACGTCCACGCGATAGCGTACCGGCAGCCCGGCGAAATAGCGGTCTGGCGCGATGCGGCGCGTCGGCTCGCTCGGGTGCGTGACAATCGTCAGCAGCTCCACCGCCAGCAGGCGCCCGTCAGTCCTGTAGATAGGCTGATAGGTATAGGTACGCTCGCACTGCAACCAGTAGCGCCGCTCGTGCAGGCTTTCGACACTCGCCGACGGCAGCGCCAGCCGGTGAGTGACCTGTTTTAAATTCATCGTCATTGGTCCTGTTATGTGATGGCTTAGCGGGACTCGTCCTGGAATTATCGGCGCTACGGTTGAGAACTTTATGCACAGTTGTCCGACCCGCAGGTTTATAAGGAATAACGCTTTTCGTCGATAACAGGGGTGCAGCTCAAAAAATACTGGAACAGCGTTTTAAAACGTTTGACTGCGCGATCGCGGCGGCACACACTAACGTCCATCTTCTCGTTTTCAGGTGAGCACTATGTCAGAGCAAAAGATTGCCGTGATTGGCGAATGCATGATTGAACTGTCGGAGAAAGGCACGCAGGTAAACCGCGGCTTTGGCGGCGATACGCTGAATACTTCGGTCTATATCGCCCGTCAGGTGAACCCGCAGGCGCTCTCGGTGCATTACGTTACCGCGCTTGGCAAAGACCCCTTCAGCCAGCAGATGCTCGACGCCTGGCAGGCCGAAAACGTGAAAACCGATCTCACCCAGCGCATGGATAACCGCCTGCCGGGGCTGTACTACATCGAAACCGACGCGCGCGGCGAGCGCACGTTCTGGTACTGGCGCAACGAAGCCGCCGCCCGTTACTGGCTGGAGAGCGACGAGGCCGACGCCATTTGCGCGCAGCTGGCGCAGTTTGATTATCTCTACCTGAGCGGCATCAGCCTGGCGATTTTAAGCCCGCAGAGCCGCGAGAAACTCCTCGGTCTGCTGCGCGCCTGCCGCGCCAACGGCGGCCAGGTGATTTTCGACAATAACTATCGCCCGCGCCTGTGGGCGAGCCGTGAAGAGACGCAGCAGGTTTATCAGCAGATGCTCGCCTGCACCGATATCGCCTTCCTGACGCTCGATGACGAAGACGCCCTGTGGGGCGAAAAGCCGGTCGACGATGTGATTGCGCGCACCCAGGCGGCAGGCGTGCGTGAAGTGGTGATTAAGCGCGGGGCCGAATCATGCCTGGTCGCGGTTACGGGCGAGGCGCTGTGCGAAGTGCCGGCGGTGAAACTGCCGAAAGAAAAAGTGCTCGACACCACCGCGGCAGGCGACTCGTTCAGCGCCGGTTATCTGGCGGTGCGCCTGACGGGCGGCAGCGCCGAAGCGGCGGCGCGACGCGGCCATTTGACCGCCAGCACCGTTATTCAGTATCGCGGGGCAATCATCCCGCGCGAGGCGATGCCGCAGTAATTCGCCCGCATGACGCCGCCCGGCCCGCGAGCCGGGCTTTTTTTGTCTCGCGCACGCATAAAAAACCCGACGCCAGGCGTCGGGCTTTTATCACCACCGTAACGATTAGTGGGCGGGCGGAATGTCGGTGACATCCGTGCGCGCGTCATCCTGCGCAGGCGGCGGCGTTACGGGCGTCATAATGCGATCCCAGGTCTCCTTGAGCGCCTTGACGCTGTACTCTTCTTCGCCCTTCGGTTGCAGCAGGATAAGCGCCATCTCCTGTGACAGCTGCTGGCGTAAATCCTGATTCAGCTCAGCGGCGGTCAGATTGTTGAGGAAGGCCTGGCGCAGATTCTGATACTGCTCCGGCGCGATATCCACCACCTGATTTTGCAGCGAGCGCATCCGCTGGTTAATGAGCACATCGGTATCGGTGCGCGCATAGGTCGCGAACAGCTTTTGCAGCTCCAGTTTTTTCTGGGCGATCAGCGCGTTGAACTCATCCACCGACAGACCTTTTTCGCGCACGTTCGCCAGCTCCCGGGCGATCAGCGCCAGGTTGCTGTCAAGCTTGTCGTTCGGCGATTCCAGGTTGATGGCGCACTGGGCGCGCTGGAACAGCACGCGGCAGTCAAAGCCGATGCCGATATCTTTGATATTGTTTTTGCTTAAGTTCTGCTGCAC
>Ga0157365_10000111_pt1 | contig 37509 bp, 39 predicted proteins | sample AttsexASBM3_FD_111478 | JGI IMG/M metagenome (GOLD analysis project Ga0157365, IMG submission 111478) | Fungus gardens microbial communities from leaf cutter ant in Ribeirão Preto, State of São Paulo, Brazil - Atta sexdens ASBM3 | ecosystem: Host-associated > Fungi > Mycelium > Unclassified ...
CTCGTAGAACAGCGCTTCCTGCATCCCTGTCCGCTCGCCCATCATCCGCATCGTCCTCCAGCCTGTGACGATACTGAAACAGCAGAAAGCGATTACCGCAAGACGGAGTTTTTCAACACAATCGCCCCGAATCCAGCCAGTCCGGCACCACCTGATCACGCCCGCCCATCAGAAACATCAGCCGCGCCTGCGGATTGATCCGCAACACATTCGCCCGTATCCGCCCCAGATTCCCTGTCTCGAAAGACTGCACCTCCAGAGGCGCCTGCCGCGTATACTGATGCGCCCCGATAATCCGCAAAAACACCGCCTCCGGATCAAACCCCAGCCTATGGAAATGCGTGGAATTCTTGATCTCCGGTATCAGCCCCACCACCCGCCCACGCGCCGCCGATTCCGCCGCCACGAAATCGATCACTTCCTCAAAAGTGACGATATCGAAACGGCCGTCATACCGCGTGTTATGCACCCGGATCTGCGCCAGCCGTTCCCGCGCCCGCAAGGTCTTCAGCTCCGCCAACGTGAAATCCGTCGTGAACCACCCGGTCTCGGCCTGCCCGTCAATCACCATCGTCCGCCTGCGGGACGCAAACTCCGGCCGGTCGGCCACATCCGTCGTCCCGACAATGTTGCTCTCATGCCGGGCCACCATATGCCCGTCCTTCGTCATCACCAGATCCGGCTCGACGAAATCCGCCCCATCCTCAATCGCCTTCGCATAAGACCCCAACGTATGCTCAGGCCGTAACGCCGAAGCCCCCCGATGCGCAAACACCAGAGCTTTCGGGGCCAGCATCGGCATGGCAAAAGCAGGCGTCACACCCAGAACCCCTATTCCCGTCAAAGCCATCCGGCGCGTCAGCATAAAAAACCCCTTCAGAAATTGGCAGACAGAGTCAGAAAGAACATACGCGGCGCAATCGGAAACGCGGTGAATTGCCCCGAAGCCTGCGTCGCATTGATCGTAGACCACCCGCGCGTATTCGTCAGGTTGGTGATGTTCCCCTGCACCCTCAAAGCCGGCACATGCGGAATCCCACGGATCGTATAACCAGCATCCACACTGAACAACGCATAAGGCGACGCCCACAAATCGTTGGTAAACGTCGCATACCGCTTGCCAATCACATTCCCGATGAATTGCCCATAAAACGGCCCCCAGTTCGTCGTCCCCACGAACTTCTCGGTCCACCCCGGCACACCCGCCACGTTCTTTCCCGCCGTCGGAACCACGCTGCTCCCGTTCCGATAATTGTCGTTGTAAACTGACTTGTTATAGGACAGCGCGTTATAGAACGAAAAATGCTTCCCAAACCCGGCCGTGAACGAGAAGTCCATCCCGTTCGTATCGACCGATCCCACATTCGTCAGAATCGTCGCCGACCCCACGATGGAAGACAGCGTCTGCGTCGTCGCCACCGAAATCAGACGGTTCGAGTAATGCACATGGTAATATTCAACCTGCCCGTTCAGATCGGTCAACGGCCCCAGATTGACATGCCGGGTGCTGCGGAACCCGGTCTCATAACTCCACGCCGTCTCCACCTTGCCATCATGCCGGAAATCCTCGAACGCCTGCTGGCTCGTCACTCCCCATGGCGTCGCATTTCCATAACCAGCCGCCTGATAACTTCTCATATTCTCCTGAATATTCGCAAACCATTGCTCATGTGGCGTAAAATTCCACAATGCCCCGAACGCCGGCAAAAACGGCTTGACTGCCGCGATCGTCCCACCCGGAACCGTCCGCGCCGTCACCGGAGAAAGCGACCCCGGCTTCGCCGCCACAGGCAACGTCCCGTTTGTATAGACCAGTTCGGACTTGAATCCCGCCATCAACGTGAAATGCGGCGTGACCTTCCAGCTATCCTGCAAATGCGTCGTGAACGTGTTGGTATAAAAATTGTTGGTATACTGGTCGATCAACGCCCCCTGCTGTCGCTCATAAGGCGTCGTCGGCGCATTGACATTCAGCGGATACCACCGCCGCGCCTGCGTGTTGTTGTTCCGCTCATACCAACCCCCAACCTCGATCTGATGCTGCCCCAGCCGATAATGCAACGCCGTCGTCACACCGCCGCGATTATCCCAATATTCCGTCGTCCGTGTCGCATACCCCGAGCCGCCAAAAACAGAATTCAGATTCTGCCCCGGATAATAAGCCGCAAACAAGGCCGGCAACCCCGCCGCCGTCACCGGCCCCGCCACCACACCCTCCCCCAGATCATGATGATAGTAGAACTGCGTGTCCCAGTGCATCCGATCCGAAAAATTATGAGACCAGGCCAAATATGTCAGGAAATCTTGCCGCTGCGCATCCGAATAGTAATTCCGATAATTCAGGCCGGCCGCTTTATAAGCCGAAGACCCCAGATAATTCACCGCATACGGAAAATTCGGGTATGTAAACGCCCGCTTGTAAAGCCCATACCCATTGGGCAGCACAATCCCATCCTCGTTCGGCTCCGTCTTGTCAGACCAGTCGAAAAAATACGTCAGCTTGTCCCGATCCGTTTGATGCAGAAACTTCAGATTGACCTGATTTCCCCCCTGATGCCCCGCAAAATCCCACGCCCGCGCATCCTGCCGCCCCCAGGATACATAAGCCGAATTCCCATTTCCAAAATCCCCCGTATCAAACCGCGCATATGTCCGAAACGTCGAAAAACTCCCGAACGTCTGGCTCAACTGCCCGCCCATCCTATGCGAGGGGTCCTGCGTCAGAAACTGCAACGTTCCTCCCAGATTGGAAGTTGATGCCGTCCCCAGCGCCCCCGCCCCGGTCGCCACCGAAGCCGCCGCCATATTCTCTGAAATACCAGCCCGCTGCGGCGAAAGCCCGTTGTAATTGCCGTAGGACTGATCCCCCAGCGGCACACCATCCAGCGTATAACCCAACTGGTTCTGGTTGAACCCGTGAATGAACAACGACGCATTCTGCTCGTTATTTCCCCAGGGATCGGCATCGTTATAGACAACACCGGGCAAGATCTGAAGCGCCGCAATCGGATTCACCCCAGGCAAAATCCGCTGCATCTGCACATGCCCGACACTCTGCTCAGACCGTGTCCGCCGCGCCGTGGAAATAATCTGCTCCGCCTGCACAGGTGCCGCTTCATGATGCACGGCAGATTTACGAACCGGTTTCTGCACCGCAGCGTAAGCCTCAACACCCGGCATACAAAACAGACAGATCGTAGCCAGAAGCCGGTCACGGAAAGACATCATCAAATCCCTGGGATCACCGTTGCAAGAACGGACCGGACCCTTAGAGACTTACGCTGACAAGTCCCGTGAAGTTTAGATGACAGCCCCCCTTATGCCGCCATCACCCGCATGAACTTCCGCCGTCGCGCCTGCATCAGCCGGTAAACCCCCTTCGCCGCAATCCCCTGCACCCGACCATGCGGCGTAAACCCGATCGTCTTGAAAATCATGCTCGTCACACGGTTGATATGCTTCGGCTGATAAAACCCGATCGCCTTAGACATATACGCCGCAATGCACCGCCCATGATCATACGGTACATCCGAACCCTCGTTCGTCGTATGATATGCCGAAGCCAGCTCGTCATCCTCGCTCTCGGTCACACGCCCCAACGCAATCCGCGTCCGCGCAATCACTCCCAGCCGCTCCCGCTTCAGGTACCGGTGCATATGATCGTAAAACAGCTTGAAATGCCGATATTCATCCGCCGCGATCTGCTTGCACACAGCCTTCAGAACCGGCTCCTCCGTCGCATCCGCCATCGCCGTGTAGAACGAAGACGTCCCCGTCTCCACCATGCACCGTGCAATCAGTTCCCCTGTGCGAGATCCGCGGATGGACGCATCCACATCCAGCTCCAGCTTGAACTGCTCCCGATACCGCGCAAACGCCGCCTCGTAATCCCATCCCGGATCGGCCAGCATCGCCCACTTCCCCAGCGCGTCCCCATGCTGAACCTCCTCAACGGCCCAGTTCTCCGTCGCCCCCCGAAAGTCCGGATCACGCGCAAACACATTCGCCAGATAAACCGCATAATCATACCCGTTGCGCTCCACGACGGACGCCGCCTTGATCAACGGAATAATCTCGGGATCAACCTTAGACGCATCGAACGCGTCCCAATCCATCTGCTCGATACGCCAGTGCTTCATCGGTCCCAACCAAACTCGTCCGGAAAGGGCCGCACCCTATCAGCCCTCACCGCCAACGGAAACAATTCTGTCATAAATGCACATCCCACACCCTATTCGCGCAACGTCCCATTCATCGCATCATGCCAACGCCCGTCCGAACGATGCCAATACGCCTCCACCCCAACCACACCATTCAGCCGGCAACTGGAACACCAGGCATGGGCGCCATCCTCCAACGGCCCGGACGGCAACCCGCCCAGGGAATAGGACCCATCCTTCACGGCGCCTCCTACCGTCATATTCCCGCCCCGATCCACGGTCAGCGCCGAAACCCCGCCATTCGCAACTTCAACAAGATCGTTCCCATACCGGCCACGCGTATAAACCCCCAACGCCGCCGCACGCCCCGCAGGCTGCGCCCCGATCACCACCCCATTCCCGCCAGACAACCCCCTCTGCCAGAAATCCGAAGCCCCGTTCCCCTCCACCACCAGCCCGCAGTTCCCACCATCCCCGCAAATCGCAACCCCCCCATAATTGCCATTCCAGTTCCATTCGAAATCCGCCTGATGCGATCCCGTCCCGAACCCGGACCCGTTCGCCCCGCCCAGCACGACGCCGAGCCGAGGCACCATGTTCGTATTCTCGATCGCCCCACCCCCATGCGCGAGTGACATATGATACATCAACCGCCACGGATTCGTCCCCCCCAACGCCCGGAATTCCGCCACCTCCTGATCCGAAACGCCCGGCAACTGCCCAAGCGAACACGCCCCGCCAATCCATGACCCCGTACTGTCGAACGCCGCCTCGTTGAAATTGCCACTCCCGTCCCGATAACACCCGTCCCACGCGGAAAAATGATGCGGCAACTGCCCCCCAGCCACGAAATCCACCGAGTCGGACGTCAGCACCCCAGGCGGGTTGCTTAACGGGGAAACCGTAATCCCCACCAGATTCACGGCATTCACGCGTGTCTCATTGGACACGTTCATGTCCAGTTCCTCCCCCGTCATCTGATGCACGGGCGATGTCGCAGGCGCGCCAGTCCCCCCACCCTTCGAACCGTCATATGTCATGTAGACATTCCGCGCGAACGTCTTCGTCCCGGTCCCGATCGCCACGATCGGCCTGTCCTGCCCCTTCCAGAAATACCCCTCAAGCCGACGCATGTCCGGCACCGCCCCACGCGATTGCGTCCCCTCCTGCGCCCACCCGTAAACCCCAATCGTCGTCACCCCTCCCGCCGTCGCAACCCCCCTGATCACCCCCGCATAAAACCCTAACGCCGAATTTGCCCCCACTGCCACCGGCACCCCCGGAATGGCTGAATTCGTCATGATGTTCATGCCCGGCTGAATCTGGGACAACTCCTGAACGGTCAGCCCCCCCGATATCTCCACCGATCGCGCCGTATAGCGCGCAACCGGCAAGATCAGCCGCGCCCGCGGGTTCACCGCATTGGCAAAGAACTCCACCATGTCTCCCCCAGGAACCACTCCTCCCCGATAATCCCCTCCGGAAATCGCCGCCTGCCCCCCCGCATTCGGCTCCATGAACAGGCACAGCGAACATCCGGCATTGAAAGGCCCCGAAGGCGCACCGTTCACCACCAGAGATTGCGGCAACCCCGCCTGCCCCCCATACGGGCTATGCGGCAACGCCAGCCCACCCCCACCAATCTGTGTGATCCAGCTTCCATTGAACGGCGCATCCCCACCAAGCTGCGGATTGACCGCCCCCCAGAAACTGCCCTGCACACTCCCCCCCAGCCGCATCCCCGCCACGACGGCCGTCGTGTTCACCGGCGCGAAAGCCTGCCCGCGCGCATCCAGCCCCGCCACCCCATTGGGCACACCGATCATGTCGCGATGAAGATCGTCCGAAATCCATCCCGGCACCGCCCGGGCCTCCCCCCCAAGCAGACAGGCCACCGCACCCAGAAAAAACGCTCGCTTCACCGCATCACTCCCACACTCACACCCCACACAATGCCTGCAACGCATCCCATCTCCGCGCCGCAACCTCCTCCAGCCCGGCCGGCAACGCCTCCAGATCGACAATCTCCCAACCGAACATCTGTCCGGCAGAAAAATTGGCATCGTGATTGTTCTTTTCAGGAATGATGGTCAGCCATCGCCCGGTATCCCTGTGCCGAAGCCCTCGCACAACCTGCCCATCAACTTCAGCCTCGGTAATATCACAGACAATCCAGGGTCTGTGAGACGCACGCTCGTCCACCCGCACATACCGGATTTCGGGCGCCAGGGAATACAACCGAGCCTCACGCCCGTCAGCCGTCACCATCCCGACCAATGGCTGGCACAGCTCCTTATCCATGCTGCCCTCCACAGCCGATGTCAGGGCAGACGTGATCCCGTTCACATAAACGCGCTTCTCCGCCCCGCCTCGCACGCTAACGAACCGCCCCCCACTCTCCCGCTCCACACGCGCCACATCCAGCCCCGCACGGCGCGTCTTCATGGCATCGAAAGCCGCAACCATCGCATCCGCAATCCCCACCGGATCCTCGAATCGGAACGAACGCAGGAACCTCTCCTGCCGCTCGACCTCATGAATGGACCAACTCGTCACATACCGGAAATCCGCCCCGGTCGTCTCATCGAGCAGATGGAAACTATCCGAAACATCCGGCCCGATATTGAGCGCAACACCATACGACGACCGGCTGAAAACATTCGTATGAATATTGGACCCCAGAATGCCGCATGTCCCCGCCCGGCTCCGAAACAGGCCAATCTGCTCCCGAAGCGCCAGTTCCTCCGTAGCCACGACCCGGAACCCAGCCTGCTCAAGCCGCGAACAGACCTCATCCTCGTTGACGAAATTGACCACCCCCTTCCTCAACATCATCTTCGTCAGGAAATACGGAGCATCGCTCTCATCCTCCGGCAAACCGGCACGATCGCCGATCCAGTGCGTGAAATCTGCAAAAATCCTGCTGCAATAGGCATTGATCTGAAACGCCGCATCCGGAACCAGCAGGTTGCGCACCATCACGCGCTCCAGGGGAGAAATCAGATCCTCCCGCACGATCCCGATCAGCGCCATCAGATCCCGAAACCACGGAGTCTCCCAGGCCCGCGTCAGCCCGAGGCCGCAATGCACCAGAATCTTGACCGAAGGCCCATGCAACCGCCGCAGGTACCAAAGCCTCGGCAGAAACTCCAGCAGCGTATGCCCATAATGCAACCCCACCATCCCCCCATAAACCGCGCACTCGATTTCCCGCGCGAACGGATCATGAGATACCCGCTTCAAAACCCAGTCCTGCCCCTGCTGAAGATTGACCCACCCATACCCCAGCGCCGCAGCCGGCAGAATTCTGCCCAGCCTGTCGTAAAGCCCCCACTGCACATGCGGGAAAATGTCAGTCTTCGGATAGAAGAAAACATCCCGGAAATGATGCACCTGCAATTCCGGAACATCAACCGAGAGCGAGAGATCAGCGTTCCGATGACAATCAATCAGCACTCAAAAACACTCCCTCACTATTATCGTACAACAGGTTAACACTATATTAACACTATCGAACCAACACGAATTCATAAGTCTTCGCAGAACTTTACTATCATGGAACAGTCTATTCAACGGCGCAACGCGATGCCGCCGTCATGGAGCACAAGCGTACAACCCCCGTGACAACCCCCCCGAATTCATGCCAGAGCAAGGAGAATTTTCTCCCTCCCCAGCCTCGGACCCCACCATGAACGTCATCACCCCGAAATCCCGGCAAACCACGTCCTGGCAACCCGGAGACATCCGGCACGACTGGACGCGCGATGAAGTCGCCGCCCTGCTCGCCCTCCCCTTTCCCGAACTGATGTTCCAGGCCCAGCAGGCCCACCGCGCCCATTTCGACCCCACCCGCGTCCAGCTCTCCACCCTGCTGTCGATCAAGACCGGCGGCTGCCCGGAAGACTGCGCCTACTGCCCCCAGAGCGCCCGCCACGAAGACACCATCAAGGCCAACCGCCTGATGGAAGTCGAAAAAGTCCTGACCGAAGCCAAAGCCGCGAAAGACGCCGGCGCCGGGCGCTTCTGCATGGGCGCCGCCTGGCGCTCCCCCAAACAGCACGATCTCGATACCGTCTGCGAAATGATCTCGGGCGTCAAAAACCTCGGCCTCGAAACCTGCGTCACCCTCGGCATGCTGGACAACGCACAGGCCACCCAACTGCGTGACGCCGGGCTGGACTACTACAACCACAACCTGGACACCTCCGCCGAATTCTACGGCGAAATCATCACCACCCGCACCTATCAGGACCGGCTGGACACCCTCGCCCACGTCCGGGACGCCGGGATCAACGTCTGCTGCGGCGGCATCGTCGGCATGGGCGAAGACGAATCAGATCGCGCCGGCCTGATCGCCACCCTCGCCTCCCTGCCCCAACACCCGGAAAGCGTTCCCATCAACCTCCTCGTCCGCGTCGCGGGAACCCCCCTCGCCAACGCGGAAGAGGTCGATACCCTCACCTTCGTCCGCGTCATCGCCGCCGCCCGCATCACCATGCCCGCCAGCCACGTCCGCCTCGCCGCAGGCCGCGAAACCATGAGCGACGAAGGCCACGCCCTCTGCTTCCTCGCCGGCGCTAATTCCATCTTCTGCGGCGACAAACTCCTCACCACCCCAAATCCCGCCGAACATCGGGACCGCAAACTCCTCACCCATCTCGGCATGACCCCCATGACCGCAACCCACTGACCAAAAAAAACGCCGGGGAGCCATAAGCCCCCCGGCGCATCTTCCAACAGGAAGAGAAACATTTACGATCCGCCAGACACCGCCAGCGTCTCGCCCGTTACCCAACCCGCCTCGTCGGACGCCAGAAATACCGCTACCGGCGCCACATCACCCGGCTGGCCCAACCGTCCCAGAGGCGTCTGCGCAGCGATGCCCTGCGCCATATCACCCTCCGCAAATCCGGCCGTCTGCGTTCCTTCCGTCACGATCAACCCCGGATTGAGCGCATTCACCCGCACCTTCTTCGGCCCCAGCTCCTTCGCCAGAATCCGCGTGATGCTGTCCACCGAAGCCTTCGTCGCCGTATAGATCGCAGAACCCGGCATATTGAGCCGCGTCACGATAGACCCGATATTGATAATGCTACCCCCGTCAGGCCCGAACTGCGCCGCCGCCGCCTGCGATGCCAGCAACATCCCCAGAACATTGATGCCGAACTGCCGATGGAAACTCTCCTCGGTAATGTCGCTCAGCGGCCCCATCTCGTAAACGCCCGCATTGTTCACCAGAACATCCACCGGTCCCAAAACCGATGTCACCTCAGAAAAAATCCTCTCCACATCGGCCTTCTTCGAGACATCCCCCCGCACCGCAACAGCCTGACCACCCTTCGCGGCAATCTGCGCCACCACCTTGTCCGCCCCCTCGCGGCTGCTGGCATAATTCACCGCAACCTTCGCCCTCTCCTTGGCGAACGCCAGTGCAATCCCCGCCCCAATTCCCTTGGAAGCGCCCGTAACAAGTGCAATCTTACCGGATAACCTGGTCATGACATCCTCATTTCGTCATTTCGACAAGCATCGAAGTAATAACCCCCCGTCCCCGTTTCAAGAACCTCCCATGCCCAATCGTATTTTCCGTCCCGCCACCCCAGCCGACGAACCCGGCTGGCGCTCCCTCTGGGCCGAAAACCTCGCACACAACACAACTACCCTCCCCGACGAAACCACCACCCTCACATGGTCCCGCATCCTGAACCCCACAATCCCCATGCTCTGTCACCTCGCCGAACAGGACGGCCGGATCGTCGGCTTCGCAACCGCCATCCTCCATCTCGGCACATGGCGCCGCGCCCCCATCTGCTTTCTGGAAGACCTCTACGTCACCCCCTCCCACCGCCGCCAAGGGATCGCCCGCACCCTGATTCAGTCCCTCGCCGCCCTCCCCGAAATCAGTCAGTGCTCCGGCCTTTACTGGGACACCGAAACCAATAATCCGGCCCGACCACTCTACGACAGCCTTACAACCCCCATCTCCTACATCCGCTATCGCCTCATGGATCGAACCCCCTGATCCCGGTCAACGCCCGGAGCGAAACGCGCTATACATCCTCCATGTTGATCCGCACCGCAAAACCATCAGACGCCCACGCCATCGCCCGCATCATCATGCCCACCATCCGTGACGGCGCAACCTACACGCTCGCCCCCGACATGCGCGAAAACGACGCACTCACCTACTGGCTGGGGCCGGACAAGGAAGTTTTCGTCGCAGAAGACGCCGGACAGATCATCGGCACCTACTACATGAAACCCAACCAGTCCGGCGGCGGTCGCCACGTCTGCAACTGCGGCTACATGACGGACCACACCGTGACAGGCCGGGGAATCGCCACGCGCATGTGCGAACATTCCCTCGAACATGCGCGCAGACAGGGATACCGGGCCATGCAGTTCAACTTCGTCGTCAGCACGAACGAACGCGCCGTCCGCCTCTGGCAACGCATGGGCTTCATGATCGTGGGGCAGCTCCCAGCCGCCTTCCACCACCCCACCGCAGGCTATGTGGACGCCCTGGTCATGTATCAGACCCTTTAGCGAACGGAAGCACCCTGTCCAAAACCCCGCGCGCTCTGCTCCACCCGGCCCAGCAACGCCTCCGCCTCATCTCCCCGCCCCAAAGCCTGAGCCGCCCGTGCCTGAACCTCCAGCGCCCGCCTCATATCCCGATACGCTAGCAACTCCCGCCGCAACGCAACCGCCTCCCCCGCCTCCCGATACGCCGCCGCCGCATCCCCACGCCGCAACGCCGCCCGCGCACCCAGCTCCGCCGCATCCGCCCGCACCAGCCGCGACATCCCGCCCCCCACCAGCCCCACGGCCTGCGTCAGAACGTCCACCCGCGCCCCGGAATCCGCCGCCACTCCCATCAGATACGCCGCCCGCTCCGTCACCGCCGGATCGCCAGACCGCAACGCAGGCCGCACAGCCTCGATCGCCGCATCATCCGCTCCCGTACGAATCAACGCCCCCGCCTGCACCAGCCGAAACTCATCCGGCACGCCCGCCCCACGCCGCCGCAAATCCCCTTCCGCCGTCGCAAGAGTCGCCCGCGCATCCCGCGCCTTGTCCTCACGCAACTGCACCACCGCCAGATCATAGCCGGCATCCCGCACCGCCCCCGCATCATCACGCACCAGCGCCCACCGATACGCATCCCGATACTGCGCCTCGGCCTGCTCCAGCCGATCCAGGTCGAACGCACTCCGCCCCGCATCCATCGCAGTGTCATAATTCGGATCAGGCGAAGGCGGCGCCTCCCGCTTCCCGGACGAACACGCCGCCAACCCGAACGCCAGAACCCACGCAACCCGCCTCACGGTGAAATCGCCCCCGCAGGCAACCGATGCGATGGCGCCTTCTGCCCGCCACCACCCAGAATCCACAAACTCCGCATCTGGTTGGTCAATTTCTCCAGACTCGCCGCCGCCGTCTGCGCCTGCGTAATCAGCGCCGGCAGCTCCGAAGTGCTGTTGTTCACATGATCCGCCACCGACCGGATCTTCGGCATCTGCGCCTTCAGATCACTGCTGGCCGATTGCAGATTCCCCATCGTCCCATGCGCCTGATCCAGAACCCCCGAAACCTTGCCCTCCAGAGGCTGGACCCGCGCCAGCGTCTCGTTCAACGATGTCAGCACCGCCTGCGCCCGTTGCAGGATCTCGTCATTGCTCATCAGCCCGCCGATCGTCCCATGCCCGGCCCGGATATCCTTCATCATCCCGTCAAGCTGCGCCGTCACGTCATTGGCATTACGCATCGTCGGAATCAGCTCCCGCCGCACATCCGAAATCGTCGCCGTGATCTGGTCCGCCGGATTGGGCTCCACCGTCGCCGGCAATTCCGCGAACTGCCAGTCCAGCTCCGGCCCCGCCCCACGGCTCAGATCGATATACGTCGCCCCCGCCACCACGAACTGACGCCGGATCACCGCATGGCTGTCCTGCCGGATCAAAGGCTCCATCTGCCGCTCGATCTCCGCCACCGCATACATGTGCTTCGTCCCCACGAACTGAACCTTGCGGATCGTCCCGGCATGAATCCCCATGATCTGCACATCATCCCCCACCGTGATCCCCGCCAGATCATTCGCTGGAAGCTCCAGATGCAACCGCCCCGGCGGGCTCAGCCAGGACCGCAGAATCCCCGCCTCCGCAATCGCCGCCACAAACAGCACGACGCACGAGATCACCAGCAACCCCACCCACTCATCCGCATACCGCAAACGTAGCAAAGGCGGTGTCCGCTCGGATTTGTTCAGTCGGAACATGGTTCCCCCTTCATCGAAAACAGACCTTCCTCGATCAGCCGCAACCGCCGCGTCGTCGCCCCGCAATACCCCCGCCACACCGCCGGATCGGACGCAAACCAGATCACCGCCGCCCCCCGGTCCCGCGCATTCGTCATCACCTCCAGAAACGCCTGATACAAATCCAGCGGCTGCTCATGCACCGGCTCCTCCAGCAGCAACAACGAAGGCTCCCCCAGAAACGCCCGCACACACGAAGCCCGCCGCAAATCCATCGCGGAAAGCCGCGTCGGCGGCAAAACCGGCAAGCCCGGCAGCCCGAAACGCTGCCCCAGACGCTGCGCCTCATCCACGATCCGCGCCGTCGAGGTCCGCGTATGATGCAGTTGCGGCATCATGATGTTCATATGCGTGCCGAACAGGTCAACCCACGCCCCCTTCGTCGCAATACGCCCCACACGCCCCCGCAACGCCCAGACCTCACGCTCCCCCAGTTCCGTCCAGTCCAGCCCCATGCACCGCGCCACCCCCGAGGCCAGCGGACTCATCCCTGTGCACAGATCCGCGAACAACGCCGCCCGAAACGTCTCCCGCGTCTCGATCAACGCACATTCCCCCGGCATCAGACGAAACGAAAACTCCGTCGAAATCAGCCCACGCTCGTCGAACACCGGGCACGCACGGTCCAGCTCCAGAATCGGCACCCCACGATCCAGCCCCCGGCTCATCCGCCAAACCCCACGCTGAACGCCACATTCACCACCATCACCACCAGAATACCCCGCGCGAACCCGCGCGGCTGCAATGTCCCGATATCATCCTCCGACGTCGCATCCAGCCCGGTCAGACACGAACACAACCCCACGAAAAACCCGCTCAGAATGCACTTCGCCGGAACGACGAAATAATCCACCGGATGCATCGCCCCCACCACATCCAGAAAAAACGTCCAGATGGACCCGTTCACCACCCCCTGCATCCGGCACACGACATACCCAGCCCCCAGCGCCGTCCCCCCGAACATCACCCCCAGCGTGAAAGCCGCAACCATCATCGCCAGCGTCCGCGGCATCACGATCGTAATGAACGGGTCCAGCCCCTGGGACTGCAACACCCGCATCTGCCCACCCGTGGTCAGCAACCCCACCTGCGTCAGCGTCAGCATCCCCGAACGCCCCAGCAGAATCACCCCCACCAGAACCGGCGCGATCTCCCGCACCAGCACCGTCACCAGAATAGAGCCGGTCAACTGCGCCATCCCGGCCAGCCCAAGCCAGTAAACCGCCTGCGCCACGATGCCATATCCCGTCAGCGCCGCCGTGAACAACGTGCTGTAAAGCCCCCCTCCCGCCGCCTGCGTCAGCGCATTGCGAAACTCGAACCGCACCGTGCGCCGCCAGGAATTGGGCCGGATCGCCTCGCTGAACACCGAATAACTCGCACTCACCAGCATCAGCGAAAACCGTACCTGCCGCCGCGTCAGGCTGCCCAACGCCGCCAGCCACCCCTGAACCGAAAGTCCCCCCTGAGGTATCCAGCGCATAAGGGCCGTAAACCTCACCGCCGCCCCGCCAGCAGAAAACTGCGCGAAACCCCAATGCGCGGCAGATAGAACATCCCGCGCGGCCGGAACAGATAATGCGACCGCAACACGCTATACGCTGCCTCGGAAACCTGAATCGTCCCCGCCGAAGGCACGCCCTGCGCCATCAGTTCGGACGTGCTCACCGCATCCCCCCAAAGGTTGAACACCGCCGGATCATCCCCCAGATACCCCCCAAGCGCCGGCCCCACATCGATCCCGATCCGAAAGATCGGCTCGATATCCGCATCCGTCAACGCCAGCAGAAACGCCTCCCGAATCGCCAGTGCCGCATCTGCCAGCCGAACCGCATCATCCGGATTCGGCGTCTCGCTGCACCCACCCACCAGCATCAGCCGCCGCCCGATCAACTGCAACGAAAACAACTGGTACTGCCGCGCGATCTCCTGCATCCGGCGCGACATGGATCGCACCAGCTCCAGATTGTCCACCGCCGAATTCTGCCCGTCCGGATCATTAAAAATCACGATCATCACCGGCACCATCGGATACCGTCCGGCCCGCAGCGCCCCGTCATCCCGCGCCCTCCCCGTTCGCACCTCGCCCTCCGGCGCCAGCAGAAATCCATCCTCGAACCGGAATTCATGCATCGGCTCACCGGCAAACCCGCCGCCCCCGCCCCTCTCGGCATCGCCCAGCGGCCCATCATCATCCCGCATCGCCCGCAGCCGGATCGCCACGATATCGGCAATCATCACCGTCAGATGCCGCACGATCTCCGCCCGTGGCGCATCCTCCAGCAAAATGAACCCGATCACCTCCCCCCCCAGCGTCACCGGCTCGATCACGACAGCCCGCGTCCCATGCGTCCGCATCACCAGCCGATAAAACCCGCGCAGGGTCTCATCCTGGTCGGCCCGCTGTACGGCAATACCATCCCCCGAACGCACCGCATCGAAAAACCCCTCAAGCTCGCGCCGGGAAAGCTCTAGCCCCGTCGAATGCGCATCCTGCGCCCGATCATACAGATCCTCGCAAACCAGCCGCCCCCCCTCATCCATGAACCGCCACAAACTCGCCCGGCTCGCCAGAGACTGCTCGGCCAGTATCCGCGTCAGTCGCGGCATGTCGTGCCCGGGATCGAAAATCCCCTCGCTCTCCGCAATTTCCCGCAACGCCCGATGCTCGGACGCACTCGCTTCCCGCGTCCGGGATAATGCCTGCGTCACCCGGTCCGTCTTGCGCCCCTGACGCACCAGAAACACCGCCAGAATCGACGCCAACCCCACGATGAACACCGAGAAATAGAACGTCTGCCGCCCCGCCGTCAGCGCGAAACTCGCGAAATCGCTCTCAGGCGCATTGATCAGCAAAACCCAGCCATACGCCGCAGACCCCAGATCCGCCGCGATCGCCACATAATGCCGCCCGCGAATATCGATGTCGCGCCCACCCGTCCCCATCACGCGAAACATCGACAGCGCCCGGGTGAAAACCGGCTGCGTCTTCTGATCAAGCCGAACACGCTCCGAATCCCACCCCTCCGGCTCGGCATATTGCGGCATCCCTACCCCCGCAACCAACTGCCCCGTCCGGTCCACGATCACAGCCTTCCCGCTCCGCCCGACCTTCAATTGCTCCAGAAACGTCGTCAGCTGCGCCAGCAGAATATTCACCGCCAGTATCTGCCGTGATCCGTCAGGCCGATGAAACACCGTCGCCGCCGTCACGATCAACTGCTTGGTCGGCGGAAACGGATACGGCCTGGACCAGTAAAGCTGCCCGTCCCCCGCCTTCTCCGCCCAGGCCAGCGCTCCCTTGAACCACACCTCCTGCCGCGGATCGAACCCCGTCGCAGGCGCCACCGTCGTCTTCAGAAACGCCCCGTCCTCACCATAGAACCAGTGCCGGAACACCGGCTTTCCCGTATCCATTTCCAGATGCGTATGCTCCAGCCCCGGCCCCTCCCGGTTGCGCTCGTTCAGCCAGAACACCCCATTCGTATCCGCCAGATAGAAACTCGCCACCTGCGGAACATGCGTCATCATGGACGCGCTGTACGCCAGAAACGTCCCAGGTTCCGCCCCCGTATCGGAGGCCTGCAACAGATCCCGCGCCACCGTCGCCCCCGCCGAAGCCGGCGCCAGATAATCCGTCACCTCCTGCGTAACATACCGCCGCTGAACCTCCAGCAGATCCCGCGACAGCGAAACCGCCCCCGCCCGCGTCGCCTGATACGAATGCAACCCCAAAGCCGCAATCGCCACCACGACCGACAACACCCCCAGAATCGGCCCGCCAACCCTGATCAGCACATGTCGCCGCCTGATACCGCGAATGCGCGACGGATCGACTATCTCGTCGGATGGCAAAAACGTCTCCCTCCAAAACCCATGCAGCCGGAAACGGCCTTATCCGGCACGACCATGCCGCCAAAGTCATGAATTGGAAAGTTTTTCCGGCAAGAATACGGCACGCTTCTCCGGCACAAGAAACAAAAAACAGAAATCCACCACAAACCATCTTGTTACTTGATCGACACGATCTCCAAACCCCTTGCAAAAATAACGTCATTAACGATTGGAAATCCTATGAAACGTTTTTTTCGCCCGAACTTGGTCTATCAAGACCGGATTGGTCATAATGACCGACATCCAGATTACCCCACACCAAGTCAAACCCGCTTTTCCACTCCCTCACGTCAGTTCAAGAAAGCCCTCATGCCCCTCGGTTTGCAGACTGGCCCCGCCCTCATGACCATCTCCTCCCCTCGAGCGCGTTAATGGCCACACGCTACACCGGCATCAGCCCCGCCCACGCCGCCTTCATCACCCGCCAGCACCTTTTCTTCGCCAGCTCCGCCGCAAACGGCACGGCCGTCAACGTGTCCCCCAAAAGCACGGACATGTTCCGCGTCCTCGGCCCCAACACCGTCGCCTATCTGGACCGAACCGGAAGCGGCAACGAAACCGCCGCCCATATCGAAGCCGGCGGCCGCATCACCATCATGTTCTGCGCCTTCGAAGGCGCACCCCTCATCCTGCGCCTCTACGGTCGCGGCACACTGCACGGCACGAAAAGCACCACCTTCGAAAAACTCGTCCACGAACACTATCAGGACGCCCCCCCCTCCGGCACCCGCCAGATCATCACCATCGCCGTCGATATGGTGCAAACCTCATGCGGCTTCGGCGTCCCCCTCTACACCTATCGCGGCGAACGCGACGCCCTGACGAAATGGACCGATAAAAAAGGCGAAGCCGGAATCATCGCCCACTGGCGCAAGGACAACGTCATCAGCCTGGACGGCGCCCCCATTCACATCCTCGAACAAAACGGCATCCCGCCGATCTCCGAAACCGAACGCCTCCAGCAAGCCAGACAACTCCCATCCATAACCCCCACGGTCAGCCTCCCCCGCAAAATCATCCGCCGCCTCCATCGCATCATCACATCAGTTCGAAGCAACAGCGAACCGGCCGCCCATTTTCCCCAGCCCCTCGAAATTCCGCTCCCCAACCCCGAATAAATCCCCTCACATCACCATCGCCTTCGCCCGCAAGACGCGCTAGCCTCCCGCCATGACGTCCAGCACGGAGACCCTCCCACCCCACACCGACCCCGCACCGCCCACCCGGTTCGAAGCCACCGCCCAGTCCGCCCTCACCCACGGCATCCGCTCTCCCCGCAGCCTGCTGGTCTTCGCCGGCCCCGCCGTCATCGCCTCGATCGCCTATGTCGATCCCGGCAACTTCGCCACCAACATCCAGGCCGGCTCCTCCCTGGGCTACACCCTCCTCTGGGTGGTCGTCCTCGCCAACCTCATCGCCATGCTGTTCCAGGCCCTCTCCGCAAGGCTTGGCATCGTCACCGGCACCAACCTCGCCGAACTCTGCCGCATCCACTTCCCACGCCCCGTCACCCTCACCATGTGGATCGCCAGCGAAGCCGCCAGCATGGCAACGGACCTCGCCGAATTCCTCGGCGCCGCCCTCGGCCTGTCCCTCCTGCTCCATCTCGGCATGATCCCGGCAATGGTCCTGGCAGCCATCATCACCTACGCCGTCCTCCTCCTCGAAAACGGCGGCTTCCGAAAACTGGAATGGGTCATCGCAGCCCTCGTCGCCACCATCAGCCTCTGCTACCTCGCCGAAATCATCATCGCCCCCCCACACTGGGCCGATGCCCTACGCCACACCGTCACCCCCGAACTCCCGAACGCCAACGCCCTCACCCTCGCCGTCGGCATCATCGGCGCCACCATCATGCCACACGCCATCTACCTCCACTCCGGCCTCACACAACGCCGCATCACGGTCCGGAACGAGACGGAACGCACCCGCCTGCTCAGATTCTCCAACATCGAAACCATCACCGCCCTCACCATCGCAGGCCTCGTCAACATGGCCATGATGACGATGGCCGCCACCGTCTTCCACATCGGGCACAGCGACGTCAGCGAAATCGAAACCGCCTGGCGCACCCTCATCCCCTTGCTCGGCCAGGGCGCCGCCCTCGTCTTCCTGATTTCCCTGATCGCCTCTGGCATCTCCAGCTCTGTCGTCGGCACGATGGCCGGGCAGGTCGTCATGCAGGGCTTCATCCGCCGCCATATCCCCATCTGGGTCCGCCGCCTCGTCACGATGGCCCCCGCCTTCATCATCATCAGCCTCGGCGCCAACGCCACCACAAGCCTCATCCTCAGCCAGGTCGTCCTCTCCCTTACCCTCCCCGTCCCCATGCTGGCCCTGTTAATCTTCACCCGCCGCACCGATATCATGGGCCGATACGCCGTCCGCGGCCCCATCTTCACCCTCGCCGCCACGGGCGCCACCATCGTCCTCCTGCTCAACGGCGTGCTCCTCCTGCAAGCCATGGGCCTCACCATCCCCGGCCTCCCCAATACCTGATCACGGACCCCACCCCATGACCACCCAGACCCTCCTGCCAGACCGCACAGTCATCGCCCTCACCGGAAAAGACCGCGCAACCTTCCTCCAGGGCCTGATCTCCAACGACGTCACGACCATCACCCCCGGTCACGCCCTCTGGTCCGCCTTCCTCAGCCCCCAGGGCAAATACCTCAGCGACTTCTTCCTGTTCACGGACGAACCCAACGACCGCCTCCTGATGGACTGCCCCGCCAGCCATGCCCCCATGCTGGTCCAAAAACTCAGCCGCTTCCGCCTCCGCGCCGACGTGCAACTCACCCTCACCGATCTCACCGTCGCCGCCGCATGGGACGAAGCCACCCCAAAAGGCGGCATCATCGCAAAAGACCCGCGCCTCCCCCACGCCGGCCACCGCATCATTGCCCCCACCGCCGAGACCCCCGCCAACCCGGACGCCTACACCGCCCACCGCCTCACCCTCGCCCTGCCCGACGCCGCCGACTGCGAACAGGACAAAACCCTCCTCCTCGAAGCCAATTTCGACGTCCTGCATGGCATCTCCTGGACCAAAGGCTGCTACATGGGCCAGGAACTCACCGCCCGCACACGCTATCGCGGCCTCGTCCGCAAACGCCTCATCCCCGTCCACGGCCCCAACCTCCCCCCCATCGGCACAGACCTGAAATCCGGTCCCGAACCCACGGCCAGAACAGTCGGCACCATGCGCTCCTCCCTCGGCAGCATCGGCCTCGCCTTCGTCCGAACCGAAGCCTTCGGAACCACCCTCCACGCCAACGGCATCGAACTCACCACCATCCTCCCAGCATGGCTACCCCTTCCGGAACCCGCCGCATGACCTACCAGCCCCCCTCCCAATCCACGATCGACACCATGCTCGATCAGGTCCGTTTCGACGCAAACGGCCTCATCGCCGCTCTCGCCCAACAGCACGACACCGGCGAAAACCTCATGCTCGCCTGGATGAACCGCGAAGCCTTCGCCGAAACCCTCACCACAGGCCGCGTCTGCTACTGGTCCCGCAGCCGCAACACACTCTGGCGCAAGGGCGAAACCTCCGGCCAGCAACAAACCCTCATCGAAGCCCGCCTGGACTGCGACGGAGACGCCGTCCTCCTCCTCGTCCACCAGAAAGGCGTCGCCTGCCACACCGGCCGCCGCAACTGCTTCTACAAATCCATGACCCCCAACGGCCTCGTCAACACCACCGAACCCCAAATCTCCCCCGAAACCCTCTACGGCGCCTGACCCGCGCCCTCTTCCCGGAAATGAACCAGCGCCAGCTTGTTCCCGTCCAGATCCCGCACATAAGCCCCATAAAACGCCGGCCCATACTGCGGCCGCGGCCCCGGCTCTCCCTCGCTCTTCCCACCCGCCAGAACAGCCGCCGCATGGGCCGCATCCACCCGCGCCTCGCTCTCCGTCACAATCCCGATCATCACCCCATTGCCCACCGTCGCCGGCAACCCATCCAATGGCGGAACCACCCAGATCATTCCACCATCCGGCAATTCACAGCAGAAAGACCCATCCTCTCCCGCAAGCGTAACCATTCCCCCCAGCCGATCCATCAGAACCGTATAAAACCCCAGCGCCTCCCTCAGATGATTACTTCCAAGCGTACAGTATCCAATCGCCATAAAAACTCCGCTCCACCCTGCAATGACAACAAGAGTGGAAGAAAACCCATCGGAACACAATAAACCCCTGCTCCCCCCATTCAGAAAGCCCAGATACCGACACGATGGCCTACACCGAAACCCGTTCCGGAAACCCCGCCCTTCAGGCCATCTGGACAATGCACATCCATACCCCGACATCCCACATCATCCCCGCCGACGGATGCATGGACCTCATCTTCCACAGCCAGCACGACGCATCCGGAACCCTCATAAACGCCCGACTTTTCCTGACACCCCCGACCAGACGCGCCGACCCCATCACCCTCACGGAAGGAAGCCGCTTCACCGGCCTGCGCTTCCGCCCCGGCTGGGCCACCTCCGCCCTCTCGCTCGATCCAGCCGCCCTCACCCAGGACGTCATCCTCGCCCCGGACCTCTCCCCCCGCTTCAACACCCTGCTCCATCAACTCGCCGAGTCAAAAACCCCCGAAACCCTCCTGCAAAACGCCATTTCCCGCACTTTTCCCACACCACCCCCAAGACTCCGCGCCGCCCTCTCCATGCTCGGCAAGACCAGCCTCCACACCCTCACGAACCAGCTCGGCATCAGCCCCCGCACCCTGCGCCGGGACATCCTCGCCGCTACCGGTCTCCCCCCGAAAACACTCGCCCGAATCATCCGCTTCCAAAACGCCCAACGCCTGAAATCCCAAAACCCGCACCTCTCCCTCCCCGAACTCGCCCTCATCACAGGCTACGCCGACCAATCCCACATGACCCGGGATTTCCAGGAATTCGCCGCCACAACCCCCAGCCGATCATGACCGTTTTCTTCAAGACAACCCTAACCCCCGGATGCCACTCTCCCCAAAACCCGGAGAGACTCCTCATGCAACTCGGCTACACCATCCTCTACGTTCCCAACGTCCCCGAAACCCTCGCCTTCTACGAATCCGCCCTCGGCCTCAAACGCCGCTTCCTCCACGAAAGCAATCAATACGCCGAACTCGAGACCGGCCAGACCACCCTCGCCCTCGCCGCCAACGCCTTGGCCGTCGCCAACGGCACCCCCATCCAGCCCGCCACTCCCTCAACCCCCGCCCCACCTGTTACCCTCAGCTTCATCACCGACAACCCCGCCGAAGCCTACACCCACGCCACCCAGCACGGCGCAATCCCCATGCAACCCGAACAGACCAAACCCTGGGGTCAAAGAACCGCCTATCTCCGGGATCCGAACGGCACCCTGATCGAACTCTGCACCCTCCTCTCATGACAGACCACTCCCCCACCACCCTGCGAACCCTGATCGAACAGGCCATACCCGAAATCGAACTCCGATTCCGGAAAATGTTCGGCGGCATCATCGCCTATGCCAACGAACGCCCCTTCGCCTCCCTCTCCAATCGCGGCCTCGCCCTCAAACTCGCCCCGACCGACCGCACCGCACTCCTCACCCTCCCCGGCGCCCGCCCCCTCCAATACGAACCAGACGATCCCCCGAGCAAAACCTACACCCTCCTCCCCGACACCATGCTGGCCAACCAAGCCGCCCGCACCCACTGGCTCACCCTCAGCATCCGCTTCACCTCCCGAAAATCAAAGCCACCAGTCCCCTCGCCCAAACCCCCGACATCCCCTATGCAGACCCTATGAAAACCCCCGTCTCACGCCCCCTTGAATCCCTCATCGAAGCCTGCTTCTTCAACATGCGCTGGCTCGCGGCCCCGCTCTATCTCGGCCTCGTCATCGGCCTCATCGTCATCCCCATAAAATTCGCACAAACCGCATGGGGCCTCCTCGCACACTGCCTCTCCATCAGCTTCGACGACATCTTCGTCGGCGTGCTGGACCTGATAGACCTCGTTCTCCTCGCCAACCTGCTCCTCATCGTCATGTTCGCAGGCTACGAAAACTTCGTCTCCCGGCTGGACATCAAGGACCATCCGGACTTCCCCGAATGGATCGGCCACGTCACCTTCGGAGACATCAAACTCAAGCTCATGGCCTCCATCGTCGCCATGTCCGCCATCCACGTCCTCGCCGATTTCATCCGCGTGGAAGAAATCAGCGACCGCGTCCTGGCCTGGAGCGTAGGCCTCCACATCGCCTTCATCGTCTCAGGCCTGATCTTCGCCATGATGGACCGCATCACCGAAGGCGGAGACACCAGCGCAGACCACAAACCCACCGAACATCACGAACGCACCCAGCCCTAACCCGGCAACATCTCCAGAACCGCATCCGCCGCCGCATCCGCCGGGCTCATCCCATGATCCGGCGTCAGATGCGTCCGAACCTCCCCAAACGCCGCCCGCTGCGCCGCCACCACGCCAGGATCCGTCAGCAACGTCGCAACCGTGGCCGCCAGAACCTCCGGCCGGCAGTTCTCCTGCAACAGCTCCGGCACAACCTCCCGCCCGGACAGCAGATTGACCATCGCCACATACGGCACCTTGATCAGCCGCCGCACGATCGCCGCCGTCACCGGATTGACCCGATACGTCACCGCCATCGGCACCCCCGCCAAAGCCAGTTCCAACGTGGACGTGCCGGATTTCGTCAGCGCCGCCCCCGCCGCCGCGAACGCATCATGCTTGTCATGCAGATCCGTCACGATCAACGGCGTTACCGGCCAGCGTGCAACACCCTCCCGCACCGCAGGCGCCACTACCGGCGAAATCGGAATCACCGGCACGACATGCGGAAAACGCTGCTTCAGAATCTGCAACATCTTCCCGAAAACCGGCAACAAGCGCGGCACCTCCGAACGGCGGCTCCCCGGCATCAGAATCAGAACCTGCGCATCCGCCGCAAGCGCATGACGCCGCCGAAACCGCTCCCCATCCCCCTCATCGACCTCGGACTGCAACACCGGATGCCCGACGAAGCGCCCCTCCAGCCCGAATTTCGAGAAATAGTCCTGCTCGAACGGCAGCAGGCATAGCAACCGCTCCCACAAACCGGGAAACTCACGCACCCGCTTCTCTCGCCACGCCCAGACCTGCGGCGCCACATAATGCACGCGCGGAATCCCCAGCTTCCCCACACGCTTCAAAAGCCGCAACGCAAATCCCGGGCTGTCGATCGTCACGATCACGTCCGGCCGCCGCATCTCCACATCGCGCACCGCCTCATCCAGCCGCCGCTTCAGGGACCGCACTTTCGGCAGAATCTCCACCAGCCCCATCACAGCCAGTTCCCGCATCGGGAACAGGCTGCGCAACCCCAGCGCCTCCATGCGCGGCCCGCCAATCCCCACAAATACCAGCCGCTCGTCCCGCGCCCGAAGCGCCAGCATCAGCCGCGCCCCGAGCACATCCCCGCTGGCCTCACCCGCCAGCAGCCACACCACCCGTCCCTGACCGTCCGGCATCGCCGTCAGCCACGCAGGCCAGCGCCGGTCGCCTTCGCCACCGCCGCCACGATCTTCGCGGAAACCGCCTCGATCTCCGCATCCGTCAGGCTCGCCTTCACCGGCTGCAACACAACCTCCACACCAAGCGACCGGTACCCCTTCTCAACCCCCGGCCCCTCATACACATCGAACAGCCGGACATCGCTGATCAAACCCCGCTCGGCCCCACGCACCGCCCGCAACAGAACCTGCGCATCCACGTCAGGCCCCGCCACGAAGGCGAAATCCCGATGCACCGGCTGCAAGGATGAAAGCTCGGGGGCCGCCTTCCGGCGCCGCTTCGGCATCGGCACGGCATCCAGAAACAGTTCAAACCCAACCAGAACACCCTCAACGCCCAAAGCCTTCGCAACCTTGGGATGAAGCTCGCCAAACGTCCCAAGCACCATCTTCGGCCCCTGCCGAACCTGCCCTGACCGCCCCGGGTGATAATATCCCGGCGCATCCATCGTGACCGAAAGCGCCTCCCCCGGAACCCCCAGCGCCGCAAGCAGCGCCATCACATCCGCCTTCGCATCCCACACACTGCGCGGCCGCGCGGGCTTCCCCGGCTGGCGCGGCGTCAAACCACCCCGCACACCCGCCACCAGAATCTCCTGCCCGCTCTCATGGAAAGCCGGCCCGATCTCGAACAGCGCATCATCGCCAAACCCGCGCGCCGCATTCCGCGCCTGCGCCCGCAACAGGTTGATCAACGGCGTCGGCCGCAACTGGTCCAGATCCGTCGCGATCGGATTCAACAGCCGCGTCCATTCCGGCATCTCCCGGAACAACACCGCATCGTCCGAATTCACGAACGAAAACCCGACCGTCTCCAGCATCCCGCGAGACGCACACAACCGCCGCGCCAGAACCACGCGCGCCTGCCGCGCATCCATCGCCGGGGCCTGAACCACCTGCCGCTGCGGCAACGCCACCGCCGGCACCGCATCCAGCCCATACAGCCGCAGAACCTCCTCGATCAGATCCGCCTCCGCCTCGATCCGGTCCACATGCACACGCGCCCGCGCCGCAACCTCCTCGGAAAGCGTCGGCGCCTGGCTCAATGCCCCACCGCTCGCAATGTCGGACCGCCAGGACGGAACCGCGAACACGGCCCGCGCCTCATCCCGCGCCTTCACCGTAAACCCCAGATGCTCCAGAGACCGAACCGCATCGTCCGGCGCAATCTCGACACCCCCCAGCGCCGCAATCCGCTCAAACCGCAACGTCGCATCCCGATGCCAGTCCGGCGCCTCGCCCGCACTCACGATCTCGCTCGCCTCACCCCCGCAAAGCTCGACGATCAACCGCGTCGCCTGCTCCAGCCCCGGCAACGGCATCGCCAGATCGACCCCCCGCTCGAACCGCTGCCGCGCATCAGAGGAAATCCCCAACCGCCGCCCCGTCAGCGCAACATGCACCGCATCGAACAGCGCACACTCGATGAACACATCCGTCGTCTCATCGGAAACGCCGCTCTCCAGCCCCCCCATGATCCCACCCAGAGACTGCACGCCGCGATCATCCACGATCACCACGTCCTCGGTTCCCAGAACATAGTCCTGCCCGTTCAGCGCCCGGAACGACTCCCGCGCTGCCCGGCAGATCGTCAGCGTATCCCCGCTCAGCTTCGCCACATCGAACACATGCAGCGGCCGCCCGATATCGAACGTCAGGAAATTCGTGATATCCACCAGCGCCGAAATCGGCTTCAGCCCGATCGATTCCAGCCGCCGCCGCAGCCATGCCGGGCTGGGGCCATTCCTCACCCCCCGCACCACACGCCCCAGCACATAGGAACACGCCTCGGGATAATCGATCTTCCACGCAACAGGAGACGGATACGTCCCATCCACCGTATCCGCCAGAAACGGCTTCAGATGCCCGATCCCCGACGCCGCCAGATCCCGCGCGATCCCCAGCACGCTCAATGCATCGCCCCGGTTCGGCGTCACCGAAATCTCCACCACCGGATCGTCCAGCTTCGCGAAATGCGCGTAGGACTGCCCGATCACCGTCCCCTCAGGCAATTCCGCAATCCCGTCGGACTCCTCGCCCAGCCCCAGTTCACGCAGCGAACACAGCATCCCGCCGCTGTCCTGCCCGCGAATCCGCCCGGCCTTGATCGTCATGTCGCTGCCCGGAATATACGTCCCCGGCGGCGCGAAAATCACGAACAGCCCCGCCCGCGCATTCGGCGCCCCACACACCACCTGCACATCGGCATACTCGCCACCCGCCGCCACGCGGCAAACCCGCAACCGGTCCGCATCCGGATGCTGATGCGCCTCCACGATCTTCGCCGTGCGAAAACCCGCCAGCTTCGCCGCCGGATCCTCCACCCCCTCAACCTCAAGCCCGATCCGATTCAGCGTCGCGCAGATCTCCTCCACGGACGCCGTGAAATCCAGATGCTCACGCAACCAGGACAGAGTGAACTTCATAACTCAGATTCCTTCACTCAAGCTCGCAGGAGACAAAGGCGACGTCCCGTAATGGCGTAACCACCGCACATCGCTCTCATAGAAAGAACGCAGATCCGGAATGCCGTTCTTCAACATCGTCAGGCGCTCAACCCCCATCCCGAACGCAAACCCCTGCCACACATCCGGGTCCAGCCCGCAATTCGCCAGCACGCGCGGATGCACCATGCCGGACCCCAGAACCTCCAGCCAATCACCCCCCACCCCGATCTCCCCCGTCTTGCGGGACCACCCGATATCCACCTCCATCGAAGGCTCCGTGAACGGGAAATAAGACGCCCGAAACCGCACCGGCAAATCCGGCTTGTCGAAAAACACCCGCAGAAACTCGATCAGGCATCCCTTCAGATGCCCGAGCGTAATCCCCCGATCGATCACCAGCCCCTCGCACTGATGAAACATCGGCGAATGCGTCGCATCATGATCCGCACGATACGTCCGCCCCGGCGCAATCACTCGAATCGGCGGCTCGGACCCCAGCATCGTCCGCGCCTGCACGCCCGAGGTCTGCGTCCGCAACACACGCTCCTCGCTCTCCCCATTTACCCCTGGCACATAAAACGTGTCCTGCTCGGTCCGCGCCGGATGATGGTCCGGCGTATTGAGTGCGGAGAAATTATGCCACTGGCTCTCCACATCCGGCCCCTCGGCCACGCTGAACCCCATCGCCCCGAAAATCGCCGTCATTTCCTCCATCGTCCGGCTGATCGGATGAATCGCCCCCACCGGCTCCCCCCCCATCGGCAACGTCACGTCAATCCGCTCCGCCGCCAGCTTCGCATCCAGCGCCCGCGCCTCGATCTCGCGCCCCCTGTCCGCAATCGCCAGCGTCAGCTCGTCACGCAGCCGGTTCAGCGCCGCCCCACGGCTCTTGCGCTCCTCCGGCGTCATCCTGCCAAGCTGCTTCAAAAGCCCCGTCAACGCTCCCGATTTCCCCAGCGCGCCCACACGCACCGCATCCCACGCAGCATGATCGTCCGCCCCGGCCAGCGCCGCCAATGTCTGCTGCCGCAGGATTTCGAGATCGTCGCTCATTCCATATCCCTCTGCCGCCCGAACCGGGCGAAAACGAAAACGGGCCGCCCCATGACAGGACGGCCCGTGTTCAATCACCTCGCGCCGTCCACCGCAACAGGCAGGCACCCGGCCCGCCCCACAGGAACAGTCGCCAGTGTATCAGCCCAGGGCAGCCTGGGCCTTCTTGACGATCTCGCCGAACGCGGCGGCATCGTCATAAGCAATCGCCGCCAGAACCTTGCGGTCGATCTCGATGCCAGCCTTCGCCAGACCGTTGATGAACTTGCTGTAGGTCAGCCCATGCTCACGAACGGCCGCGTTGATGCGCTGGATCCACAGGCTGCGGAAATCGCGCTTCTTGTTGCGGCGGTCACGATACGCATAGCGCAGCGCCTTCTCGACGCGCTCGAGCGCAATCCGATAATTGGTGGAAGACCGGCCGCGATACCCCTTGGCAAGCTCCAGAACCTTCTTGTGACGGGCGTGCGTCGTGACGCCCCGCTTAACACGTGCCATTGCCTATCTCCTCAAGCCAGCCCGTAGGGCGCCCACTGCTTCACGGTCTTCGCATCCATGTCCGTCATGGTCTGCGGGCCGCGATTGCTGCGCTTCATCTTCTGCGGACGGTTGATCAGGCCATGGCGCTTGTTGCCGGGACCACACATCACCTTGCCGGTCGCGGTGATCTTGAACCGCTTCTTGACCGACGACTTGGTCTTCATCTTGGGCATTTCACTCTCCTCGATCTGGTGATCGCCCGCCGCCCCATCACAGACCGGCAGGCGCAGACACGGCCAGGCATGCCCTACAGGCCCGGACGCGTGCTCAAGCGCACCGGAACCCTCACGAGGCCCCTGCGCGAGGCGCCCTCATACCTATCTCCCATCAAACCCGCAACCCCAATCCCACCCCGAAGGCAGCAATCACATTTCCGTGAGATCGCAATGCAGACCCATTTGATCCTGTATGTCACCCGCCGGAAACCTTCACAATGACTTGACCCCACCGCACGATCGCTGCTTTTTGGCCGCGTTCAACAGGTGACTGCCCTGAAATAGGCCACTTTTAGGAAACTCATGAGCGCAACAAACCGGCCACGACCCCTGGTCGTGCTAACAGCCGTGATATTCGCCCTCGTCGGCGTCTATCTCCTCGTCGGAGGCGCATGGCTCGCCTCCCTCGGCGGCTCCCTCTATTATCTGATCTGCGGCATCGCCCTGTTCGCGGTCTCCTTCCTGCTATACCGTAGAAATCAGGCAGCCCTCTGGGTCTATGCCGCCGTCATGCTCGCCACCCTCGTCTGGGCCATCGGCGAATGCGGCTTCGATTTCTGGTCCCTGGTTCCGCGCGGCGATATCCTCACGGTCCTCGGCATCTGGCTGCTGCTCCCCTTCGTCACGCGCGGCATCGCCGCCACGAAAGCCGCAATCCTGCCGCTCGCCGGGACCGTGGGCCTCGCCATCGTCGTCGTGCTGTTCTCCCTCACGCAGGACCCGCACTCCTTCGACGGCAACCTGCCCACCGAGACCGCCAGCACCACCCCAAGCGACGCCTCGACCGTGCCGGACTCCGAATGGCACGCCTACGGTCGCACGCAATACGGCGATCGCTTCTCCCCCCTGAAGCAGATCAACTCCACCAACGCGCAAAACCTGAAAGTCGCCTGGGTCATGCAGACGCATGACATGCCCACCGCGAACGATCCGGGCGAATCCACCAACGAAGCCACGCCCGTCATGGCGAACGGCACGCTGTATTTCTGCTCGCTGCACCAGAAACTGTTCGCCGTCGATGCCGCCTCCGGCAAGACGAAATGGGTCTTCGATCCGAAGCTCTACGTCAATCCGGGCTTCCAGCACCTGACCTGCCGCGGCGTCACCTACCACGCCACCCCCGCGAACGCGACGACGATCGACGGCCAGCCGGCCCCGACCGAATGCGCCCACCGCATTTTCCTGCCGACCAACGATGGCCGCATGTTCGCCATCAACGCGGATGACGGCTCCCGCTGCCCGAGCTTCGGCAACAACGGCGAGATCGACCTGCGCGAAGAAGGCATGACCGTCTCCACGCCGGGCGAATGGGAAGGCACCTCCCCCCCCGTCGTGACGGACAAGCTGGTCATCCAGTCCGGCGCCGTCACCGATAACGGCTCGATCCACGAACCCTCCGGCGTCACCCGCGCCTACGACATCTACACAGGCAAGCTGACCTGGGTGTTCGACGCCGGCAATCCGGACCCGAACCAGATGCCCGGCCCGGACCACAAGTTCATCCCGAACTCGCCGAACTCCTGGATCACCTCGTCCTACGACCACAACCTGAACCTGATCTACATCCCGACCGGCGTGCAGACACCTGACGAATGGGGCGGCAACCGTAACGCCGACGCGGAACGTTTCGCCTCCGGCATCCTCGCCCTGAACGCCGATACCGGCAAAAAAGCCTGGTTCTACCAGACCGTCCATCACGATCTCTGGGACATGGACATCCCCTCCCAGCCGAGCCTCGTGGACATCACCCAGAAGGACGGCACCGTCGTCCCGGCCATCTACGCGCCGGCCAAGACGGGCAACATCTTCGTCCTGGACCGCCGCACCGGCACCCCGATCGTCCCGGCACCGGAAACCAAGGTTCCCCAGGGCGCCGTCCCGGGCGACCACACCGAGCCGACGCAGCCCTTCTCCCAGCTCTCCTTTCGTCCGCGTGAACTGCTGACGGGTGCGGACATGTGGGGCGGCACGATCTTCGATCAGCTCATCTGCCGGATCGCCTTCCATCAGCTCCGCTATGAAGGCCCGTTCACTCCGCCATCTACCAAGGGCAGCCTGATATTCCCGGGCAATCTCGGCATGTTCGAGTGGGGCGGCCTCGCAGTCGATCCGCAGCGCCAGATCGCCATCGCGGACCCGATCTCCCTGCCCTTCGTCTCCCAGCTCGTCCCGCGCGGCAAACAGAACCCGCTCTGGCCGGATGAACAGGGAACGCTCGCACCGGGCGGCGAAAACGGCATCCAGCACAACTACGGCATCCCCTACGCCGTCAACCTGAACCCGTTCCTGGACCCCGTTCTGCTGCATGTCGGCCTGAAAATGCCGTGCCGCGCGCCGCCGTGGGGCTACATGGCCGGAATCGATCTGCGCACGAACAAGATCGTGTGGCAGCATCGTAACGGCACCATGCAGAACTCCATGTATGGCAGCTCGCTCCCGGTCATCATGCCGCCCGTCAAGATCGGCGTCCCGGCACTGGGCGGCCCGCTCACCACAGCCGGCAACGTCGCCTTCCTCACAGGTTCGATGGACTACTACATCCGCGCCTACGACGTGACGAACGGCAAGGTGCTCTGGACCCACTCGCTCCCCGCAGGCGGCCAGTCCACCCCCATGACCTACGCGGTTAACGGCAAGCAGTACGTCGTCAGCTATGTCGGCGGGCACGGCTCCTTCCCCTCCAAGATCGGGGATTACCTGATCGCCTACGCCCTGCCCGACAGCCACTAAAAGCCGTCAGCAAGGCCAAAAGCCGATCAAAAAAAGGGGGCACGTCGCAAGACGGCCCCCTTTTTCATTGCCGCTCCAATCCCTCACACAACAAGGCCGGACGTCTCACGCCAGCCATAAGCAACCTCTCTCAAATCATCCTCCACCTTCTCCCCAACCAGCACCCCTCCAATCGCCTCGTAAAGGGACCGCGCCGCAAAATTGTCGCGCAACACCCACACCTCCACCGCCGTATGCCCGGCGTCAGACAACACCTTCGCCAGCGCCCCATCAAGGCCCGCCCCACCCCCTGCCCCTGCCAGGCCCGCAAAACATAAAGCGCACTGATCTCACCACTAAACCCGTAGCCGGAAAGCCCCGATCCCGCTGGCCGCAACAGGCCCCAAACCCGATCATATCGTCCCCATGCTCCACGACATAAACTGCCGTACCACCGCCAGCAGCGCCTTCATCAAGAACCCGACCCCACATCGCGGAACATGCATCAGACGAAACAGCGTCCAACATCCCTGCAGGCAAAAGACCACCATACGTCTCACGCCAACAGGCAACATGCAGCCTGCCAAGACCATCGCTGTCGCCCCGCACCGCACCGCCCTGCGAAGCATCATCTCAGCCTCCTCTTCATTCACCTCGTCCCTGACAAACAGGGAAACCATACTTGTCCTGAAGAAAGTTTTTCTGTCTCTTTACCAGACAGACCACCACATTATTTTTCGCCCCGGAATCACAAACCCTGCGCCTCCTCGCTCTTCTCCCTCTCCTCATCACCCCCGCCATCGCCAGCGAAAACGCCAACAACGACCAGCCCCGCCTGGACACCACCCGCTCACACCCCTTGAATTACCCACCGGCAGCCCTGGCAGCCCTCGCCCAACGCCTGCAAGGCAACGCAAAACTCACCTGCACCATCACCCCGTCAGGCCAGGCCAGCCAATGTGCCATAACCTCCACATCCAACCCCGTCTTCGGCATCCCGGCCCTCACCTTCGCCCTGAACGCCACCTACCTCCCCGCCCTTGCGAACGGCACCCCCACCACCAGCCCCATGAGCTTCACCATCGGTTTCACCCTCTCCCCCCAACAGGCCGACCCCACACGCCCCCTGCGCGACGCATGGCACTCCGCCAGCGTCCCATACTACCCCTACGCCGCAACCCTGCATAACGACAGCGGCATCATCCGTGTCACCTGCACCATCGACACACTCGGCATCGCCAGAAACTGCACGGCTGACGGCAAAGATCCCGACCTGCGGACCGTCGCCCAGGCTTTCATCGAAAACTCACGCTATTATCCCGCCATGAAAAACGGCCAACTCATCGAAACCACCTCCACCACGAGCATCAATTTCAGCACGGACAACACTCCCCGGAACGACGGCTTCAACCAGTAACCCCCCACTGTCACGAATCATTGCAATTTCCACCCACCCCCCTCACACTTCACAAACACCAACCAACGGAGAAACACCCATGATCCGCAAAGCCATGCTCGCCACGGCGGCCCTCGCCATCCTCACCCTCAACGTCGCCCCGGCCCATGCCGCCCCCTGCCGGGACGCGAAAGGCAAATTCACCAAATGCCACGTCGAGAAAAAACCCACAAAATGCCGGGACGCCAAGGGCAAATTCACCAAGTGCGACACCGCCGCCCCCGCCGCTCCCCCGGCCCAGTAAGCCCCACTCCCAAAGCCGGGCTTACCTCCCCGGCTTCACCCCCAACCGCTGCGCCGCCGTCTTCCACCGCCCCTGCGCAGGACGCAACGCCCCCACCAGCCCCAACCCAAAACGCGGCATGTTCACGTAAAGCGCCTCCAGATGCCCCGGCGGCACCACATATGTCTCATGCCAGATCCCCACATCCCCATTTGTCCCGATCGACCCATTGAACGCCCGCCAGGCCGGCAGATGCGCGCCCGTCCGTGACTGCGCATAAGCCTGCAAAAGATCGGCACTTTTCCAGTACTGCACCATCATCGGACCTCCAGAACCAAAATACCCCCGGAATGACAGCATCCCAAGCTCAGGATGCGCCGCAAGCTCCCGCAACATCCGCGGCATTGCCAACAGCACCGGAATCCATCGCCAGAATTTCCAATATCGATTGATCCGCATCCCGATCAGAAAAACAACGATCTCCCCCTCGATCTCGGCACAAACCCGCTCCCCGATTATATCCACCATCTCATCACTCTCCAAAATACACGATCAATGCTCCAGAAACGACAAAGCGGGCGTCCACCACCCCCCATCCGGCCGCTCATACAGCGCGTTGTGATCGAACCCATGCAAGGTTTCATAAACCGCCCCCGCAGGCATTGCCCTCCTCAGGCCGACAGACATCCCATCAGAAACCACCCCATCGGACGCACCGTGAATCACCAGAACCCGGCTGCGAACATCACCAATCTCGCCACTTCCGGCTTCGAGCGCTTCACGAAAATCCTCCAGGTCGAGGCCGATTCAGTCGAAAAACCCCCGCCCGCCCTCGGCCACGCCTATATCCGGTTCGCCCGCCAACACCCGGAACTCTTTCGCCTGATGTTCAGCAGCAACCGGCTCGATCCCCAGGACCCTTACCTGAAAGCCGCGTCGGACAAAGCCTTCGCGGTCCTCGCCAAAGCCGTGGAGGAAAAAGCCGGCGAGAAAAAAAGCCCCCTCGCCGCCCGGTGCCTCGTCCACGGCTTCGCAACCCCCCTGCTCGACAAACGCCTCCCCCAAACAGACCCGCACGCCCTGCTGGCCACCCTCTTCCCCCTAACCTGACCCCATAGCCCCCGCACGCCGCAAGATCGCTTGCGCCATTGCCTCAACCCCGTTCCCACGATTGGTCGAAAGCGCCTGCACCAATCCCAGATCCCGCAAAAACTGCGGCGACGTCGCCAGAATCTCCGAAGCTGGCCGCCCCGAATACACCCTCAGCAACAACGCCACCAACCCGGACACGATCGCCGCATCCGAAGCTCCCGCGAAATACAGCGCCTCCCCCTCGGCACGCGCCTCAAGCCACACCTGGCTCTGGCACCCCGGAACCCGATGCGCATCATCCGCCCACTCAGCAGGAAATTTCGGCAATCCCCGCCCAAGCTCGATGATATACTCGTACCGCTCCATCCACTCCTCGAACAGCGAAAGCTCCTCGCCAATCGCCGCAATGGCCTCCGCCGCAGTCCCGTCCTGCGGCACGACGAATGGCGCCTCCATCACAGAATGAACCGGCTCAGATCGCCACGCCGCGCCAACGGCGCCACCTTCTCGCGCACATCCTCCGCCGTCACCCGGACCGCCTCGCCATTCCGGTCGGACGCCCCGAACGACACATCCTCCAGCAACCGCTCCAGCACTGTCGCCAACCGCCGCGCCCCGATATTCTCGACACGCTCGTTGATATCCGCCGCCAGATCCGCCAGCGCCTCGATCGAATCCTCCGCGAATTCCAGCGAAACCCCCTCCGTTCCCATCAGCGCCACATACTGCTTCAGCAGAGAATGCTCCGGCTCCATCAGAATCCGCCGCAAATCCGCCCGGGACAACGCCGCAAGCTCCACACGGATCGGCAAACGTCCCTGCAATTCCGGCAACAAATCGGAAGGCTTGGCAATGTGGAATGCACCGGACGCAATGAACAGAATATGGTCCGTCTTCACCGGCCCATACTTGGTCGAAACCGTCGTCCCCTCGATCAACGGCAGCAGATCGCGCTGCACCCCCTCGCGGGACACGTCCCCGCCACGCCCCCCCTCGGAAGACCGCGCGCAAACCTTGTCGATCTCATCCAGAAACACGATGCCATGATCCTGCGTATGCGCCACAGCCTCACGCGTCAGCGCATCGTCATCCAGCAGCCGGTCCGCCTCCTCACGCGCCAGAACCTCACGCGCCGCCGATACCGTCAGCCGCTTCTTCTGCGGCGCACGATTCATCAACCCCTTCATCATGTCATTCAGGTTGATCACGCTCCCCGGCGCCATTCCCGGCATCTCGCCCCCGCTCGGGGCCTCCGGCGTCACCTGAAGCTCAACCTCCTTCTGCTCCAGCTCGCCATTGCGCAACATCTGCCGGAACTTCACCTTCGTATCCGCCGAAGCCTTCTCCCCCACCAGCGCATCCACAAGCCGCGATTCCGCCGCCTGCTCCGCCTTCGCCTGCACATCCTTGCGCCGGATATCGCGCAGCATCGTCAGCGAAACCTCAACCAGATCCCGAACGATCTGCTCGACATCCCGCCCGACATACCCAACCTCGGTAAACTTCGTCGCCTCCACCTTCAGAAAAGGCGACTGCGCCAGCTTCGCCAGCCGCCGCGCGATCTCCGTCTTGCCGCAGCCCGTCGGCCCGATCATCAGAATGTTCTTCGGCACGACCTCGTCACGCATCGCCTCCGGCAACTGCGCCCGCCGCCACCTGTTGCGCAACGCGATCGCCACCGCCCGCTTGGCATCGCCCTGCCCGATAATGAAACGGTCCAGCTCGGAAACAATCTCGCGCGGGGAAAAATTCGGTACATCCATCAGCGGCTCTCCGCCTCTTCCAAAGTCTCGACAATCACGGAATGATTCGTATAAACGCAGATATCACCGGCAATCTTCATCGAACGCCTCGCCGTCTCCTCCGCGCTCAACCCCTCCACCGTCAACAACGCACGCGCCGCCGAAAGCGCATAGTTCCCGCCGGATCCGATCGCGATGATCCCATCCTCAGGCTCCAGAACATCGCCATTGCCCGTCAACGTGAAAGACCGCTGCCCGTCCGCCACCGCCATCATCGCCTCCAGACGGCGCAGATACCGGTCCGTCCGCCAGTCCTTCGCAAGCTCCACGCACGCCCGCTCCAACTGGTCCGGATACCGCTCCAGCTTCGCCTCCAGCCGCTCCAGCAACGTGAACGCATCCGCCGTCGCCCCCGCAAACCCCGAAAGGATCGTCCCCTTCGGCCCGATCCGCCGCACCTTGCGCGCATTGCCCTTGATCACGGTCTGGCCAAGCGTCACCTGCCCATCCCCCGCCATCGCAACCTGCCCGCCCCGGCGAACACACAAAATGGTCGTGCCATGCCAGCCGACCGGATCATGAGATGATGTACTGCTCTGCATAGCTGCAAGAGATAGGGCAGATCGCCCCGAACACAACCCTCCCCACAAGCTCCTCTCGAAACCACTCCACCACCCGGAAGGCAGCCCTCAAGCCTCCCCCCGCGCCAAAGCCGCCTGAACCGCCTCCCGCAACTGCCCCGCCTCGAACGGCTTGGACAAAACCCGTCCCTCCTCAGGCCAGTTCGAAGGGTCCGCATACCCGCTCACATACAAAACCGCCGGCCCATGCCCCACAGCCCCGGCCCGCGCCCGAATCACCGCCCCACACTCCCGCCCGTTCATCCCCGGCATCAACAGGTCCAGCACCACCAGCCCAAACCCGTCATCCCCCTCCAGCAACGCCAGCGCCGCCTCAGCCGACTCAACCCCCACCACCTCATGCCCGTCCTGCCGCAGAAACCCCTCCGTCACCAGCCGCACCGGCGCTTCGTCATCCACCACTAGAATCCGCGCCCGCCGCACCGCGGACACGCCCGAAACCGCCTCCACCCGCTCAGCCCGCACCTCCGGCGCCACCGGCAGAAACAGCATCATCTCCGTCCCCACCCCAGGCACGGACCGCACCCGCACATCCCCCCCGCTCTGCCGCAGAAAGCCATAAATCGTGGACAGGCCCAGCCCCGTTCCACGCCCCATGCTCTTGGTCGTGAAAAACGGCTCGAACACACGCGCCACCATCTCCGGCGGCATCCCGCACCCCTCATCCGAAACCCGCAAAACCCCATACCGGCCCGCCCCCAGAACCGGATCGTCCGCTCCCACCCCCTCCTCTCCAACCCCGATCACGATCCGCCCCCCTTCAGCCATCGCATCCCGCGCATTGATGCACAGATTGAGCACCGCCATCTCCAACTGCCCCGGATCGCTCCACACGCACACCCCCGCCTCCTCCACCGAAACCTCCAGCACACACCGGGACGCCACCGGGGTCGCCCCATCCGCCCCCACAGGCCGCTTGGCAATGCTCTGCACCAGAAGCTCCCGCATCCCGCGCACCAATCCCCCAAGATCGACCGCCTGCAACTCCAGCGGCTTCGGCCGGCTGAAATCCAGCAGACGCCGCGTCAACACCGCCCCCCGCCGCGCGGACTCCTCCGCATTGTCCAGCAACCTCCGCACCGCCGGGTCCGCCTCGATCAGATCCCCCACCAACTCCAGAGACCCGATCACCGCCGTCAGCAGATTGTTGAAATCATGCGCAATCCCGCCAGACAGCGTCCCCAGCGCCCGCATCTTCTCGGATTGCCGCAACTGCGCCTCCAGCGCCACCCGGTCGCTCACATCCCGCGCAATCTCCACCTGCCACGGCGCACGATGCGGCAACTCCTCCGGCCACGGCAGCGAAACCCGCAATACCTCCCGCCACGCCCCGTCCTCCTGCACCAGCCGCTCGTCCCGCCCCTTCGCCAGCGCACAGGCCCGCATCTCCTCAACCCGCGCCCGCTCGTCCCCCCCCCCCCCCCCCCCCCCCCCCCCCCCCCCCCCCTTCGCCCCCCCCCCCCCCCCCCCCCCCCCCCCCA
>Ga0157365_10000112_pt1 | contig 37455 bp, 27 predicted proteins | sample AttsexASBM3_FD_111478 | JGI IMG/M metagenome (GOLD analysis project Ga0157365, IMG submission 111478) | Fungus gardens microbial communities from leaf cutter ant in Ribeirão Preto, State of São Paulo, Brazil - Atta sexdens ASBM3 | ecosystem: Host-associated > Fungi > Mycelium > Unclassified ...
AAGAAACCTGTCTTCTTCATTGTAGTTCGTTGCGAATACGACGACATCCCCGTGCTGGTCGGGCTGTTCGTCAGTGCGACTGCAAATTTCGCCTTCCGATAACGGGCTGCCGTAAACACGCACACTCTTGAGGTGTAGGTGGTCCCAGTTATCGAGCCGGATACGCACGAAGCGACCGTAGACGGGGGGTGAGAATACGATTGGATAACAGTCGGCATCCGACCCGCCGAAAACAGCATGATCGGTTTTGAAGAAAACTTCGTCCCACCTGACGCCATCGACCGATATCAGTACGGAAAACAGTTTGCTTCGGATAGGCCAGTATTCGGTGTTGTAAAGAACAATATTGTCGACCCGGCATATCGTCTCCAGATCGACCTGCCACCATGGAAACCATTCGGCAGCGGTATGAAAACTCGAATCAGGATAACCAGGGAGAACGGCTTCACCGGCGACCTGCGCGAGAGGCAACACGATATCAGGATGCTTCGAGCTTTGAGTGGCAGGCTTGCCTAGCGCAAGATCAATTATTTCAGGCATCACGCAACCCTTCAGGCCAGCTCTTTACGGTGGTTTGTGAAATCGGGGCCGACTGCCAGGGAAACTTCGACGGTCGCGTTGCAGAAGACCGGAAGGCCGATCCATACATTGCCCTGCGCATGCCGGGCTTCCCGGACGAAGTAATGTTTCTCAACGTCTTCATGTCGCTCAACACGATCGGCGTAGTCGACGGTATAACCGAACTCGTCAAAGAAGACGGTTCTGGAGAGAATATCGTGCGGAACGCAGCGGTCTTTCTTTATGGACATGCGAAACACGGTGCTGCCTTGCAGGCCCGATAGGTAGAGATAGCCTTGAAGGTGAACCCCGGAAACAGGACCTCCATCGCCTGAAAGTGCACTGCATGACATACGTAGAACAGTGTCTGTCTCATCCTCCTGCAAGGAAACAGCAAGAGAGACGCGCTGACCCGTGGCTTCCATGAACAGGAAGGCTGGTGATTGATCGGGCAGAGCCGCCTGAGGGACGCCGATGCGAATCTGTTGCCGCTCGCATGGAGTTTCGCGCGTCGTCCAGCGAAAGCCATTCCGCCCCTCGCTGTCCCGGTTCCACCAGCGGTTGGTCAGAGGGCCGAAACGCTCTCGACCGTGCATTCTTTCTATGAGCTTCGTTGCAAGAGTTGTTTCCTGAAAACGGTCAAGAGTCATCTGACGGTCCTGGGCTTTGGCGAGCAGCGCCCGGCCCCAGTCAGTGGTCACGGCGAGGGTAGATTGAGCGACGGGCGAGCGGTCGAACCACTTCAAGGAGCAGAAATGCTCTGGTAGTGCGGGTACCATTTCGAGCAGATCGTCGACGGTAGTTTCTCTCGTCCCCGACCACAGAACACGGCAGATATGCGTGTATCTGCCGCTGCCGAAACGATTGAATATCGATGTGGGAAGCAGTTCTTCCAATGCCATGAAATTATCGAACGAAAGATATCGCGACAGCCCCTCGATGAGGCCTCGTCTTTCCTGCAGCAGTTCCCAGTCTTCGCGTCGTGCAAACAGACCCTCGATCTGGGTAACCGAGACCTGATCAAGCCGCAGCTCAGTTTTGAGGTAATCGCCCAAGCCGGCACTGTTTCTCAGATGATGCCACATCCAGGTGCCGTGATAGGTCGGATCGGCCGGATCGGTGCTCTGATCGAGTTCATAGGCGCGTTCGCATGCAACTGGCACACGTGATGCAAGGGGCAGTTGCATCAAAGCAGCTGCGAGATCGAATTCCCTGACCAGAAGTCCGTTCGAAGCCATCGTCGCAAAATACCGGAATTCAGGAAAAACGGTACGCGCCTCCTCGAATGACTCGATATGGCCCATGAGAAGCGTATGGCCCCATTTCTCACGCTTGATCGAACCATTGAAAATATGAACGCGTGGACTGATCCCGGAGAGTGTCCGCGGGATATCACGCCCTGCGGGAAAGTTGAGGGCCAGACATACTGTCTGCGGTGTATAGGCAAGGAAATTGTCGATATATCGTGCGAGAAATGCATCGCTTTCGTTGAACAGCGTAGAGAAAACGACACAGCAGCTTTCAGCCTGCACACGTGCCTGCGTCAATATATCCTGTGCAGTCGGTACATCTGAGGAATAGGGGCTTGTCTCGATCGATACATTATCAAATCTGAGGACACCGTTGGAGTCTGCCCTGATACGTACATATCGGGCGGCGACAGGAGATGTAAACGTGACAGAAAAATTGTGAGGATCGGATGGCTCATGCAAGGCCTGTGTCCATAACGGGACCCAGTTCTGCTCGTCCATCGAGGCAAGAACGGAGAATACCGGCGGCTGACGTTCATCGACGTGCAAACCTTCCAGCGTGAAACCATCGATGTTCGCCGTTTCCGGGAGCGCCAGCTGCCACCACGGAAACCACTCACTTTCCGTTCTGAATCCAGCTGGTTCGTGCGGATTCGTGCGGGAACTCGATGTGACCACTGCTTCGCCGATAATCCCGTTCATGATGCTAACCCTTTTTCAACGTAACCGCATCAGCGCCGGGAAACCCTCTAGTGGCTTGCGGGAGAAAACTGTCTCTGACACCGTCGTTTAAAGCACCCGTCAAACTGTTCATGCAAGATCGCCACGATGGATCGGCATGAAATTCACTATAAATAATACTCTGTTTCTTGCAGAGTATTTCCAGTCAACGCATCGGTATAAGGGACAAAGGCGCGGCGTTGTTGCGATTGTCGCTATGGAGGCGGTAGCTTCGAGATCCCCATCGCCAGCACTCTCCAGCCTGACCTTATCCATTCATCATGTTTCGAAGACGCCCGACTTTTGAAATCAGGGCGTCGAGACGACTTTTATTTGTATCTCTACGTTCACCGCCCCGTTAATCGCAGCATTATTCGAGTTGGGTAGTATGGCGACGACGACGCAATCGCCTTCCTGGACATCAGCCGGTACGGCTTGGATGGCATTTGCCTGCTTCATCACTGAATCGAGTCCGTTACCGTCAAGGGAAATGTCCAGAATTCTGGCGGCATCGGGTTTGAGCGCAAAGGTCGGATTGGGTTGATCGCCCGCACCGCTGCGATCATTCCAGAAGAACTTGTTGGGCGAGTGGTTTGGGAATGCGCGCTGACAGCTGCCGTTCCGGTAGACCGATACGATGTCGCGTACGCTCCACCTTCCTCTCTCGAGCGGTATCTTCGCAAAATCGGGAGAGGCTGTTGCCGAAACATTGCCGTACAGGCTTATGAGTTTACCGGGATGAACAGGGCCTTTTTCCGAAACGGGCAGGACAGCGTAGGCGTTCAGCACAGGACCATGGGCGGTGCTCGGAGAGACGATGAATTCCGAATCCAGCCCGCTATAGGTTTGTGATGGCCATTGCGGCGGCCCTGTATCGTACAGAAGGGTGAGATTGCTGCGCATCGTATACGGCAGTCCGGCAAAATCCGTGCCGTCGAAACTGAGGAAGATACAGCCCCCCGGTTTCATATGGATTGGCAGACGCTCGGGCAGGAGGAGCGCCACCGGGAAAGTCTCGGTACCCGGTTTGGCCTGTTTCAGAATCAGCCCGGCAAGACCCTGACTCGGGAACCGGGAATAGATTTCTGCATAGCTGCCGATATCCTGCCCGGAGACGGGGCAATTGCCCTGGGTGGTATAGGCGACACCGAATAATGTTTCGGAATTGACGGCTCCGTGCAGTGCCGGGTTTGGCTGGGTGGTCGTCGAGAGTGAGCCTGCAAGTCCCCTGAAGTTCACATCTCTCGGCAGGTCGTCCGGCAATTTGAACGCATAGAGATTCTTGATCTGGAAAGACGTTGTCTTTTTGGTCAGTTCCGCGTGGAGGGGGAGCTTGCGCAGGCCTTCCGCGTTGCTACAGGATCGCCCCGAAAGCCAGGTACCGAAGCCTGCGAGGAGCACGATTGCGCACAAAGCCCGGATGCGCCACGCCTGAGGAGAAGTCTTTTGTGGCATCATGTCGTCTCTTTTTGCGAAATCCAGTATCCGGAGCTGTCGTTTGCCATATGATCGGACAAGGAAAAATACAGTGAATAAAGATCCCGGTCCAGTCAGAGCCGTCTCCTGTATTGAGCATCGTAAACGAGGCAATCCGGACCGTATGATAATGCTGTCGAGACGGCTTTTCCTTGGTTCCATCCTGGGCGGGGTCGTCATCCGAGCGATGCCCGATGCACTCGCTGCGCAACGTCTCCCGCCTGATCACATGATGGCGACCGATCCTTTCCGGCCGATCACCCATTTCCTCGCGCCACGAGGCTGGATGAACGACCCTTGCGGGCCGATTTTCGTCGATGGGGTCTACCATCTTTTCTATCAGTGGAACCCGGAGGCGGCGATCTGGGACAATCTGCACTGGGGGCACGCAACAAGCCCTGACCTGGTGAACTGGACTCATCAGCCGGTCGCATTGTCACCCCAGCATGACGGGCCGGATCGCGACGGCGTATTTACAGGCGATGTTGTTGTCGATGGTGACAGGGCGGTGGCCGTCTATACCGGTTTCCGCTTCGGTCGGGCGCTTGCGCAGATACAGTGTTTCGCCACGTCGAACCGGGCCATGAAGCACTGGCATCAGAACCAGCAACCCCTCCTCGCCGCAGGGCCCGATCATCTGCGTATCGGCGGTTTTCGTGATCCCAAACTGTGGAAGGAAGGCGATATCTGGGTCATGATCGTTGGGAGCCGGATCGATGGCGTTGGCGGCGTTATCTTCCGGTATGAGAGCAGCGATCTGGCAAACTGGGTTTTCAGGACCGTTTTTTATGGCCCTTCCGATTTGCATGGTGGGGATGATGTTCTGGAATGCCCAGACTTCTTCGATCTCGGGACCTGTCATGCACTGATCTTTTCGATCAACGCGACCGTACATGTCGTTACGGGAGAGTATGAGAAGGGGCATTTCTCACCCCGTCGCAGCGATATTCTCGGCCATGGTGGATTTTACGCCGCACGCAGTTTCGCAGACGCCCAGAACCGCCGCACGATCTTCGGCTGGTTGCCGGAAAAGCCGTGGCAGGCAGGAGAGGCGGCCATGCGCGGCTGGAGCGGGGTCATGTCTTATCCACGCGTGCTCACGGCAGATGCCGATGGCCGTGTTCATACCCGTCTTCATCCGGCAATGGATGCGCTGATCGGCGAGGAGCTTTACGCTGGCACGCTTTCCACAGCGATCAGTATCGACGGCCCGCAGGTACGCATACGTCTTACCGTTACGCCAAACGCGAAGGGCGGTATGGTTTTCGCCCATACCGATCAATACCTTCATCTCTCTCTGGATCCCGATAATGCGCAGGCCGGTCTCTCCTGCAATGAAGATAGTGCTCCCTTGTACGGGACTGGGGAAATGACCCTCGATATCTATGTCGATGGGTCGGTGATCGAGATTTTCACGTCTGATGGTGTGGCGCTCAATGCGCGTGCCTATGGCAATCCAAGTCGTCCGTTTACGCTTTCTGCCACAGGTTGCCTGACCGAGGCCCGCTGCCTCGTGCATGCGCTTTTACCCGTGACATTCACCTCCACGGGATAAGTCACGGCCTGTCATTCATGTGTTGAGGACAGACGGTCGGGCATGTTGAGCCTGACTGAAACCGGGCAGTGGTCGGAAAGCAGTCGTGCCGGATCGACCTCCCGATAGGTTCTGACACGCAGACTGTCGGGAATGAGCCAGTTACGCGCTGCACCACCGAGCACGATATGATCGATGAAATAGGTCCCGCCTTCGCAGGGGCTCGACAGACCGGCGGTGACGAGTGTGACGTTCATGCCCTGCGTCATCTGGAGATAATAGGGATCCTGGGGCGTGAAACGACGATTGAAGTCTCCGAGCACGCTATACGCCTCGCCTTCGTCATCGCGTTCGGTCATCCAGTTTGCAATCAGGTCGATCTGCTCACGGAGAATGGGGCAGGAGTGATCCTTCTCATTCCAGGGGCGTTCCCAGCAGCCGGATTTGAGATGGACAACGAGTAGACGCAGGGTTTCCTGACCGTTGGAAATCGTGACATCGAGCCCCGGGCGCAGCGGATGACCCCCGTGCGTCGCAGAGCGGACGAACGCATCGAGCGTCGCATGAGCTGTGACAATCCAGGGCGCGCGCAACACCAGACCCACATTCTGCGCGATAGGGGCATGACTCATCACAAGACGATAGCTGGGCGCTGGAAACAGGCGTCGTAATGCGGCTTCGTCAGTGACTTCCTGCACGGCGACGATATCGGCGTCGAGGTGAGACGCTGTGAGCGCGAGTGCGTTCCAGTCGGCATCCTGACGATAGGGGATGGCGGAAGGAAGCAGGGGGCTGGATCGGGGAAGCAGTGTCAGCCAGTCCAGATTCCAGCTCGCAAGCTTGATCGTATCCGCTTCCGCCGCCGGACAGAAAATCCGTGCAAGCAGAAGCAGAAGGGCGAGACGGTCAGACCTTGACGCCGAGATCGACAAGAACGTCGCGTACGGTACGCTCTTTGCGCGTCTGCTCGTCGAGCACCACGACCTGGCCGCTGCCGATATCGTAGAACCAGCCCTGAAGTGCGATTTCGCCTGCTGCCAGAGCGCCGACCACGGCCGGATGCGTGCGCAGATGCGCGAGCTGCAGCAGTACGTTCTGCTGAGCCAGCTCCTTGACCGTCTCCGGCCCCATGTCTTCGGCCTTGAGCGGGCCCAGAGCGGCACGCGCCGCTTCGGCATTACGCAGCCAGCGTTGCACCGTGGGCATGGTGTCGAATTTGGGATTGTTCAGATCGCACAATGCGCCCATGGCACCGCAATTGGAGTGGCCGCAGACAACGATATGCTTCACCTTGAGCACCAGCACCGCGTATTCGATCGCCGATGAAACGGCACCGAGCATCTCGCCATGCGGGGGAACGATATTGCCGACATTGCGCACAATAAAAAGATCGCCCGGTGATGTCTGGGTGATCATGCTTGGATTGATGCGACTGTCAGAGCAGGTGATGAACAGGGTGGAGGGCGATTGGCCCTCGGCAAGGCTCTCGAAGAGCTCGCGATGCTCTTCGTAAACCTCGTCGTCGAAATGCTGGACGCCCTTGAGGAGGGCAATCAGGCTCTTTTCGATTTCACTTTTCATCGTGACCTCATCTGAAAAAGGGGCGTGGCTTGCTGTGAGTTTTACGCCACACCTGGAACTCAGATGACTTCGATGCCGTGGTTTTGATTAGGTGTCCATGCCCTAACGGCATGGTTCACCCTTTGTCATGAACAATCAGACAGAAATCGTTTTTCTGAGTGCCTCGAATACGGCCTCGCTGTTTGGCTGCGGGCCGCCGGCCTGCGCCATATCCGGACGACCGCCGCCGCCCTTGCCGCCCATCTCGGCAGAGGCCAGACGCACAAGGTCGACCGCGTTGAAGCGCTCGTTCAGATCCTTGGTGACGGCCACCACGACGCTGCCCTTGCCTTCAGCGGTGGAAATCAGTGCGACGATGCCGCTTCCGATCTGCTTGGTAATGGCCTCGGCCATGTTCTTGAGCTCACGCGGAGCGACATCGCCTAGATCGCGCGGCACGAAGGTGACGCCATTGATCGTCTCGCTCGCTGAATCGGCCTGTCCCGTCGCCAGGCGTTTCTGTAGCTCAGACACCTGACGCTCAAGGGCACGACGCTCCTCGACCAGAGCTGCGAGGCGATCCGGGGCTTCCGCCACGGTGGCCTTGAGCAGGTCGGCCATGCGGCGAAGGCGTTCTTCGGCCTCGATGGCGAGGCGGTCGGCAGCGATGCCGCAAACCGCCTCGATACGGCGCACACCAGCTGAAACGCCGCTTTCCGAAACGATGCGGAATGGCCCGATCTCGCCTGTGCGGCCGACATGCGTGCCGCCGCAAAGCTCGATGGAGTAGGCGCCGCGCGTGTCATCGCCCAGCCCCATCGAGACCACGCGCACTTCATCACCGTATTTCTCGCCGAACAGCGCCATGGCGCCTTCAGCGACGGCGGTTTCAGGCGTCATGATGCGTGTTTCGACCGCACTGTTTTCGCGAATACGGGCATTCACCTCGCGTTCGACCTGCGCCAGTTCCTCTGCCGTGATGGGGCGAGGCTGCGAGACGTCGAAACGAAGCCGTTCCGGCGCATTCAGGCTGCCTTTCTGAGCCACATGGTCGCCAAGCTGGCGACGCAGGGCCTCGTGAAGCAGATGCGTGGCGGAGTGATGGCCGCGTACGGCCTGACGACGGGCGTGGTCGATTTCTGCGGTAACCGACATGCCGGGGCGCACGACGCCCTCGACGACACGACCGTAGTGCACGAGCAGATCGCCATTGCGCTTTTGGGTATCGGTGATGTCGATACGCAGGTTCTCGCCCACCAGGACGCCATGATCGCCCACCTGACCGCCACTCTCACCGTAGAAGGGCGTCTGGTTCAGCAGAATGGCGACTTCATCGCCGACCGAGGCGCTCTCGCTTTCGGTGCCGCCCTTGGCGACCAGCACGATCTCCGCATCGGCCTTTTCGGCATTGTATCCGAGAAATTCGGAGGCGCCGAAACGCTCGCGTGCGTCGAACCAGATGGTTTCTGCAGCAGCATCGCCGGAGCCGACCCAGGCAGCGCGCGCACGGGTGCGCTGCTCGGCCATGGCGGCTTCGAAACCGGCCACGTCGACGGTGCGTCCCTGTTCGCGCAATGCATCCTGCGTCAGATCGAGTGGGAAGCCGAACGTGTCGTAAAGCTTGAAGGCCACATCGCCCGGCAGCGCGCCCCCTTCGGCCACGCGTGCTGTTTCGTCCTCAAGCAGTGACATGCCGCGCTCGAGCAGGGCGGTGAAACGTTCTTCCTCACCCTTCATGGTCTCTGCGATAAGCGACTGATGCTGTACAAGCTCCGGATAGGCGGAGCCCATCTGGCGGATCAGGGCCGGGAGCAGGCGATAGAAGACCGGCTCTGTCGCACCCAGGCGCTGCAGGTGACGCATGGCGCGACGCATGATGCGGCGCAGCACATAGCCGCGTCCGTCCTTCGACGGCATGACGCCATCGGCAATCAGGAAGGCCGTCGAACGCAGATGATCCGCCACGACACGATGGCTGGCGCGCAGCGGCCCATCCGGATCGGTGCTTAGTGCATTGGCCGTGGCCTCGACGAGGCTGCGCAGAACGTCTGTGTCATACACATCGCGCTTGCCCTGCATGACAGCGGCAAAGCGTTCAAGACCCATGCCGGTATCGATCGAGGGACGCGGCAACGGCGCACGTGTGCCCGGCGGTCCTTCGAGATACTGCATGAAAACGAGATTCCAGATCTCGACAAAGCGATCACCGTCCTCATCCGGCGAGCCGGGAGGGCCGCCCCAGACATTGGGACCATGATCGAAGAAGATTTCAGAGCACGGACCGCAGGGGCCGGTATCGCCCATACGCCAGAAATTGTCGGCAGTCGGAATGCGGATGATTTTTTCTTCCGGCAGGCCCGCGATCTTGCGCCACAGACCGGCAGCCTCCTCATCCTCGGCATAGACCGTAGCGAGCAGCTTTTCCTTGGGCAGGCCGTAGCCCTTGGTCAGAAGGGTCCAGGCAAACTCGATTGCTTCTGCCTTGAAGTAATCGCCAAAAGAGAAATTGCCGAGCATTTCGAAAAAGGTCAGATGACGGGCCGTATAGCCCACATTGTCCAGATCGTTATGCTTGCCGCCAGCGCGTACCACCTTCTGCGCGGTCGTTGCGCGGGTATAGGGGCGTGTTTCCTGCCCGGTGAACACGTTCTTGAACGGCACCATGCCAGCATTGGTGAAAAGCAGCGTCGGGTCGTTCTGCGGCACCAGAGGTGCAGAGGGAACGATCTTGTGGCCATGGTCTCCGAAATACTTCAGAAACGCGCTGCGCAACTCATTGGTGGTGGTGTTGTGGATCGGTGTGGTCATGGCGCGAGCAGAAAATCCCGATTGCGGCGTGAAGATGGCATCTCCAGTAGAGCAAAGAGACCGCAAAGGAAATGTTTTGCGCGTGCCGGTTCAGGATTCCAGATCGCGGTCGGCCGGATCGACGTTCAGATCGACGGCCATCTGCGCCAGTTCGATTGGCGTTTCGGGCACTTTGGCACGAAAGACAAGCTTGCGTGACAGATTGAAGTTGGCCATCAGCCCCATCAGCGATCCGGCGGCCAGCGGCAGGGCTACATGGCGCGAGCAGAACGGAACGGTAAAGCAAAGCGCGTAGACCGTTCCGCGATTGAGCAGAAACCCGAAACTGTTGGCCATCAGGAAACGGAGCCATTGCAGAATGGGGTGATCGCGATGGGCAACGCTACGAAAAGTCCAGAGCTGATTGAGAAGCCAGTTCAGACTCGCCACCAGAAAGTAGGAAATCAGCGTCGCTGCGGTCAGACCGAGCTCAGGGCGGAGCAGGGACACGATCAGGATATCCCAGACCAGCCCCAGTGCGCCGATGATCCCGAAACGCAGAAACTGCGAGATCAACTGTCTCTGAGCGCGAGGATAGAAGATCCGTTTCTTGAGCACTTTGGCCCTGCCTTTCGCGATGCCGGTGAACTGGCGTTCAGCTCGTAAGGCGATAGGTAACGGGATGCAAGCCGTGTGACTGCCTTACTCGTGTCCTGTCGAACGCTGGTTCTGTCACACTCGCGTTTTGCGTTGCGGGCGGGTGTGGACCGGAGCACGTCGGCAAGGCAGGGCCGATCAAGGGTTGGATCGCGATTGCGATTGGGGCAGTCTCGCCCCTGTAATCGGGAGAAGCATGATGACATCGAGAATTGCCCTTGTGACCGGTGGCAGCCGGGGTATCGGCGCTGCAATCTGTCTGTCTCTGGCGCAGGACGGGTTCGACGTGGCCCTGACCTATGCAAGCAACGAGCAGCGCGCAATCGAGACGAAAGATGCGATCGAGGCGAAGGGACGACGTGCTCTGGTGATTCGTGCCGACGGTGCCAGGATGGCCGATAACCGTCGTGCCATCGAGGCGGTTATTGAAGCTTTCGGCCGGATCGATGTGCTGGTCTGCAATGCCGGTCGATATCCCTATGGAACCATCGATCATATGAGCGATGACGAGATCGATTCGACGCTTGCCCTGAATTTGCGGGCCGTGATGATCGAAACTGCAGCCGCTGTGCCGCATATGTCGAAAGGAGGCCGTCTGATCTATATGGGCTCTGCTTTTGGTGAACGCGCACCGCTTCCCGGCGTATCCGTTTATTCGGCGACCAAGGCGGCACTGATCGGTTTTGCACGAGGCGTTGCGCGCGATGTAGGGCCGCGAGGCATTACGGCAAACGTGGTTCAGCCGGGGCCGATCGACACGGAGCTCAACCCCAAAAATGGCGACCATGCCGATACGCTGACCGCTTTCGTGGCCAATGGGGCATTTGGGGAAACCTCGGATATCGCTGCGGCGGTGTCCTATCTCGCCAGCGAAGCTGCCGGATATGTCAACGGTACCACACTGACCGTCGATGGTGGCCTATGTGCCTGAGCGTGTGCCTGAGCGACAGGCTGGTGTCCGGCTGGCCCTGTGCCAGCTGGACCAGCCATATGCGGCAAGCAGGACAAGTACGGCGTAGAGAGCGGCGCTCGGTTCCATTTCGCGTATCATGAAGAGCACAACATAGGCGCTGTCGATTGCGATCCAGAGCGGCCAGCAGGCTATATATCGTCGGGCAGTCCAGAGCTGTCCGACGATACTGGCGACGCTGAGTGCCGCGTCGGTATAAGGGGCAGGGTCGTTCGTCCAGCGCTCCAGGGCCGCGCCGAGCGCAAGGCCGCATGGCACAGCCAAAGCGCCGTCACGCAGTAGAAGATAACCATTCGCTTCCTGCACGATGACGGCAGTCTCGGATCTGGGTGCACGAGACCAGCCTATCCAGCCTTTGAGCAGAAACAGGCAGAATACGATCTGGAGCGCTGAGTCAGCCCAGAGGTGGGCCTGTGCGAAGACGAGAAGATACAGAACCGACGCAGCAAGAGAGATCGGCCAGCCTGCAACGCGCCTGAGCGCGGTAAGGCCAATGCCCGCCACGGTGACGAGGACGGCAAGGATTTCGAGCAGGGACATTCAGATTTCTGCTCCCCCGCCTGAGGCGATCGACGCGCAAAGTGCCGCACCGCGACCATGCATGAACCACAGACTGTGATCCTGCAGATAGGTTTGCCATGTGGTGTCAGCGAGCGCCGGTGCGTTGACGAGCGTGTCGTAATACCAGATCTCGGAGCACGCGAAGGTCATATGCGCCAGGGGCAGCATGGCAGCGATTGCGGCATGGTCTGCCTGCGTCAGAGGATAGGCAGAACCATAGCCGCGCAGGAACGCATCGACATGCAGGTGCTGCACTTCATACTCCGCATACCGATCCACCCGGCCTGGTGAGATGGAAGCGGTGCGATCGGAAGGGTTTGTCGGGTGCAGCCAGTCGATCATGCTGCGCTCCAGCGCGACAGCGATATCGAAATGTCTACTGGTACGATCCGCCATACTGAAGTCGAACGGCGCCTGAACGACATCAATACCCTGTTCGTGACGCCAGACGAGATTGGAGCCGTGCCAGTCGCCATGTCCCCAATGGGGTGTCGCATCGGCCAACCAGGGGCGGGCTTTATCGAGCAGGGGCGTTACGAGCGCCAACAGCTGTCTAATCCCTACATGTCGTGTGATGGCCTTGCTGAGGGCGGCCTGCTGCTCGATCCATTCGCGCAGCCCTTCGGCAGGCCCTTCAGGATGCAGGAACGGACACAGGGACGAAACGAGCGGGCTCTCCGCCCGGGATGGCGCCATCCATCCCGCGGAGGCGTCATGAAAAACAGCCAGTGCGCGCCCGGCCTCACATGCGTCGGAAGATGAGCGGTAGGGCTCCCATGACATCGTGTCTCGATAGAGATCCTCCCCATCGAGACAGGGAAAGCACTCGTAACACCATGCGTCCCGGCTGAATGCCGTTCGACCGCTCTGCGTGGAAAGAGGGAGGGCAACCTGGAGCCCTCTGCTCGCAAGATGAGCGATGAAACGGTGCTCTTCCTCAAGGGCGTCGGCATTGCGTAGCGCCCGGTGATGGCGTTTGAGAAAACGTATCTGCCCGTCTTCGGTCGAAAGGCGCGCAACGGCGGAAAAAGGGCGTGCACTATGCCAGTCTATGTGGGCATCGACCGGAATCCCGAATGCCGTAAGGGCATCGCGGGCTTCTCCGCTGGCGATGAGCGGCCAGTCGCGTTTTTCTTCCTTGCCCCATAATCCGAACTGGCCGGGCGTTGCCTCCTCCGTCGGCGCGTCTTCTGGTGGCTTCTGCGTCATCAGAAACCGGTCGAGGCTGTGGCCAGAGCGGAGAAACCGCCACCGATATAATAATCGGGAGACGATCCGGCGATTGCTGTGCCGTACCGCCCTGTCGTGGCGCGCGCATTCAGTGTCGGGTCGGCAATACCCGAAAGATAATGCTCGTTAGTGATGTTGATGAAGTTGAGACGCAGCGTCGGTGCCTTCATGCGCCCCTTGTCCGCGAAACGGTAGCCGAGCGCCAGATTGCCCGTCGTATGATCGCCGATCCGCTCGTCATTCATGAATGTTGCATATTGACGGCCGGTATACTGGATGGCGGCAAATCCGAAGAAACGCCCGTCATCGTAGGTCAGTCCTGCCGAGGCCTGCAGGTGCGGGCTACGCACTGCGGTTTTGCCCGCCGTGGGCAGGAGATCGCCGCTGCTGGCAATATCGTTATCGATCGTGGCGTGGAGATATTCGCCCGAGAGATAGGGAGCGAAATGATGCCATGGTCGAAGGCCAAGCTCGACATCGATACCGCGCGACGTCTGGCCGCCGGCATTCATGGTCGATTGTATGGGCGTGTTGTTGATCAGGATCTGGGTCTGTATCTGACGATTGGTGAAATTGTAATTGAAGAAGGTCAGGCTGCCCGTCAGCAGGGGGCCTGTGTAACGATAACCGAGCTCCTCTGAGATCGAATATTCGTTTCGCACTGCGCCAGATCCGGTTGCGCTCGTTTCACCGCTCGTCGGGTCGTAGACATTGTAAAGCGCCGTGAAAGCCGGTGCGCGAAAATTGGTGGTGGCATTGAGAAAGAGCTGATGTCTCGGCGTGATCTGCAAACGCAGACCGAGCCGGGGCAGGGGAACGGCGCTATTGCTTCCGACACGATATTGAGGGCCCGGAACCGAATTCGTACCGGTGCGACTGACCATGACTTCCTTGAAGCCGAGTTCGATCAGCAGGCGGTCGGCCAGAAAATGCATTCTGTCTCCGACAAAAAGCGCATTGGCCATACTGATCGTGTGGGTGTTGCCAGCCAGATAGATCTGCCCATTCGACAGACGAACGAAATTTGCGTTGCCGCTGCCCCATATATTTGGAGAGGCGCCGCTTCCGCTCACGGGCGAGAAGGATTCAAGCTCGTGATCATCGCCGTAATCGAACCAGTATCCTGCAATCAGTTCGTTCCAGCCCTGTCTCCAGGCCAGCTCTGAGGTAAAACCGGAGCGATAGCTGCGCTGGGTATAATTGGCACGCACGACGGACTGGCCATCGGAGGTGCCGGGCAGATCGAGCATATCGGGAAGCGCACTGGTGCCCGCATAGAGACCGGATGATGGGAGTGTCGATCCACCCGGCACATTGCCGTAGGCCCCCTGTGCATACGGTGTGGCACGAAGCGTCAGATGGTCGGACAGCCCGAGCACGATGGGAGCGCCCATATAAAGCGTACGCTCAGGGGCCCGCCACAAGCGATAATAGGATGCTGCGTTCTCCTGATCCGAGGCATCGTAATGGTCTGCCAGGGCATTGGCCGAGGAGACACCGTAAAGCTTGAAGGCATCTTTCGAGACCTGCGGATAGTAACTTGTCACGGTGCTGTTGAAGCTGCCCAGAAGACCGATATGGGAGCGTTCGCCCATATCGCGCAGAAGTTTGAAATCGATATGGTGACGGGCATCGGCACCAGGCCCACGCCAATTCTGTGCGCTTGTGTGGGAGTAGGAAACAAAGCCCCGTAATCCCGTTGTGCCGATATCGCCTGTATCGAGGCGCACAAATTCCCTGTTGGTCTGGTAGGAGCCGTAGGACGCTGAAACCATGCCGCCACGTTTATGCGCAGGATCACGAAAACTCAGGCTCATCAGTCCGCCTGCAGCGTTGAGTACGGGGCTGTCCAGATCGGCCTCGCCTTGTGCCAGACTGATCTCGCGATAGTTTTCGCTTTCGGCGAACTGGCTGGGATAGCCAGAATAGAATGCGAGATCATTGAGCGGCATGCCTTCGAGCACATAGCCGATTGCATCGGTGTTGAGCCCGCGTACCGAAATGGTGGTCTGAGGTGAGAGACCCATGGCATCGGATGAGGCGACATTGGCCCCGGGGAGAAGCGATACAAGCTGATAGGCGCTCGATATGGGCGCCTGCCTGGCGATGAACGCACTATCGACCGTGCTGACGGCACGGCTGCCATGCTGGGGATGGATCAGGCCGCCCCCACGTTCGGCATCGCGCTTCTCGGGTTCCGACGCCCTGACCGTAATGCGTTCTGCGCCGCCGGTTTTGCTTGCACCTGTCGCATGCGCACTGCTTCCTTTTTTCTCTGGCGCGCCCAGCGCGGCCCCGGAAACGACCGGTATGCCCGCTGCCATAAACAGACATAGACCCGAAACACCGGTCAGTAGATCGAGGCGTCTGAAAACAGTGAACGGGACGGGCGGCAGGGACGGCACGATCAGGATCCAATGATTTGTGGCAGGCGGCGTAAAACCGGATGTGAGAGCAGTTCTCATATCACTGCGTCTATCACAATGATTTTGCAGGGGGCGGCTTGCGATTGTGTTGTCGCTGTCTCATCGAAGCACGAGGTTGCCTCGATGTTTATGGTGCGCTTGTTCGAGGCCTCGATGCATGCGTTTTGCGGGTGCGTTAACTGAGCGCTTTGACCGAACGCTTTAACTGGGCGCTTGCGGGTTTATCTGTTAGGTGAGCCGCAAAAGAAGGAGGAATACTCGGTGCTGAGGGAGAAGATTGCACGCCAAGTCGATGGCTGGATCGTCAAACGCGACACGGATAACGCGCCGCGTCGCATTGCCGAGGCCGATATTGCCGATCTCACGGATCTGCTGAACGCACAGATCGGGCGCAGTGAGGAAGAAGCCAGCGCCGTTCTGTTGCCTGCCTTTTCAGGCTGGATCGTTCAGCGTGCGCGTGGCGAGAGACCGAGCGTGCTGAATGTCGACGACGCCAGAGTATTTCTTGCGTTTCTGCCTGAGGCCGAAACGGCTCCTTCAGTTGACGTGGTCCAGCCCGATGAGATTGCCCCGTCGGTTGGGGATGCCCAGTCCGGCGGGAGCCCGGGGGGCGATATCGCCTCGATCCATTCGGATGATCCGTCGCCTGCTGGAACGGGTGAGCGAGAGGCAGCGCATGCCGATGCAATGCCGGTGAGGCCAGAGCATGTACGCGTGCTGGATGCTACGCCGCAGCGTCCGGTCGTCAGGGAGATGCCTGCTCAATATCTGTTCGAAGGGCTCGATCTGGCCCGGTTCCATATCGAGCAGGGCGTTTAACGCGGCGTCGACTCAGCTTTTTGCAGTCTGAGCACCAGTACCATTCCGACAAGGGCGCAGAGTGCGCCCATCAGGAAAATAGCCTTGTAGCCGAGACAGTCGGACACGATGCCTGCGACAGGACCGCTCACAGCGTAAGACAGGTCCTGAAACGCGGCGAAGCCTCCCAGCGCCGTTGCACGCATCGGGCCCGACACACGCCTGACCACTTCGACGCCCATCGAGGGGTAGATCAGGGAACAGCCAGCCCCGGTGAATACCGCCCCGGCTAGTGCGATGAATGGTGAGGGTGCGAAAGCGATGCAGCCTTGCCCCAGTGCTTCGATGCAGAGCGAAATCAGAGCCACACGCAATCCGCCCATACGATCGGGCAAGTGGGCGCAAAACAGGCGTCCCGCGACGAAGGCCAGGCCAAAGCAGGTCAGGCCGAGACTGCCGAAACGCCAGTGTTCATGCAGAAAATAGACAGAAAGAAAAGCGCCCAGCACGGCGAATCCAACGCCCTGCAAGGCGACGACGCTTCCATATGGGCGTATGGTGCCCAGCACGGGCCAGAAGGATTCGCGCTCGCCCGACAGAACGGGGGCCGATGGAACAGGCTGTACGATTGCGAGCCCTATGCAGGGAAGCGCAACGCAAAGCCCCATGAGCGGCACGAAACCGGCAAGGTGATAGAGTTCGAGGCCGAGGGGGCCACCGAAGGCGAACGCCCCATACATGGCAGCGCCGGTCCATGTCAGCACTTTCCCGGCCCCTTTGGGCCCCATGAGCCCGATGCCCCAGCCATGCATGCCGACAAGCGTATAGCTCTCGCCGACACCGAGCAGCAATCGACCGGCGATGAGCAGGGAAAGCGATAGCGGTTTCGGCAGGGCAGACAGTCCTGAAACGAGGCAGATCAGGCTTGCCGCAATGTACAGACAAAGCCCGAGCCGCATGGAAGCCCGCCCCCCGCGGCGGTCGGCATAGCCTCCGGCGAGTGTACGCGTGAGGATTGTCGAGACGAACGCGCAGCCCACGGCGATACCGGCAAGGGCGTTTCCGTAGCCGGGCCAGGATGTCACGAAAGGCGGGATTACCGCCAGAGGCATGGCGACTGCCATATAGGAAAGCAGAAGCGCGATCGTAAGAAATGGCAGATGTCGGGCTGGAAAATCCGCGTCTGCGGTCGTTGCCTGTCCGGCGATCCCCGATCTGCCGGGCTCGTTGATATCGAAATCACTCATCACGCTGCCTTATCGAGCGCGCATGGTCTTGACGGAACGCGCGTGCGTCGCACACGGCCATGCTATGCCCTGAGTGGCATAGCGAAGGGGGAAAACCGGCTCAAATAACGCTCTGGTGACACGCGGCATTATTCGAGTGTGATCTTCAGGCGGGTGGGGTCTTTCAGGCTTTCAACCTGTTCTCGCAGCGCCTGGCGATGCGTTGCAACGCCCGATCCCGCCCGTTGCAGGCTGTGAGCATGATACCCGCAGCAAAACCTTTCCAGTTCAGTGGCAGGCTGAATGAACAGCCATCGAGCAGATTGGCCAGGGAAGGATTGCGCAGAACGAGACGGTTGAAACGCCCATAGGAGTCCGGATCGAGACAGGCCTCTATGGGTGGGGGCAGGATCGGGCTGGTCGGACAGATCATGGCATCGAACCCGGTCATCTCGCTCGTGAAGCGGGCGCAGAGCTTCTGCCGCTCGATATGGAGCTGGCGCAGGGCCTGCACGCTCGTCCTGTCGCCTGAGGCAATGCGCTCGCGTACGCGTGGATCGAACTGGTCGCTATGGTGCAAAAGCTCGTCGTGGAAATAATGGAATGCCTCAGCCGCCACGATCTGGGCCTGAATATTGAGGTCTGCGATATCCTGCAGGATGGGCAAGGGCTGACGGACGATTTCAATGCCGTCCTTGTCCAGGTGACGCATGACCGTTTCGAATACCGCAAGCACCTGTGAGTCGGCATCGTTGCGGACGAAGGATGTGGGTAAAAGCAGCCTGATCGTTCCATCAGCCGCTTCGGGTGCCTCCCAGCGGTCGGTCTCGCCCGACATGAGGTGATCGAGCAGGGCGCAATCGGTGACGCTCTGCGCGATACTGCCCACGCTGTCGAAGCTGGGCGATAGGGGAATCATGCCCTTGCGGCTGATCCGGGCAGCGGTCGGTTTGAAGCCTGTCAGCGCATTCATGGCGGCGGGGATACGACAGGAGCCGCCCGTATCCGATCCGATGGCGGCCAGAGCGCTCCCAGTCGCTACCGAGATCGCCCCGCCGGAGGTCGAGCCACCCGGAATGGCCTTTGCCTCTTCGATCAGACTGTTCCATGGTTGGGGACCGTGAGGGTTCAGGCCGAGCCCGGAATAGGCAAACTCGGTCATCTGGGTGCGCCCTACGAAGATGAACCCCGCCGTACGAAGCGGCACAAGGGCCTCTGCGTCGGCAATGGCGGGGGAGCGATCGGCAAGAAGGGTCGAGCCGGCACGGGTAACCTGGCCCTTGATGTCGAAGAGGTCCTTTATCGAGATAGGCAACCCGGCCCAGGGCGAGGCCTGATAGCCCTTGGCCCTGATCCGGTCGGCTGCATCGGCATACTGCCGCGCGCGGTCTGCCGAGAAATCGCCGGTAAAGGCGGCGCGGGCGTTTTCGCAGCGTTCGAGGGCTTCGAGACAGTGCTCAATGAGCGCGCGACTGGTAATTTCCCCGTTATCGAGACGGCGCGCCGTCGTGACGAGATCGTCCGGATAGGGAGAAAAACTCGAACGTAGTGTCGGACCGCTCATTGGCTGCGCCTTCTTGTTATTCCGCAAACTGCTCCGCGATAATTCTCTCGGATAAACCATGATCCGGATCGAACAGGATTGTTGCCGTTATCGATCTGTCTTCGCGCACAACTGCCTCGATAACGTCGCGCACCTCGAGGAAATCCGCAACTGCTGCACAGGGACGCTTTTCCTGTTCGAGCAGTGTAAAGCGCACGACCGCAGAAGAGGGCAGCAGCGCACCGCGCCAGCGCCTCGGCCGGAACGCAGAAATGGGTGTCAGCGGCAGAAGATTGGCCGTGAGTGGGACGATGGGGCCATGCGCCGAGAGATTATAGGCCGTCGATCCTGCTGGCGTGGCGACGATAATCCCGTCGCAGATCAGTTCGGGCAGACGCACACGCTGATCGACCTCGATCCTGATCTTGACGGCCTGTCGGGTCTGACGGAACAGGAACACATCGTTGAAGGCTATTCCTTCATGCAATGTGCCATCATGTCCTGTCGCCTTCATGCGCAGCGGGTGCAGCTGCGACGACTGGGCGCGCGCGAGGCGTGTCAGAAGGTCTTCATCCGAGATCGTATTGAGCAGAAAGCCCACGGAGCCGCAATTCAGTCCGTAGACCGGAATGCCGAGCTCGGCCACCTTGTGAAGTACTTCAAGAAGAAATCCGTCGCCCCCGAGGCACACCACGACTTCGGCGTCTTCGATGGCGCAGTCACCATAGGAGTCGATGAATTTCTGGCGGGTTTTCTGCGCGATATCGGTCGGCGATGCGAGAAAGGCGATGCGCTTCGGCGGCGTGGCAAACCAGCGTTGCGCGGAGGGAGCCATGCTCATGTCAGAGCACCGAGCGGCGCAGGGAGTGCCGGTTCAGGAAACTTGAAAACACGAAACGATCCATCTTTCCGAACGGTGCAAAACGCAATGTGAACACCACCCTAGCGGCGGCGCATGTTACCCGCAACAGGCCTCCGTATTGTGCTCATCACTGTCCTGCCAGAACAGGATGTTTTCGGCAGGGATGACGATACTTTACATTCATGCATTTCGATTGCGCCCGGGCACGCCCTTGGCGCGCCTGCGTGGCCAGCGCTACACTGGATTGAAGCGAGATGGAGAGACGAGCCCTATGGACAAGACCCCAAGCCAGGACGGTTTCAAGCCTTGCGCCATCGCGATTCTGACTGTTTCCGATACGCGGAATCTGTCGATGGATCGCTCCGGCTCGGTTCTGGCCGAGCGTATCGTGGCTGCGGGTCATCGTCTTGCCGACCGGAAGATCGTGATCGATGACATTGACCTGATCGAGGCGCGGCTGCGCGACTGGATCGCGTGTGAGGATATCGATGTGGTGATCACCACCGGTGGGACGGGCATCACGGGCCGGGATGTGACCCCTGAGGCCTTTCGAAGGGTGCTCGACAAGGAAATTCCGGGATTCGGCGAGCTTTTTCGTATGCTGTCTTTTGCGAAGATCGGTACATCCACCATTCAGTCGCGTGCGCTGGGCGGCCTCGCGCAGGGAACGTTCCTCTTCGCGTTGCCGGGATCGACGGGGGCGGTGAAGGATGGCTGGGACGATATTCTTGTTCATCAGCTTGATAGCCGACACAAGCCCTGCAATTTCGTCGAACTCATGCCCAGGCTGCGCGAGAACTGAGGCGCGCCTCAGTTCTCAATCGGGCGTTGGGGAAACCGGGAGCGTGCCGAACGGGTTGCGCCTAAGGTCGCAGGCAAGTCGCTCATGATGCCCTGGCGCGTTTGCGACGTGGAGACGGATCGATATCGAACTGCGCTTCGATCTGGGCCCGATAACGCCTCTGACGCATGAGCAGATCGTCTTCAGAGCCCAGGCGATGCGCTATCAGCGCGTGAACCCGGGCAATTTCTTCCAGATGGCGCGCCGGATCGAGCGACCCCGTAACCGACTGCTCATGGCGACGGTGGATATTGAGTGGCTTGGCGCAGTAGGCAATCTGGGCGCCAGGCTGGAGCAGCAGCTCGATGTACAGACGCCAGTCTCCGGCGACTTTCAATGTCTTCAAATCATGCGCACTGGTCTCGAGCGCATCGCGCAGCGCTGTGCGTCTGAAGAGTACGGCGCTCGCATTCATGACAAGATTGCAGCTCGATAACGCATTACGCACGAAACTGGTGCCATCCATGACCATATCCTGATCGAGATCGTGACCGATATGGTGACGGTAATAGGGCTTGTAGTCCGTATAGACTTCGACACCATCGCGATCTATGGCGCGGCTGTCGCTGAAAGCCATTGTGAGACCGGGTCGCTGCTTCACCAGCCCGGCAAGCTCCGAAAGGAAATCCGGCTCCGAAAGGTCGTCGGCTTCGGCGATCCACAGCCAGTCCCCCTGTGCGATTGCCGCAGCTTTCTGCCACTGGGCAAACACAGAGCCGCTCTGCCGCGTCTGGGAGACGACCCGTATCGCGCGGTCGAATTCGCGCGCTGTTTTCTCGGCTAGCGCCACGCTTCCGTCGCGCGAGGCATCGTCGATCACGATGATTTCGGTGACCGGGCAGTTCTGGGCGAAAATCGTGGCCAGCCGTGCAGCCAGATACTGCGCATAGTTGTAAGACAGAACGACGACCGAAATCGATGGCAGGGATGGCAGGGTCAGGCTCAGCAGACGTCTGACATAGGTGTCGAACGAAAATCGGGGTTTCAGCGCTTCGCCCGAGGTGATGCGTGCCTCTGCCGGAACGGGGGCGAGCGGAACATGTCTTGTGATCCACTGCACCACGCCGGGAAGATCGCCCGGTGGAATGATGGCATGACGCGTATCGCCCTGTGCGCGCAGTTCGTCGAGCAGGTCCGGAATCATGCCGTTGCGTGCAAAAGCCATGCAGGCCAGCCCGGAAGACAGGGCTTCGAGCACCACAGAAGGGTAAGGATCCTCGCGCGATGTCAGCACAAACAGATCCGAGGCCGAGAGAAACGGCGCAATCGTCTCGACATGGCCGGGCAGATGAAAGCGTCTCGATGACAGGGCGCTGTCGAGATCGGCGCCAAGAGACTGCATCAGTGTATCGGCTATGGCACCGACCCAGATGAAATGAACCGGTCTTGAAACGCCGTTCTGTACAGGTTGGGCAAATACCGGGCTCTGGACCATGTGCCAGAGCTGCAGGAACAGATCGAAACCCTTGCGTATATCGCCATAACCCGCGCCGATCACGACAAGCGCGTCGTTCTCGATCCCGTAAGCCAGTCGCACACGTCGCCGGTCGGGTTCGGAAAACGAGATGCTGTTATACAACCCCTGGGGCATGATCAGGGCCTCAGGGCAAACGCGCGTCAGCTGAGCGCCGGGAACGACAACCGCACTGGCCAAGGTCTGGGCCGTTTGAAGCGGGGCTTCGAGGTCGTGGCTCCGTATCATGCCGGGTAATTCATGCAAAAGCAGGCTGAAACCCATCCCTGCGGAAACGAGATCCGGGGCCAGTCGGGTCGAGGCCGCACTGTTCATGATTGCGGCGTTATAACCCTCTGCCTTGAGGCTGCTCAGTCTTTCCCGGCAGGCTGCTGTATTGGGTGTCAGAATGTCGACCGTGCCGACTTCACGATAGCGCGCCAGAAGATCGCCGCCGCCCAGAAGGATAAATCCCGTGTCGATACCGTGATTACGACGCAACGCTTTGCCAATGGCGAGGAGCAGCATCTGAGCGCCTGCCGGGAAGGCATCGTGTCCGATCAGAAGCAGGCGGTCTTCGGTATTATGGCTTTCAAATCCGGTCACTGCGCGTGCTGTCGCATTCAGGCAGGCCGATCCGAGATGAAGGTCGGGTTCCAGATAGGCGCCTTCGGCCCATTCGTTCCACGCATTGATGCATACCAGGGTCTCACCGAAAAACGGGTGGTTTTTCGTCTGTACGATGGTCTCGCGCAGCCAGTGCTCATACAGGGCTGGGCTTGCGTTATGCAGGACAAGTCCCGCGCCCTGTCGTCTTGGATCGTTGTCCCATGAAGGACAAACGGTACGGATGCGAGGAAAGTCGGGATGCGGGTCGGCAAGGGCTTTTTCGACGAGTTCGGCGTAGTCATAGACGCGTGCCGTCATGTCTTCGTCGAGGATATGCAGCTTGTCTTCGATCGGTGTGCAGGATCTGGTGAGTTTGTGCGGTGGAAACTCGACGGCGCCATCCATGCCGAATGGCCTGGGGTCGTTGTCGTCGAAAGCCTGGGCCATGACCAGAATGGGGTCGAGGCCATGGGCGTTCCTGAACAGGTCGCGCCACATTGCAATACGGGCTTTAGCATCCGGAATACTGCCCGGGCGGTAGATCATAAAAAGGGGGCGTCCCTGTAGACGGATATAGCGCCTGTCGCTCATATGGCGGGCGAAATCAGCAATCAGCGCTTCGTCGTCTTCCTTCCTGTAGTTCTGCGAAATAAGAACGTCCTTGTCGCCCCCATCCCAGCGGCGGCTCCAGTTCTCGTTGGCCCACATCAGGCAGAAGGGCAGATCGATATCCTGCGTGCGAAGCAGTGTCTCCATGGGTGTGTCGAGCAGCCGCTTTCCGTCGAACCAGTAGTGGTAAAAAATGAATCCCTCTATGCCGCTCTGGCGCGCGAGACGTGCCTGATCGCGCAAGGGGGCATCTGTATCGAGACGGTAATGACCGAGATCGCGTGGCGTGCGCGGCTGGTAGTGATCGGCAAAGCGCGGTACGCCGCGCGCGAGATTGGTCCATTCGGTAAAGCCAGCCCCCCACCAGCGGTCGTTCTCTTCCGTCCGATGAAACTGCGGAAGATAATAGGCAAGAACACGCGCGCGCCTGATCGCTGCATCCGGCAGTGGGCGATGTTCTTCGAACAGCGGTCCGGGCTGCGTGCGTCGTCTTATCTCCCGGGCAATCGTGGTTTCGTGCTGGGGCAGGCAGGGGAAAATTCCGGCCTCATGCCGGTGGTCCAGCCAGTGAAGGAAAGGGTTTGCTTCGGGCTGATGACGCAAATAGCGCATGCGGTAAAAGCTCGGATCGAAACCGGCGAATGGCCGCCTCACCTCGCGAAATCCCTGCACCATGTAGTGTTCGACCGGGTCCATGCCCGATTCCGCAACATCGGGGTAGGTCTGCAGGTAAAAAACCGGGTCGAACGCCTCCATAGGACGTATATGAGGCTGTAGCCTGTTGGCGAGATAATGCGCCAGCGCGTTGGTATTGGCCGGAATATTATTCGTCTGGCGATACCAGACCGGATCGAACCAGGCGACAGGACGTCGACCCTCATATTCTCCTTTTGTCAGATAATGCAGTAGCGGATCGCCCGTGACGTCCCGGTTGGTCGCGAGGTACCAGCCGGGATCGAAAAAGGCGTTGGGTTTTCGGCCCTCCAGCCATCCGGTGGAATGGTAATGGAGCAAGGCACCACTCCCGATATCGCGCAGATCCGGATTGCGCGCGAGATAGAACGCCGTATCGAAAAGCCCGGAATGACCTATCATTTTGAGGATCGTCGGCATGATCGGCTTCTCCGCTGATTCGTTAAAAAAACATTAACTCATCACAATGCTTATGCCTATGATTTCTCGCGCGATCGTACGGGCGTCCGGATATGCGGGTGGTGAACGTCGATTTTCAGGGCGGGAATTGCGGCGAGCGTGTCGAGATGGCATATCTCTCGCTCTGCATTCTCTTCAGCTGAGGGCGTCGCATGCGCCTGACTAAAGATGCATCAATTCCATTCGTCACCCGTTTCACTCCGGCCCTTACGGAGAAGGGCTGACGCGACGAGACGAGAGGCCATGCAGGATCAGCCCAGCCCGGGCCCATGCCGGGACAATGGAGACGGACAGCGCGAGGCGCGGTTCCCTACGAATGCCGCTGCAGCTCCGGGCAGGCGGTCAGACCCTGTGGAGGTTGATGCGGCGCAGGGCGCGTCATCGCCAACATCGTTTCAGGTGCGCCTAGACGACGGTCTGACGCTCGAATGCGGAGCGCATATCGCCCCGCTCGATATTGCCTATTGCGCTTACGGTACGCTCTCACCGGCACGGGACAATGTCATACTGGTCTGTCATGCGCTGACGGGGGATCAATATGTTGCCGAGACCCATCCGGTAACGGGCAAGCCGGGCTGGTGGAGCCGTGCCGTCGGGCCCGGCTGCGCCATCGATACGGATCGGTTTTTCGTTCTGTGCGTGAATGTGCTGGGTGGCTGCATGGGCTCCTCGGGTCCAAGAACGCTGCGCGATACCGGGGAGCCCTGGGGAACGGATTTCCCCCCGATCACCATACGGGACATGGTTTTTGCGCAGGCGAAACTGCTCGATCATCTTGGAATCGATCGCCTGTTTGCAGCGATCGGCGGGTCGATGGGCGGGATGCAGGTGCTGCAATGGGTGGCGAGTTTCCCCGAGCGTGTAGGGGCAGCCATGCCCATTGCCACGGCGCCGTTTCACTCAGCCCAGAATATTGCCTTCAACGAGGTCAGCCGACAGGCCATTTGTGGAGATCCGGACTGGTGCGGCGGTCGGTACTGGGCTCATGGCACGATCCCGGCAAAGGGGCTCGCCGTTGCGCGCATGATGGCCCATATCACCTATCTGTCCGAAGAGGCCCTGACGCAGAAATTCGGTCGACGTACGCGCCGCGATGCCGTGCCTTCTCACGAGGCCGTCGCCTCCGGCAACTCGCTTTTCGGCGAGATTTTCGAGGTTGAGAGCTATCTGCGTCATCAGGGATCGAGCTTCGTGCGTCGTTTCGACGCCAATGCCTATCTGACGATTACGCGCGCGCTCGATTATTTCGATCTGAGCGCCGATTATGACGGCGATCTTTCTGCGCCTTTCCGGGACTGTAAAACGCGTTTCTGCATCATTTCCTTCACGTCGGACTGGCTTTTCCCCACCTCGCAGTCGCGTCTGCTCGCGCGCGCGCTCAATCGTGCCGGAGTGAACGTGTCTTTTGTGGAGATCGAGAGCGATCGCGGGCATGATGCCTTCCTGCTGGAGGAACCCGATCTGGACAGGACGATGCGCGGTTTTATCAACGGTGCCGCAGAGCATGCCGGGCTGCCCGCCCGCTCGGAGGAGGTCGGTCATGCGTCTTGATCAGCAGCTGATTGCCGAGATGATCGCGCCACGTACGCGCGTGCTCGATGTTGGAAGCGGGGACGGAGCCCTGATCGATCATCTCTTCCGCACGCGTCAGTGCGATGCACGCGGTATCGAGATCGATATGAGCGAGGTGACGCGGTCGGTCGCGCATGGACTGCCGGTGATGCATGGCGATGCCGATCAGGATCTTGTGCATTACTCGGACGACGCGTTCGATTATGTTGTGCTGCAACGCACGCTTCAGGCCGTCGAAAAGCCGCGCGAAGTGCTTCGCCAGATGCTGCGTATCGGACGACACGCCATCGTCTCTTTCCCGAATTTCGGGCACTGGCGCCTCAGGCTCCAGATTCTTCTCAGTGGGCGCATGCCCATGAACAAGGTGTGGCATACACCCTGGTACGAAACGCCGAATATCCACCCCTGTACGATCCGCGACTTTCTCGAACTCTGCGAGTCAGAGGGCTACGTGATCGACCGCTGGCTTGCTATCGACGAGGCAGGGGAGCGCGCGCCCTGGCGCCGGTCGATCAGACTGGCCAATCTGTTCGGCGAGCAGGCGCTCTTCCTTCTGAGGAAGCGCTGAAACGAATACTGGCAAGCAGTTTATAGTACGACTTCAATCGAAATTAGCTTGCCTGCGACCAGGTCTCGTGTTTGCATCGGGTGTTATCCTCGCATGACAGGCCCGTCGATCGACGGGTAAGCGGAGTTTCCATGACCGATATCCTCACCGCCATTGCCGAACGCCGGGCAACCAAGCGTTTCGAGCCCAATGTCAAGATCCCCGAGCATGAGCTGCGCGCTATTCTCGACGCAGGGCGCCATGCGCCAACTGCCTTTAATATCCAGCACTGGCGCTTTGTGGTGGTGTCCGATCCTGCCCTGAGAAAGGAAATAAGGGCTGTTGCGTGGAACCAGCCGCAGGTGGAAGAGGCCAGCGCCCTGATTGTGCTTTGTGCAGACTTCAAGGCCTGGGAGAAAGATCCGGCTCGTTACTGGGCCGAGGCTCCGGAGAAGATGCAGGCCACCTATGAGGGCATGATCAAGCAGTTTTATACCGGGCACGAACAGCTCCAGCGCGATGAAGGCATCCGCTCCTGCGGTATGGCCGCCTATGCCCTGATGCTTGCCGCTGCCGCGCATGGCTATCAGTCCTGTCCGATGGACGGATTCGATTTCAAGGCCGTGGGCGAGCTGATCAACCTCCCCAAGGATCATGAGGTCGTCATGTTCGTGGCGATCGGCAAGAAGGCCGGTGACTATCCGCCGCATGGCGGACATCTGCCGCTTGAGGAAACGATTATTCACAACCGTTTCGCCTGACCCGTTTTATCGCCGCCGTTCTGCCTTGGGATTTCCCGTTTCAGCCTTGCGCGGGACTTTCGGTCCGGTACCGGATGGGCGGGCATCGTGCTGTTGGCGGCTGAGGGCGGCGGCTCTGCCTGGCTGTGCCCGCGAGCAGGATGGCTGCGGTTTTGTGCGCCCGGTGACTTGCATGGATCGGGGCTCCTGCCTATATGGGGGCCTCCCCGGTCCAGTTTGATTCTGGTGGCACGGATGTCATGAATTTGGCACCCGTCATGCTTCCTGCGTCGTCATTTCTGGACCTTTCCTATCCTGACGACGTCCGGGCCAAGAGACGTCATCCTGTGAGCCCGCCCCAGGTGTTGGCTCGTGCCCAAGGAGGCGTTTCTACCCATGACCAGTTTTGCCGATCTACAGCTTGCCATGCCGATCCAGCGCGCGCTGACGGAAGAAGGTTATATGACCCCGACGCCGATTCAGGCCGGTGCGATACCCTATCTGCTTCAGGGGCGCGATCTTCTCGGTCTCGCCCAGACAGGTACGGGCAAGACCGCGGCTTTCGCTCTGCCGGCTCTTCATCGCCTGGCGACGCATCACCGCCCGCTGACACCTAAGAGCGCGCGCATTCTCGTCCTTGCGCCAACGCGTGAACTCGCTGCTCAGATCGACGAGAGCTTCAAGGCCTATGCCCGTCACATGAAGCTGCGTCATGCGGTGATTTTTGGCGGCGTCGGTCAGGGCCGACAGGTTGAAGCCATGCGTCGTGGCGTGGATGTGCTGACTGCAGCGCCCGGTCGTCTGCTCGATCTGATCGGACAGGGCCATATCGATCTGCACGATCTCGAAATGCTCGTGCTCGATGAAGCGGATCGTATGCTCGATATGGGCTTCGTGCGCGACATCCGTCGTATTGTGGCGCTGCTGCCCAAGGAACGTCAGACGGTTCTTTTCTCGGCGACCATGCCCAAGGCGATTGAGGAACTGGCGCATTCGCTGCTGCGCGATCCTGCGAAGGTCGAAGTGACGCCGCCGTCCTCGACGGTCGATCGCATCCGTCAGGCCGTGATGTTCGTCAAGGCGGAAGACAAGCGTGCTGCGACCCTGCTGCTCGTCAGCAATGAAAAGGTCCAGCGCGCCGTCGTCTTCACGCTCATGAAGCATGAAGCCAACAAGGTTGCCGACTTCCTCAATGCCGAGGGAATCCGCGCCGAGGCGATCCATGGCAACAAATCGCAGGGCGCACGCGAGCGTGCCATGGCTGGATTCCGCGATGGGTCGGTCAAGGTGCTGGTCGCCACCGATATCGCGGCACGCGGTATCGACGTGGACGACGTGAGCCATGTGTTCAACTACGATCTGCCCAATGTGGCCGAGAGCTATGTTCACCGCATCGGGCGTACCGCCCGTGCAGGGCGTGACGGCTGGGCCGTATCGCTGTGCGATGCCGAGCAGCGCGCCTGGCTGCGCGATATCGAGAAGCTTATCGGCAAGTCCATTCCCGTTGTAAGCGATCATCCTTATCACTCTGAAGAGGCGCAGAACTCGACCATGCGTCCGCCAGTGCTCGGCGGCGGCGGTCGTGGACGCAATCAGCCGCGCGGCGGTGGCCAGCGCTCCGGTGGCGGCGGACGTCCCGGGGGCGGACAGCGTCCCAATGGCGGCGGACGCCCTTCCGGTGGAGCACGCAATGGCGGCGGCAAGCCGTCCGGTAACCGTGCGCCACGCGCACGCTGACTTCTGACACTTTTTTGCCGACCTGTTCCCGACCAGGGGGCAGGTCGGCACACGCCCTGGGCAGGACGCATATCCTTTTGCAGGGATGTCTCTGACACCCAGCGCGCGATGGGTCTGCTGGTGCGCGTATCTGTGGAGTTGGTTACATACCCTTTGGGTGCAGCCCGCGTCACCTTGCTGGAAACCGCGGGTTTTCGTCACAAATACGTGTAGTTGTAATGGGCTCTGGGCAGTAAAAGTCCCGATTTACTTGGGAAATCGGTAAATAGGGCTGTTCCAGTCCGTGATTACCGCCATCTTATGTTAGAACCACAACCCGATCACGCGGTTTAACACTCGAATGCAGGCGATATTGCCAGGCATTTCGAGGTTCTCACGTGTCCAAAAGCAGAACTATCCTCACCCTCAACTCTGGCTCGTCGAGCATCAAGTTCGCTCTCTTCGATGAGGAGAGCACTTCGGAGCGCCTTCTTTCAGGGCTGGTCGAGTATCAGTCCGGCGGGGCCGTCCTGACGACACGTACGCCCGACGGTGTCAGCAAGCGCATGGTGATCGAGACGCGTGATCAGCAGGGCAATGCGCATGGCGAGATGATCCGACATGTCCTGCGCTTTGTGGAGAATCATGAATCGGGCAGCACGATCGGTGCCGTAGGGCACCGTGTGGTTCATGGTGGGCCACATTTCGAGGGGCCGACGGCCGTCGATACCGAGGCGCTGGACAGGCTTCAGGAACTCGTTTCCCTGGCGCCCCTTCATCAGCCCCCCAGTATCGCTCCCATGCGACTTCTGATGCAGGACAAGCCCGATCTGCTTCAGGTCGCGTGTTTCGATACCTCGTTTCACCATACCATTCCTGCAGTGCGCACGCGTCTTCCGCTCCCGGCTGAGCTGCTTGATCATGGAGCACGCGTCTATGGCTTTCATGGTCTTTCATACGACTATGTCGCAGCCGAACTCGCCGTGCGCTTTCCAACCATCGCCCACAAGCGTGTCCTCGTCGCCCATATCGGCAATGGGGCCAGTCTGTGTGCGATGATCCATGGCCGAAGTGTTGCAACCACGATGGGGCTGACCGTTCTGGACGGGCTGATGATGGGCACGCGATGCGGCACCATCGATCCTGGCGCCATTCTTTATCTGCTCCAGCAGAAAAACCTCACGCCTGCTGAGCTTCAGGACACGCTCTATTACCGTTCGGGTCTCAAGGGCGTGTCAGGACTGTCGAGCGACATGCGCGTTCTGCGTGAGCACGACGCGGATGAGAATGTTCAGCTCGCGCTTGAGATGTTCGTCGAGCGTTTCGTTCAGCAGGCCGGTGGACTGATTGCGCAGATGGGAGGCGTCGACGCCATCGTGTTTACAGGCGGGATCGGCCAGCACGATGCAACCTTCAGACGTGCCGTTTGCAACAGGCTCAAATGGCTCGATGTCCATCTGTGTGAGGACGCCAATCTCGCAGGCCGTCCGACGATCAGCCAGAGATCTGGCTCGGTGACGGTTCTCGTCATGCCAGCCGATGAAGAGACTACGATTTTCCGTCAGACAAGAAGAATAATGAAGGGAAAACAGTAATCATGACCGTTCAGGGTCCTCTCTCTGCACAACAGCTCGCCCTTTATGACAAGTGGTGGCAGGCCGCGAATTACCTCTCGGTGGCGCAGATCTATCTGCTCGACAATCCGCTTTTGCGCGAGCCTCTGAAGCTGGAACATGTCAAACCGCGCCTGCTTGGCCATTTCGGCACGACGCCGGGCCTCACCCTTCTTTATCTGCACCTGAATCGCATCATCAAGGAGCGCGACAAGAGCGTTCTCTTCATTGCGGGTCCGGGCCATGGCGCCCCCGGTGTCGTGGCGGCGACCTATCTTGAGGGAACCTATAGCGAATATTTCCCGGAAGTTTCGCAGGATATCGAAGGGCTTGGCCGTCTGGTCAAGCAGTTCTCCTTCCCGGGCGGTATACCAAGCCATGTCGCGGCGACCACGCCGGGCTCGATCCATGAAGGCGGCGAGCTCGGTTATGCACTGTCTCACGCCTATGGCGCAGTGCTCGACAATCCCGATCTGGTCGTAGCCTGCGTCGTCGGTGATGGCGAGGCCGAGACCGGCCCTCTGGCCACATCATGGCACAGCAACAAGTTTCTGGATCCGCGCAACGACGGTGCGGTTCTGCCGATCCTGCATCTCAACGGATACAAGATTGCCAATCCGACGGTGCTGGCCCGCATACCTGAAGAGGAGCTCCTCGCGCTGTTCCGGGGCTACGGGTACGACCCGGTTATCGTGTCAGGCGATGATCCCGATACGGTGCATCAGCTGATGGCACAGGCGATGGATAGCTGCTTCGACAGGATTGCCAGCATCCAGAAACGTGCGCGCTCCGAAAATAACGCCGAGCGTCCCATCTGGCCCATGATCATCATGCGCACGCCAAAGGGCTGGACCGGCCCCAAGGAAGTGGACGGCAAGCGGTGCGAGGGCTTCTGGCGTTCCCATCAGGTGCCGCTGACCGATCTCGACAAGCCGGGCCATCTGAAAATCCTCGAAGACTGGCTGCGCAGCTACAAGCCTGAAACGCTGTTCGACGAGAATGGCCGCCTTCATGCTGAACTTGCAGCCCTCGCGCCGGAGGGAACGCTGCGCATGAGCGACAACCCGCATGGCAATGGCGGCCAGCTGCGTCGCCCGCTGCGCATGCCGGATATCGAGAGCCATGCGATTGCCGTCCCGTCGCCGGGATCGCTGCTGGCGGAAAGCACTCGCGTGCTCGGCTCTTGGCTGCGTGATGTCATGCGCATGAACCTCGAGGCACGCAATTTCCGTGTCCTGTCGCCTGACGAGAATAACTCCAACCGTCTCAATGACGTGCTGGAAGTGACTAATCGTGCCTGGACGGCTGAGACCTATTCCTATGACGATCATCTGGCGCCGGATGGTCTCGTCATGGAAATCCTGAGCGAGCACACGATACAGGGCTGGCTCGAAGGATATCTTCTGACAGGGCGTCACGGCTTCTTCTCGTGTTATGAGGCCTTTGTCCATCTGGTCGACTCCATGGTCAACCAGCATGCGAAATGGATCAAATCGGCGAAGGAGGTCCAGTGGCGTCGTCCGATTTCATCGCTCAACTATCTGCTGACGTCCCATGTCTGGCGTCAGGATCATAACGGTTTCAGCCATCAGGATCCCGGATTTATGGATCATGTGGTGAACAAGAAAGCCGATATCGCTCGCGTGTATCTGCCGCCCGATGCCAATACACTGCTCTATGTCGCCAAGCACTGTCTTGAAAGCTGGGACCGTATCAACGTCATTGTGGCAGGCAAGCAGCCCGAGCATCAGTGGCTCGATATCGACGCGGCGATTTCTCATTGCAGTCAGGGTATCGGTATCTGGCAATGGGCAAGCAACGACAAGGGCCATGACCCCGACCTCGTGATTGCCTCTGCCGGTGACGTGCCGACGGTTGAAGCGCTTGCCGCAGTGCAGTTGCTGCGCGAACAGGCACCGGATCTGAAAATCCGTTTTGTCAACGTCGTCGATCTGATGACCTTGCAGTCACCCAGCGAGCATCCGCATGGGCTTGACGATGTAATGTTCGATAATCTGTTCACCAAGGACAAACCGGTTCTTTTCGCGTTCCACGGTTATCCGCAGCTGGTGCATCGTCTGATCTATCGTCGCAGCAACCGGGCGAATTTCCATGTGCATGGTTTCCGCGAAGAGGGCACCACCACGACGCCGTTCGACATGACCGTGCGCAATAATCTCGACCGGTATCATATCGTCCTCAATGCGGTACGTCGTGTTCCGGCCCTGTCGGGGCATGCGGCCTATACGACACAGATGATCAACGACAAACTCGTTGAGCATAAGCGCTATATCGCCGAGTATGGCGAGGACATGCCCGAGATCCTGAACTGGAAGTGGCAGGGAAACAAAGCCTGATGACAGACGCGGTTCAACTCGTCCTCGCCGATGTGGATGGTACGCTGGTGACGAAGGACAAGATCCTGACACCTCGCGCAATCCGCGCCGTTCATGCCCTTCGCGAGAGGGGTATACGGTTTGCCATAACGAGCGGGCGACCGCCGCGTGGCATGGCGATGCTGATCGAACCGCTGGCAATCGACACGCCGATTGCCGGTTTCAATGGCGGCGTTCTGGTCCATCCGGACTGGAGCGTCATTGAAACCAAACGTCTTACTCATGCCCAGGCCGAGCAGGTGCTGAAAATCATCACCGATCACGGGGCCGACCCGTGGGTCTATACGAGCCAGGAATGGATCGTGAATGACGCCGATGCTCCCCATGTCGCGCGCGAGCAATGGACAGTGAAGTTCGCACCCAGAGTGGATGACGTGTCGCATCATCTGGACGACGTGGTGAAAATTACCGGCGTCAGTGATGATACGACGCTCATGCAGAAGCTCGAACGCGATCTGCAGGAAGCCCTCGGCCAGACTGCCTCGGCCGCCTGTTCCCAGCCCTACTATGTGGATGTGACCAACAGGGACGCCAACAAGGGGGGCGTCGTCACGACGCTTGAGGCATTATTCGATATACCCGCCTCTGCAATGGTGACACTGGGCGATCAGCCGAACGATATGCTCATGTTCGCTAGATCGGGTATGTCGATCGCCATGGGGCAGGCAAACGAGACAGTCAAAAAGGCTGCAACCCATGTGTCTACCTCGTGTGAGGAGGAAGGGTTTGCCATTGGGCTAGAACGTTATGTTCTGAAGGACGTTAGAGACTGAACACCTTAACTGGTTCAGGAGACCTGACTGTGATCGACCTTTATTACTGGCCGACCCCCAATGGACAGAAAATCACTCTTTTCCTTGAAGAGGCGGGGCTCGATTACCGCATCATTCCCGTCAATATTGGCAAAGGGGATCAGTTCAAGCCTGAATTCCTCAAGATCTCACCCAATAACAAGATGCCGGCCATTGTCGATCATGCTCCGACCGATGGCGGTGCCCCGCTGAGCGTATTCGAGTCCGGAGAGATACTGCTCTATCTGGCTGAAAAAACCGGGCGCTTTCTCTCCAAAGAACCGCGTCAGAAAATCGTCACGCTTGAATGGCTGTTCTGGCAGGTGAGCGGTTTCGGTCCGATGCTTGGGCAGAACCATCACTTCACGCTGTATGCGCCTGAGAAAATCCCCTATGCGATCAAGCGGTATCAGGACGAGACGAAGCGCCTCTATTCGGTGCTCGAGACACGGCTGAAAAACAGCGCGTTCGTGAGCGGGGATGCGTACGGTATTGCCGATATGGCGACCTATCCCTGGACGCGCACCTGGAAAGAGCAGGGGATCGATCTCGAGGCATTTCCCGCGATCAAGGCCTGGCGCGAGATAATCGAAGCCAGACCGGCGACGCAACGTGCGCTGGCGAAGGCGGAAGAGGTCAAATCCTGAGGTGTGATTCAGGACTGGTTTTCGGCGCAATATGAAAAGACCCGGCCCCTTGACGGAGCCGGGTCTTGGATGGACCGGGAGGACGTGTGCCCTCCGGCAGTGTGACCGAAGACTGCGTCTTACCAGACCGTAAACCCACCATCGACGCTGACAATCGAGCCGGTCATGAGGCTTGCCGCGTCGGAGGCGAGGAACTGCACCACCGATGCCACTTCTTCAGGCTGGCCCACGCGGCCCATGGGCGTACCGTCGATCCAGCGGTCGTACAGGGCAGGTTTCTGCATTCCGAAACGCGTGAGTGTGGTCTCGATATAGGTCGGTGCCACAGCATTGGCGCGAATGCCGTGGGGAGCCCATTCGGCTGCGAGCGAGCGGATATACTGATGTACGCCAGCCTTTGAGGCATTATAGGCTGCCTGCTCCTGCGGACGGTTGACGATCAGGCCGGACATGGAGCCGATAGCCACAATGGCCCCGGATTTCTGCTTGATCATGACGCGGCCGACTGCCTGACAGCAGCGGAAGACGCCATTGAGATTGACGTTGATCTGCTTGAGCCACTGGTCTTCGGTCATGTCCTCGGCCTTGACCTCGGAAATGCACATACCTGCATTGGCAACCAGAATATCGAGCTTGCCGTGGCGTGAAACGATCGTCTCGACTGCCTGGGTGACGCTGTTTTCCGACGTGACATCCATAGCCACGCTGCAGGAACTGAAACCCTTGTCCGTCAAGCTCTTTGCCGACTCAGCAGCCTTTGCCCCATCCAGATCGGCGATAACAACATGGGCACCGGCTTCTGCCAGTGCTTCCGCGCAGCAAAGGCCGATATTCTGCGCGCCGCCAGTGACGACAGCAACACGACCATCAAGGCGGAGTTTTTCCATATACATGGTGAACGACTTTCCTGTTAACCGGCAAGACGGTGGCGCACGAGCTTGGTAAGCGCCATCCCTCTTGCATCGAAGAGGTGACAATTTTCCGAGAGCAGACGCAGGCCGACAGTGGCGTCGATTTCGCCGCCATGATCGCCATCCGTCTGCACGATAATCAGCGTGCCGTCAGGCAGGGCGATGTGGAGCAGGGTCAATGCGCCGAGACGCTCGACCATGCGTATGACGCCAGACAATTCGCCCTGGGCATCGAGCGCGATGTGCTCGGGCCTTATGCCGAGTGTGAGCGACGCTGCCGTGGTGGCGTCACCCGGAAGCACCGGTACCGTGATGGGCGCCCCGTGGTCGAACGCGACGCTCATGCCTTGCCCGGTGACGTCGCGTACCGTGACAGGCAGGAAGTTCATCGGAGGCGAGCCGATGAACCGCGCGACGAAGAGGTTACGGGGGTGGTGATAAAGCTCGAGCGGTGAGCCAACCTGCTCGACCACGCCTTTTTGCAGAACGACAATCTTGTCGGCCATCGTCATGGCCTCAACCTGGTCGTGGGTAACATAGATGGTGGTGGCGCCGAGGCGACGATGCAGCGTTGCCAGTTCCACGCGCATCTGCCCGCGCAGCGCAGCGTCGAGATTGGAAAGCGGCTCATCGAACAGGAAGACCTTCGGATTGCGCACGATGGCGCGTCCGATTGCGACGCGCTGTCTCTGACCGCCTGAAAGCTGACCCGGTTTGTGTTTGAGATAGGCGTCGAGCTGGAGCGTTTTTGCGACGTCCATAATCTTCTGGCGTCGTTCCGCCTCAGGCATGCCGGCGAGCTTCAGTCCGAATTCCATGTTCTGATAGACGTTCATATGCGGATAAAGCGCGTATGACTGAAACACCATGGCGAGACCGCGTTTGGCGGGCTCGACGTCATTGACGCGCTTGCCATCGATCATCAGATCGCCACCGGATATTTCTTCGAGCCCCGCGATCATGCGCAGCAGCGTCGATTTGCCGCAGCCGGACGGCCCGACGAAAACGACGAACTCCCCGTCATTGATATCGAGCGAGACGCCCTTGATGATTTCTTCGGCGTGATAGGTCTTGCGGATATCGCGCAGTTCAACTTTAGCCATGGGTCACTCCGAAGGAGCCTGAGAAGCCGAAGGGGATGGTGATTACAGGAAGGATCATTTCACGGCACCGAAGGTGAGGCCGCGTACAAGCTGCTTTTGGCTGAACCACCCGAAAACCAGAATTGGGGCGACGGCCAGCGTGGATGCCGCGGAGAGCTTGGCAAAGAATAGTCCTTCAGGTGACGAGAAGGACGCGATGAAGCTCGCAAGCGGTGCTGCACGCGACGATGTCAGATTGAGAGACCAGAAGGCCTCGTTCCAGCACAGGATGAGCGAGAGCAGGGCTGTCGAGGCGATGCCGGGAAGGGCCAGCGGCAGAAGCACGATGCTGATTTCCTGCCAGCGATTGGCCCCATCCATCCGGCCTGCTTCAAGGATCGGTATCGGCACTTCCTTGAAGAAAGTGTAGAGCATCCAGATGATGATCGGCAGATTGGTCAGCAGGTTGATGATGGCCAGACCGATGACCGTGTCGAGCAGATGGGTCGAGCGTGCAATGAGATAGACCGGCACGAGCACGCCGACCGGGGGCAACATGCGTGTGGAAAGCATCCAGAGCAGCGTGCCGCGTGTGCGTTTCGTCGGAAAGAAGGCCAT
>Ga0157365_10000113_pt1 | contig 37228 bp, 32 predicted proteins | sample AttsexASBM3_FD_111478 | JGI IMG/M metagenome (GOLD analysis project Ga0157365, IMG submission 111478) | Fungus gardens microbial communities from leaf cutter ant in Ribeirão Preto, State of São Paulo, Brazil - Atta sexdens ASBM3 | ecosystem: Host-associated > Fungi > Mycelium > Unclassified ...
CGCGCCGGTCTGCGCGACCATGTTCAGGCCGTGCGGCGTCTTCTTCAGGATGATGTTCACAACGCCCGCAATCGCGTCCGAACCATACATCGCCGCCGCGCCATCGCGCAGGATTTCGATGTGATCGATCGCCGATGCCGGGATCATGTTCAGATCAACCGGCGTCGACCCCTGCTGAGGCCCGGAATCCGCAATGATGTTCGCCGTCGTGTGACGACGCTTGCCATCGACCAGAACCAGCACTTCGTTCGGGTTAAGCCCTCGCATACGGATCGAGGACGTCAGCGCGCCCACATCGGAGCCCTGCGCCTGCGTCGTGATCGACGGGTCCATGCGCACCAGAGCGTCCGCCAGATTGACCTGACCGGTGCGCGTCAGCGTGGCCGCCGACAGCACGGAGATCGGCGACGTGGAATCGCGCGCGTGACGGTTGAAGGCGTGCGTGCCGGTCACGATCACCGCCTCGCCCGAGTCTGCCGGCGCATGATACGCAACAGGGGCTTTTACAGCAGCAATGCGTGCTGGAGCAGCAACAGGAGCTGCCGTGGCGGCAGTCGGCTTCGTATGATGCGGAGCGGATTTTGCCGGGGTCTCGTTTGTCGTGGCCGCCTGGGAAACTCCCAGCGCCATCGGCATTGAAAAGATAGTCGCCGCAAGCAGCAGTCGGTTAAAACTCATAGTTCAGCGGTAATCCATAAACGTGTTTCGCGACACGCTCCTGATGCCCCTGCGGCCACATCCTTTCAATTCAGAAACGGTCACCAAAAGTGCCTGACACGCAACATATGATAATTTTGTCACATAATGACAATTTCGCGTTTTGGTATGCCATATATTTTCAACGCGTTAGTCAGCCTACCCCGAAAGCGCTTCGCATAAATTACCGTAACCGGGCAAAAAAGTTTGCGAAAGCGGATTGTTTTTAGATCGAACCTGTTGCGTTTTAGCGTCATCAAAACGCCGCCACATGGCGCGCGGCCCATCCACTGTCTGTTCCGAGGTTATCCGGATGCACGAGGCCCGACCCTTTACCCCGCAAACACGCAGGCAACTGCTGACCCGCATCGGCATCGCAGCCGGAAGCGCCGCCATGTACCAGGCGATGACCACCATGGGTCATGCTGCGGGCACGGATTTCTCCTCCCCGCCAGTTCTGACAGGGGCCAAGAAAGGCGCGACTGTTCTGATCCTGGGCGCAGGTCTGGCCGGCATGCTTGCTGCGTATGAAATGCGAAAGGCAGGCTATAAGGTCAAGATTCTGGAATTCCAGAACCGCGCTGGTGGCCGTAACTTCACCCTGCATTCAGGCGACAGCTTCACCGAACTCGGTGGTGCGAGCCAGAAGGTGAACTTCGCACCCGGCAACTACATCAATCCCGGCCCATGGCGCATCCCCTACCACCATCAGGGCTTGTTGCATTATTGCAAGGAATTCGGCGTCGCGCTGGAGCCGTTCATCGAAATCAACCACAACGCCTTCACGCATTCGTCGACCGCGTTCAACGGCGTGCCGCAGCGTTATCGCGACGTAATGACCGATTATTACGGCTACACGAGCGAACTTCTTGCCAAGGCGATCAACCAGCACAAGCTGGACGATCTGGTGTCCCCCGAAGAACGCCAATTCATCCTGTCGTCGGTAAAAGGCTTCGGTAAGCTCGACAAGGATTACGATTACAAGAAGAGCATCAACGTCTCGCTGCGCCGTGGTTTCGCCAAGGCACAGGGCGGCGGTGTCGATGGTGCGCCGATCGCGTCCGACCTGTTGCCACGTGAAGAGATCATGAAGTCCGGCATGGTCAACTGGCTGTCGTACAACATGCAGTACGAGATGCAGGTCCCGATGTTCCAGCCGGTCGGCGGCATGGACCAGATCGGCAAGGCGTTCGCCAAGCAGGTTCAGGGTCTGATCACCTTCGGCTGCAAGGTCTCCGCCATCCATCAGGACGACAAGGGCGTGACCGTTGCCTACACCGATGAAAATCACGGTGGACGCGCAATGGAAGCGAAAGCTGATTACTGCGTCTGCACAATTCCGCTTTCGATCCTCTCGCAGCTCGATGTGCAGGTCAGCGGCCCGCTAAAGGCTGCAATCGCGGCTGTGCCTTATGCCTCCTCGGTCAAGCTCGGTCTCGAATTCAACCGTCGCTTCTGGGAAGAAGACGAACAGATCTATGGCGGTATCAGCTTCACCGACCAACAGATCGGCGTCATTTCCTACCCGAGCCACGGCTATTTTACGAAAGCCAAGGGCGTGCTGCTGGGCGGCTACATGTTCGGCACCGCGGCCTATGACTTCGCGGGCATGACACCGGAAGAGCGAATCGAAGCTGCCCTCAAGCAGGGCGAAAAAATCCACCCGCAATATCGCAAGGAATTCTCCAACGGCGTTTCGTGGGCCTGGAGCCGCGTGCCGTGGACGCTGGGCTGCTGCTCGATGTGGAGCGAACAGGCGCGCAAGACGCATTACAAGACCCTGTGCGAAGTGGATAACCGCGTGGTCCTTGCTGGCGAACACGCATCCTACGTCGGCTGCTGGCAGGAAGGTGCGATCCTGTCCTCTCTCGATGCCATCACCCGTCTTCACAAGCGCGCAATCGGAGCCGCCTGATGCGTACCCTCGTCAACGGACTGATCCGTCCCCTGATGGTCGTCGGCGCGATTGCCGTCGCGACCCATGCCGCCCACGCCGACACAGCCGCCAACATCGAAGCCAAGGCGGCCCAGATGAACACCGGCGCCGAAGTCTACCAGCATGTCTGCCAGAGCTGCCACATGCCTGACGGCAAGGGCGCACAGGGTGCCGGCGCGCACTTCCCGGCCTTCGCGGGCAACCCGAAGCTCGCCGATGGTGGTTATCCTGTCTATGTCGTGCTGAACGGCTTTGGCGGCATGCCGTGGTTCAACGGCCACCTGAGCGATGAACAGATCGCCAACGTGGTGAACTACATCCGCACCAGCTTCGGCAATCACTACACCGACGCAGTTAAACCCTCCGACGTTGCGGCGCAGAAGCCTCCTGCTCCCGGCATGGAAGACTGAGACAAGGTTCAGAAGATGACATTCAACACTCTCCGCCGCACCTCTGCGGTTCTCGCGACCGCTGCCGCCCTGTGCGTTTCCGTCGGATACGCACGCGCTGACGATCAGATCGTCCGCACCCCCGTCGGCAAGTTCCCGATCGCAGCTGCGGTCGAGGTTCCGGCCGGTTATTCGACGATCTATGTCAGCGGCGTCGGCGCGGATATCGCCGACAAGACCGCAAAGCCGATGACGGTCGAAGCCTATGGCGACACAGAGACCCAGACCCGCAGCGCGCTGAACAAGCTACAGGCCGAACTCGCGAAGATGCATCTGACGCTGGGCGATGCTGTGCAAATGCACATCTTCATGGCGGCCGATCCCAAGCTGGGCAAGATCGACTTCAAAGGCATGATGAAGGCCTATACCGAGTTCTACGGCACGAAGGCACAGCCGAACCTGCCAGCACGCGCAGCGTTCCAGGTCGCAGCACTTGCGAATCCGGGCCTGCTCGTCGAAATCGAACTGATCGTGGCGCGTCCGCCCGCGAAATAAGATGCTGCAAAAGCCGGGCTCCGTGCCCGGCTTTTCTGCCTGAAGTGCCTCGCATCCTAAGATGCGACACATGCGTTACACGCCCCCGTTTCCCCGACGACAACACGCAGGTCGATCTGGACCTCGTCGAGCAACCGAAGCCGCCAAACGACGATCGTGGCGCGGCACGGTTCCTGCGATCGGGCAACCACATATCGCGGCCCCGCCGCCTCGATCCCTGCATTTCATGACGATGTGCCTGCCCCGGTTCGGACCGCGCCCAAAAATTTCCGGGCGGGCCGCCCCGATCGCAGCGATGGCGCGCCGACCCGCGCCTTATGGCTCACCCGCCGAAGCACCGGAGCACCGGAGCCTAATCAGCCTCGACAGTGGGGGCTTGCTCCCTTACAGGTCGTAACATGAGCCATCAGGCAGATCGTGCAACCTTCCGGCGCCGTCGGCGTCGAGCCCCTGCAACCTGAAGCAAAGTGACCATGGACCAGATCCTTCCCTCGGACGACACGACGACCCTCGACGCCTCTCTGACGGGGATCGCCCCTTCGGGTGACCACTCGACAGCCGATCTGCGCCGCATTCACTGCGATCCGAATTTCTGGTACCCGGTTGCCTGGTCGCGCGAACTCAAACCCGGCAAGACGATTGCCACCCGCTATGCCGGGGAGCCGATCGCGCTGGTCCGCCCGGTGGAGGGCACCGTCTTCGCATTGGAAGATCGCTGCGCCCACCGTCAGGTCCCGCTCAGCAAGGGCAAGGTCACGGGACATGCCGTTCAGTGCTGCTATCACGGCTGGGCATACGGCCGCTCTGGTCGTTGCATCGACGTGCCGTATATTGGCAAGGGCAAGCTGCCGAACGGCGTCCGCACCTATCCGTGCCAGGAAAAAGAGGGCCTGATTTTCATCTTCCCCGGCGACCCCGAACTGGCCGAGACGGTTCCGATGCCGTCACTCGGCCGTGTTGCGGACCCAGCCTACAAGACACGGCGCTTCGGGCGTCCGGTCGGGTGCCACTACAGCTTCATGCATGAGAACCTGATGGATATGAACCACCAGTTCATGCACATGAAGCAGATGGGCCAGATGAAGCCGCGCTTCCTGGGTCAGGACCGCGCGCCCGGTCTGGTCGAGGCGCGCTACAGCTTTGCACGCACCAGCGGCAAGCAGCCGATGGGCGAGGCCCTGATTTTCGGTGAACGCCGCGGCGCTGGCGAGAAATTCGCCCATCGCGACGTCATGACGATCCGCACCGAATACCCCTACCAGACACTGCGTATCCAGACGGGCGACGAAGACCCGGTGATGGATTTGTGGATTTCTTATGTCCCGCAGGACGCCGACCAGATGACCAACCGGGTGTTCGGTCTGTTGAGCATAAAGCGCCCCAAGATACCCGGCATCCTGGACGCCGCCTGGCCGTTCCTGATCGCGTTCACCGAGCGCATCTTCCGCGAAGATAGGGAGATCGTGGAACTGGAGCAGGCCGCCTGGAACGAAGCCGGACGCGACCGCAATCAGGAAGTTTTCCCGGTGATCAACAATCTGCGAAGCCTGCTGGCGGAATGCGGAATCCCGGCCGTCGCGGCCGAATAAGCGCCGACCGTTTCCCCGATGAACGACAGTCTTTCCCCCGGCATGTCCATCGACGCGGGCGCTTTTCGCCTGCGTCCCCTTTCGGCTGACGATGCACCGGTCATTCACCGTCTGGTCAATGACTGGAGCGTCGTGCGGATGCTCAGCCGGCTGCCCTTCCCCTATCCGCGCTTACTGACCGATGAGTGGATCGCCTCTACCCTCTCCGAACTGGCGAGCGGCGAGGCCTGGCATCTGGCAATCACGCGCGTTGGCGCAAACGGGGCTGAGGAAGTGCTCGGCTGTATCGGTCTGCGTCTGGAAAGTGCCCAGCGCAGCGCGACCCTGGGCTATTGGGTCGGGCGCCCTTACTGGGGGAACGGCGTGGCCAGCCAGTGCGTCGAGCGGGTGGCGCAGTGGGCACTGGCCCATCTACCGATCACGCGGATAACGGCGTCTGCCGCGCAGGACAACGCGCCTTCCATCGCCGTGCTCAACAAGACGGGTTTTCGCCAGATTGGCGCCGGAAAACAGCCGTTCGTGGCACGCGGCGGCGACCATCCGGTATTTCTGTTCGAACTGTCCCGCGCGGATCTTACGACACTGCCGCCCACGAAGCCGCAACCCGCGAAAAGCCCCGAAGCGCCGCCGGGAAAACGCACAGTGCTTGTGTCAGCGGTTGCGCTGCTGGACCGGGATAATCGTGTCCTGCTGGCCCGACGACCAGAGGGCAAGGCGATGGCAGGCCTGTGGGAGTTTCCCGGCGGCAAGCTGGAGACCGGAGAAACCCCGGAGGCCGCGCTGATCCGCGAGTTGCGGGAAGAACTCGGCATCGAGGTCGAGCGCGCCTGCCTCGCGCCGTTCACCTTCGCATCCCACGATTACGGCACGTTTCACCTGTTCATGCCGCTGTTCCTGTGTCGCCGATGGAAAGGCACACCGCATCCGCGAGAAGGGCAGACCCTCAAATGGGTCGCGGCTGGCGATCTGGCACAGTTCCCCATGCCCGAAGCCGACCTGCCCTTCATTCCACTGCTGCGCGACCTGCTTTAGAGCGGGTCAGAGCACTACGGAACGGTCAAGATCGAAGCTCGCCTGCGGGCGTCCAGGAATCTCGACACGCATCGCAAACAGACCGCCAGACTGTGGATAGGCCTCAAGCGTCGCTTCATCGAGGCCCTTGCGCGCGGTCGTGATGAACAGAGTCCGTCGATCCGCCCCACCGAACGCAACCTTTGTCACATTGGGAGCCGGTACAGGGATAGACGGCAGTTCAGTACCATTCGGCGCAAACCGGCTGACCCGACCGCCCTGCCACGTTCCGACCCACAGGGTCCCCTCCGAGTCGGCCGTGATTCCATCCGGGTATCCGTCACCCAGCGTGGCGAAGACACGCCGGTTGCTTAGATGCCCATCCTCCGACAGGTCGAAGGCATAGATGGTCTGGTTGGGCGAATCATTGTGATACAGCGTGCGGCCATCGGGTGATGTCGTGGGGCCGTTGGTAACGACATAGCCCTCGTCATGGCGAACGACGTGCAGTTTGCCGTCCGTGCGATGCTGCACGGAATAGAGCGAGCCCGAAGGATGGCTCTCCGCGTCATGCATCGTGCCAAACCACAGGCGGCCTGTCGGATCGACCCACCCGTCGTTGATCCGGTTCTCCGGTTTGTCGGGCTCCACAACGGTATCGAGACTGCATTGCCCGGTCGCAGGGTCGAAGCGATGCAGACCGTCCTGCATACCGCACAGGAACGTGCCGTCCCTGGTCGGCACGATGAACCCCGGCCGACCCGGCACGGACCAACTCGATGTTTCCGCCGTGGCGGGATCGTAGCGGTAAATGGCACGGCCATTGATGTCGACGAAATACAGTGCCTGTTCGGGCTCGTGCCACACCGGCCCCTCGCCCAGTGCCGCCTTGAGATCCCAGATACAGGTCAAAGACCCGTCCGTCGGTGGAAGAAGTGCCGAAAGTGTCATGCCCTGTGCCTCTTGCCGAAAGTCAAAATAGCGCCTGTTCGTAACAGGACCAGCGGGGCCATAATGAAGCCTTGGACCTGCATCGCCAAGGGAAGCCCCATGCCGCCGAACCCTACCGCCTGCATCATTGTCATCGGTAACGAGATCCTGTCGGGCCGGACACAGGACGCGAACATCAACTTCATCGCGCGCCGCCTTGGGGTGATGGGGATTACCTTGCAGGAAGTCCGCGTCATCCCCGATATCGCGCGGACCATCGTCGCCACCCTGACCGAAATGCGTGCGCGTGTGGATCACGTTTTCACCACCGGTGGGATTGGCCCAACTCACGACGACATCACCTCCGCCTGCGTGGCCGAGGCGATGGGCGTGCCGTGGGAAATCCATCCCGAGTCGTTCGCCCTGCTTGAGGCACATTTCGGCACAGAGAACTTCAATGCCGCGCGTCAGCGCATGGCGATGCTGCCGCGCGGCGCAACTCCGATCCGCAACAGCGTGTCGCTGGCACCGGGTTATTCGATCGGCAATATTCACGTGATGGCGGGGGTGCCGAAGATCATGCAGGCGATGTTCGATGAACTCGCCCCGACGCTGGAGGGCGGCAGCCCGGTTCAGTCACGAAGCTGGTTCGCTTTCGACCTGTTCGAAGGTGCGCTTGCAGCAGGGTTCGAAGCAATTGCGGAGCAGCATCCCGAGCTGGACCTCGGGTCCTACCCCTTTCACCGACCGGACGGTCGGCGCGGCGTGGCGCTGGTGTGCAAGGGCACCGACATCGCCCGACTGGACCACGCGGCGGCGCAGGTCAAAATGTTAATTGCCGACCTCGGTGCGACACCGATCGAGGGCGAGCCGCCGCTTTAGGCGACCCGCCACATTCGATCAGGAAACTGCGTCGCGGCCCATCGCCAGGAATTTCTCCCGCCGACGCGATTTCAGCAGCGCTGGTTCCAGGGCCACCAGATCCGGCAGTTCTGCCGCGATCGCCTTGCGGACCGCGTCGATCGCGGCGGTGGGGGCCCGTTGCGCGCCGCCCAGCGGCTCGGGGATGATCCGGTCGATCAGGCCCAGTTCCAGCAAATCCTGTGCGGTCAGCTTCAGTGCTTCGGCAGCGGCCGGGGCCTGCTTGGGGTCGCGCCACAGGATCGAAGCGCACGCTTCGGGTGAAATCACGGAATAGATAGCGTGCTCCAGCATCAGGATACGGTCACCCGCACCGAGTGCCACAGCGCCACCGGATCCGCCTTCACCAATGACGGTCACGATCACCGGGACCGGCGCGTTCAGGCAAACCTCGATCGAACGTGCGATGGCTTCGGCCTGCCCGCGTTCCTCGGCGTCGATTCCCGGCCAGGCGCCGGCAGTATCGACAAAGGTGAGGATCGGCAGGGAAAAACGACCGGCCAGTTCCATCAGGCGCTGCGCCTTGCGATAGCCTTCGGGCTTGGCCATGCCGAAATTATGCGTCAGGCGGCTTTCAAGATCATTGCCGCGCTCGGTTCCGATTACGACGACCGGCTGGTCGTTGAAGCGCCCGATTCCACCGACGACGGCACGATCCTCGGCCCCGAGACGGTCTCCGGCCAACGGCGTGTAGTCGGTGATCAGCGCGCCGATATAATCGAGCGCGTGCGGGCGCTGGTCATGGCGGGCGACCTGTACCTTCTGGGCGGCGGTCAGCTTGGCATAGATGCCACGCAACTGCTTGTCGGCCTTGTCCGACAAACGTCCGACCTCCTCAGAAATATTGACCCCTTCGGAGCCTGACATCTGCCGGAGTTCGTCGATCTTGTTTTCAAGCTCGGCGACGGATTTTTCGAAATCAAGAAACTGGCGCATGCGCTGCGGATTAGCACAGTCGTGGCGCTTGCCAAGCATCTTGTGGCGATCTTCATCTGCCAATGATCACCCGGCGGGTCACAAAATCTGTATAACACACTGTAATTACGACCTTAAACCGCAGATCCCTCCGTTTTCATCCGTTTCCCGAGCGGGTGATGCTCCTCGACCAGTTCGCGCAGACGCTCACTCATCACGTGGGTATAAATCTGGGTGGTGCTGATGTCCGCGTGACCCAGAAGTGTCTGAAGGGCGCGCAGGTCCGCCCCCCGTGCCAACAGATGACTGGCAAATGAATGTCGCAGCACGTGTGGCGAAACACGCCCGGGGTCGATCCCGGCCCGCCCACTTACTGCGGCAAGGATATGGTCAAAAGCCTGCCGCGTCAGGGGACGCGCCGGATCGCGCCCTGCAAAAAGATAGGCCTGCGGTTTGCCACCCGGGACACCGTCGGCCTTCTGATGAAGCGCGTTCAGGGCCATCAGATCGCGTGCGGCCTGGCGGGCCGCGTCGGACAGCGGTACCAGCCGCTCCCGGCCTCCCTTGCCGCGCACCACAATCATGCGCTCTTCCCCGGACACAGCCCGGCACGGAAGCGCCAGCATTTCGGAAATCCGCAACCCGCTGGAATAGAGGATTTCCAGTGCCGCACGCCCGATTGCCGCGCGTTTAAGGGCCGTCGGGCTGCTGGCGGGCGGCACATGACAGGCATCCAGAAGGGCCTGCACCTCCGCTTCGGACAGAACACGAGGCAGCGGCGCTTTCGCCTTGGGCATCTCGCAACGGGCCGCGGGATTATCCGGCCGCGCATTCTCGCGCATCAGGAAAAGATAAAACTGGCGGAAGCACGACAGCCGCCGCGCCACCGTGCGGGCCGCAAGCCCGATCTGGCTCAACCCGGACAGATAGGATTGCAGGTCCCGCTCTGACGTGGTTTCGAGCGTGCGCGCGGGCTGGCCCTGGCGAAGAAACGACGCCAGATCCTCAAGATCGCGTCGATAGGCAGCAAGCGTATTGACCGCCGCACCGCGTTCGGCGGCCAGCATTTCAAGGAAATACTCGAGCCGCCCCGCGCTCAATTTCCCGGACGCTCAGTGCGTCGCTGCGGGCTGGGGCGCAGCTGGCAGATCGGCCGCCGGCACAGGACCAGACACCGGAGGTGGCGGGGCTTCGGCCGCGAAACGGCTGGCGGGGAGTTCCTTCTGGACCTCCTGCTGCGCGGGCGGTTTGACCGACATCCCGAGCGAGACAAACCCACCAAACAGACCGACGACAACCAGCACGCCAGCGGCAAGCAATATGCGACGCATGATGACCCTTTACGAATCGCGTTTTCGTTCGGACCGGCTCTCACCGGCCCTCGCGCAGCGGATGGCTGCGCCACATGCTCTATGTTAGGTTGGGCATCATGTCACGTATCAACCCCGGCGCCACTCAGCGCCACGACCTGGAAATGATCGCCTTCCCGACCGGCGACACCGTTGAGACCGCCCCTGCCCCGCGTGACGGGCGCAGCAGCATCGTGCTCGTCGGTCTGATGGGCGCAGGCAAGACCACGGTGGGCCGCCGCCTGGCGCAGCGGCTCGAACTGCCGTTCGTCGACGCCGATGCCGAAATCGAACGCGCGGCAGGCTGCACCATTGCGGAACTGTTTACGCGCCATGGCGAAGCAGAGTTCCGTCGCGGAGAAAAGCGCGTGATCGGCCGTCTGCTGAGTGGGCGCCCCATGGTTCTGGCCACCGGCGGCGGCGCATTCATGGACCCGACGACGCGCGCCCTGATACGGGACAGGGCCCGTTCGGTCTGGCTGCGCTGTCCGCTGCAAACTTTGCAGCGACGGGTGCTGGGCAAAACCCACCGCCCACTCCTGAACGACGCCGATCCCATCGCCGCGCTCTCGCGGCTGATGGCAGTGCGATATCCCATCTATGCTGAGGCAGACATTATCGTGGATAGCGACGACGACAGCGTAGACAGCGCCACTTCCCGCGTGATCGAGGCCCTTGCCAACACGACGCTGCCGCGACGTCTGCCGGTGACACTGGCGAACGCGGCCTATGACGTCGTGATCGGGCAGAACCTGATCCGCCGCGCCGGTGCCCTGCTTGCGCCCGTCCTGCCGCAAAAGCGCGTGGCCATCGTGACTGACGCGACCGTGGCCGCAATCCATCTCGATCCGCTTCTGGCGTCTTTGCACGAGACGGGAATCGAAGCCTCGCATTTTGTGGTACCAGCCGGAGAAGACTCGAAGTCGCTGGCGCGGTTCGGCACTCTGATCGAAGCGATGCTCGAGACCGGGCTGGAACGACGCACAACCCTCATCGCACTCGGCGGCGGCGTGGTCGGTGATCTGGGCGGATTCGTTGCTGCCAGCATCATGCGCGGGCTGCCATTCGTTCAGATTCCAACCACCCTGCTCTCGCAGGTCGACTCCTCCGTCGGGGGCAAGACGGGCATTAATTCCCGTGCGGGAAAGAACCTGATCGGTGCGTTCCATCAGCCGATCGCGGTGCTGGCTGACATCTCGGCACTCGAAACGCTGCCGAAACGGGAGATCAAGGCCGGTTATGCCGAAATTGTGAAGGCAGGCCTGATTGCCGATCCGGGCTTCTATAACTGGTGCGAACGCAATGCCGCAGCCCTGATTTCAGGCGATTCCGCGGTCCAGATCGAAGCAGTGGAACGCGCCTGCACCTTCAAGGCCGGCGTGGTGACAGACGACGAACGGGAGGAAAAGGGCACCGACGGGCGCGCGCTTCTGAATCTTGGGCACACATTTGCTCACGCTCTGGAGGCCGAAATGGGCTTCGACGGACGGTTGTTGCACGGGGAGGCTGTATCCATCGGGTTGCGTCTGGCGTTCGAACTTTCTGTGCGGCTGGGTTACTGCCCGCCGGAAGATTTGCAACGTGTCAGTCAGCATCTGGAAGATTTGGAAATGCCAGACCGGATCGGCTGGCTGAACCAGCGCCTGAGCGCCTCGGCACTGATTCGCAACATGCAGCGCGACAAGAAGATGCGTGACGGGAAACTTGCGTTCGTGCTGGTGCGCGGGATCGGCAAGGCGTTCACGTGCCGTGATGTTCCGATCGACACTGTGCGCGACCTTTTTGCCGACGAGGGCTGTCTGCCCTGATGTTGCCCAATTCTGCGACGACATAAGCCGCCACGATGCCCGCAGCGACGTTAAGTTGCTTTCGGGCGGGGCTTTTCTCCTGTAATGAGTCTGCTGCCGGGTTTTTCGGCATATGGCTCATTTATGGCACGCATTCGCCTCCGAAACGGACTGTCTCATAAATATCACAGTCCGATTAAGGAATGGAGAATGACCCTTTCGGGTGGGTTCCTTCGCCGGAACCAACAGTTCTATAGGGGGTTAAGCATCACGCTGGGTCGATGGCCTCTCTCTGGTATCGGCCCGTATCTGATGATGATTGATGAGGACGAAAAAATGCGTCTACGCACGACGTTACTCGCCACGGCTCTGGTTGCCGTCGCACCTGTTGCGGCTTCTCACGCCAGCACGATCACCGGCCCGTATGTGGACCTCGGTGGCGGCTACAACCTTGAGCAGACCACGCACGCTCACTTCGCTCCGACCAGCCAGGCTGGCGGTCTGAACGGCGGACGCTCCACCGCGGGTAACCGCTCCTCCTTCCGTCACGGCGACGGCTTCACCGGCCGTGGTGCGGTTGGTTGGGGCTTCGGCAACGGCCTGCGCGCTGAAGTCGAAGGCGTCTACAACTACTCCGAGATCAACCACCGCGGCGGCACGCCGGTTGCTGGTTCGACGAACGGCAGCACGCAGTCCTACGGCGGCCTGGTCAATGTCCTGTATGACATCGACCTGACGCAGTTCGGCATCAACGTGCCCGTCACGCCGTATGTTGGTGTCGGTGCAGGTTATCTGTGGCAGCACATCAACCCGTTCCAGACCAACTACGCGAACGGCAACGTGAACCGCGTCGGTGGCAACACGGGCAGCTTCGCTTATCAGGGCATCGTTGGCGTCGCTTACGACATCCAGCAGGTTCCTGGCCTGGCGATCACTGCTGACTACCGCATGATCGGCACGACGTTCAACGACAACTCCTACACGTCGAACACGTACAACCGTTCGGGCCTGCACAAGGGCAGCGTGAACTTCGGCGACGAGTTCCGTCACCAGTTCAGCGTCGGCCTGCGTTACGCTTTCGACACGGCTCCGCCGCCGCCGCCGCCGGCTCCGGTCGTTGTGCCGCCGGCTCCGACGCCTGCCCGCACCTACCTCGTGTTCTTCGATTGGGACAAGTCGGTCCTGACGTCGCGCGCTCGTGAGATCGTTGCACAGGCAGCTCAGGCTTCCACGCACGTTCAGACGACCCGCATCGAAGTCAACGGCTACACCGATAACTCCGCGATCCACCCGGGTCCGCGCGGTCAGAAGTACAACATGGGTCTCTCGATCCGTCGCGCCGAGAGCGTGAAGGCCGAGCTGGTTCGCGACGGCGTTCCTGCCGCTGCGATCGACATCCATGGTTACGGCGAGCAGCATCCGCTGGTTCCGACGGGCCCGAACACCCGCGAGCCGCAGAACCGCCGCGTCGAGATCATCCTGCACTGATCTCGTCCGCCGAAGTTTGAGAAAAGGGGTGCCTCCGGGCGCCCCTTTTTTTTATGGATAAGACATGATTTCAGCCTCCGATTCCGCGCCCGTCGCACCCACAGCGATCGACCCGCTTGTCACCCCGGACGCAGAAGCCCTCGTCCCTTCGTCACACGGCACGTTGCTGCAATTCATTCGGTTCGGATGCGTGGGTGGCCTTGGTTTTGTCTGGGACGCCGGAACGGTCTATGCCCTGCGCCCCTTGCTCGGGCTGAGTCTTGCGACATTGCTCGCTTATTTCGTCGCTGCAAGCGCGAACTGGGTGGTGAACCGTCTGTGGACATTCCGCAAACACAGCCATGAAGGCAGCCTTTTTCAGCAATGGTTGCGGTTCCTTGGTGCCAATTCTGCGGGATTCGCGCTGAACCGCAGTGCGGTCTACACGCTATTCCTGACGATACCCCTGTGTGTGAAATACCCGGTTCTGGCGCTTGCCGTCGGTGCCACCAGCGGATTGGTCGCCAATTTTGCGCTCTCACGCCGTCTTGTGTTCAAGGTGAAACGATAGGGCGCCGATAGACGTGGCCTGCGCCCTGCGCTACGTCAGGGGTTCATGCAGCCGCAAGGCTCCTTCCTCAACTGGACCAATCTCCTCGTATCATGACCAGCACAAACGATATCCGCGCGACATTCCTCGATTACTTTGCATCGAACGATCATCAGATCGTTCCGTCATCCCCCCTTGTGCCGCGCAACGATCCCACCTTGCTGTTCACGAACGCGGGCATGGTTCAGTTCAAGAATGTTTTTACCGGTCTTGAAACGCGCCCGTACCAGCGGGCCACGACGGCGCAGAAGGTTGTGCGCGCAGGCGGCAAGCACAACGACCTCGACAATGTCGGCTACACCGCGCGCCACCACACCTTTTTCGAGATGATGGGCAACTTCTCTTTCGGTGACTACTTCAAGGAACGCGCGATCGAACTCGCGTGGAACCTGATCACCAAGGAATTCGCGCTTCCGAAGGAAAAACTGCTCGCCACCGTCTATCATGAAGACGAGGAGGCCGCGGCCCTGTGGCGCAAGATCGCCGGCCTTTCGGATGACCGGATCATCCGCATCCCCACGTCGGACAATTTCTGGCGCATGGGCGACACCGGCCCGTGCGGCCCCTGCTCCGAGATTTTCTACGATCACGGCCCTGAAGTTTTCGGTGGCCCCCCGGGTTCGCCGGATGAAGACGGCGACCGCTTCGTCGAAATCTGGAACCTTGTGTTCATGCAGTTCTTCGAGGACCCGCCGGGCGTGCGCTCGCCGCTGCCGCGCCCGTCGATCGACACAGGACTGGGCCTCGAACGTTTCGCTGCCATCCTTCAGGGCAAGCGCGACAATTACGATACCGATACTTTCCGCGCGCTGATCCTCGCCTCGGCGGACGTGACCGGCCAGGACCCGGACGGTCCGTTCCGTTCGAGCCATCGCGTGGTGGCCGATCATCTGCGTTCCACCGCGTTCCTGATCGCCGATGGTGTTCTGCCGTCCAAGGACGGGCGCGGCTATGTGTTGCGTCGGATCATGCGGCGCGCGATGCGCCATCTACATATGATGGGCACGAAGGACCCCGTATTCTTCCGCCTTCTGCCCGCACTGGTGCGCCAGATGGGTGCGGCCTATCCCGAGTTGGTGCAGGCCGAGGCACTCATCAGCGAAACCATGCGAATGGAAGAAGAGCGTTTCAAGGCGATGCTGGAGCGCGGCCTGACATTGCTGGCTGACGAAACCGATCGTCTGGGCGCGCAGGATGCCCTGCCTGGCGCAGTCGCGTTCAAACTGTATGACACGTTCGGCTTCCCGCTGGACCTGACGCAAGACGCCCTGCGTGAAAAGGGCCGTACGGTCGACGTCTCGGGCTTCGAATCCGCGATGAACGAACAACGGACCCGGGCACGCGCGGCCTGGGTGGGATCTGGCGACACCGCGGCCGAGACGATCTGGTTCGAGGCCCGCGACCGTTTCCCGGCCAGCGAGTTTCTGGGCTACGAGACGGAAACCGCCGATGCGGAAATCCAGATGGTCGTACGTGGTAACGCTGAACTGCCCTCCGCCGGCGTTGGCACCGAGGTTACGATCCTGCTGAACCAGACGCCGTTTTACGGCGAAAGCGGCGGTCAGGTCGGCGATAGCGGCGTGATTTCGGCCCCTGGCCTGCGGATTGCGATCACCGATACGCAGAAAAAGCCCGGCGATCTGCTGGTTCACTACGGCACAGTGGTTGAGGGTGAGGCACGCGCGGGCATGGCGGTGACGGCAGCGGTCGATCATGCACGCCGTTCGGCCATTCAGGCTCACCACTCGGCGACTCACCTGCTGCATGAGGCGCTGCGCCGCACGCTCGGCACGCATGTCGGGCAGAAGGGCAGCCTCAATGCGCCGGAACGCCTGCGTTTCGACATCAGCCAACCCCGCCCGATCACGGCAGAGGAACTCGCGATCGTCGAAGCCGAGGTCAACGCCCGCATCCGCGAAAACGGTGCCGTCTCGACGCGCTCCATGACGCCCGAACAGGCCGTCAAAGACGGTGCCATGGCGTTGTTCGGTGAAAAATACGGCGACGAAGTGCGCGTCGTCTCGATGGGTTCGGGCGACGGCGACCGGAAGGCTTTCTCGATCGAACTCTGTGGTGGCACGCATGTCAGCCGGACGGGTGACATCGGGTTGTTCCGCATCGTCTCCGAAAGCGGCGTGTCCGCCGGTGTCCGCCGGATCGAAGCCGTGGCCGGCGTCGCAGCCGAGAAAGCGATGGTCGCAAGCGAACAGCGCCTGACCCAGATCGCTGCCATGCTGCGCGTCACGCCAGCAGAAGTGCCGGAGCGTCTGGCCTCCCTGCTGGATGAGCGCAAGGCGATGGAGCGTCAGATTTCCGACCTTCAGCGCAAGATTGCAACCGGTGCACAGGCCGACGCGACGGTCGAGGATGTGGGCGGCATCGCCTTTGCGCCCCGCAATCTGGGCGACGTCTCGCCGCGCGAACTCAAGACACTGGCCGAGGCTATTGGCAAGCAGATCGGCAGCGCCGCTGTTGCCCTGATCTCCACGGCCGAGGACAAGGCCAGCGTGGTCGTGCATCTGACGGCGGACCTGACCGAAAAGCTTGATGCAGTTGATCTGGTGCGTGTTGCCAGTGTCGCGTTGGGCGGCAAGGGCGGCGGTGGACGGCGCGACATGGCGCAGGCCGGCGGCCCCGATGCGGGAGCGGTCGACGCAGCCTTTGCTGCGGTCCGCGCACGCATCGCTGAGTGCGCGTAATTTCAGGATCGGCTACCGCGTCGTAGCGGTGGCCGACACCCTTAAATTACTAAAAAGACATGAAATTTGTGTGCCACACGTATCAGTTCGTGCAGGGCGGGTGACATAATATTGCCCCTGCATTTTTTCGGTGCTCTCCTGATTTTCTAAAAATTGCGATGTGTTACTGGCGTTTCAGGCACTATGCTCCGGCAGTATGTGTCGGGGCGTTCTGCCCTGCACCCACTGCCCGGTTCATCGCTGTGAGGAGAACGAGATATGGCTGACACGTCCGCCAAAGACACCCTGATTGCGCTGCTTCAGGGCGTGCAGAAATTCAACGCAGACGTCTTTCCCGAAAACCGGGAGTTGTTTGCGGAACTCGCCGATGGGCAGTCGCCCGCCACGTTGTTTATCGGGTGCGCCGACAGCCGTGTGAGCCCGAGCATGATCACCCAGACCGAACCCGGCGACCTGTTTGTCGTCCGCAATGTCGGCAACATCGTCCCCGCTTATGGCGAGATGCTGGGCGGTGTGTCGTCGGCGGTCGAATATGCGGTGGTCGCACTGGGCGTATCGCACATCATCATCTGCGGCCATTCGGACTGCGGCGCGATGAAGGCGTTGCTGGCCAATGACCCGTCCAAACTGGACAGCATGCCAACCGTGCGGTCCTGGCTTCGCAATGCAGAAGCGGCCCGAGCCGTGGTGGCGAACACGCTGCAAGCCACTGATGTCGGCCCGGCGTCGGTTCGCAGCATGGCCGAACAGAACGTGATGCTGCAGATTTCGCACCTGCGGACTCACCCTGCTGTGGCCGCAGCGGTGGCCCGCAACGAACTGATCCTGCAGGGCTGGTTCTACGATATTGCAACCGGCGAAGTCGCTGTTGTGGACGAGCAGTCACGCACCAGCGTCTCGGTGGCCGAGGCGATCGACCGTCTGGGGACACAAGCCGCCGCTGCATGACGACACGCGATGGTCGGGTCCGGTTCTGGATCATTATTCTTGCCGCCCTGATCATCGCATCGCCTGCCGATGCCACGACGCTGAAACTCGCGACGTGGAACATGGACTGGCTGACGGCGCGCCAGACCGGCGATCCGGTTTTGCCACCAAACGTCACAGGCCGTACGGACGCTGACTTCGCTCGTCTGGCGCACTACGCCGCCCATCTCGACGCCGATGCCGTGGGGTTCGAGGAAGTCGAAACCCCCACGGTCGCGCAACGCGTGTTTCCGACCGACCGCTATACCATCGTGATGAGCAACGACGCCGTTACCCAGCGGGTCGGAATCGCGGTGCGCAAGCCGCTGACGGTCAGCGTCAACGCGCCATTACGCGCACTGGACGTCTCCGCTCCGCCCGCGCGGTTCCATCTGCGAAGCGGTCTGGATGTCACGATCTCCGATGGCCACGCGCAATTGCGGGTGCTGGTGCTCCATCTGAAGACCGGTTGCTGGGACGAAGCCCTGACCGATCCACATCATTCCTGCCCCGTTCTCAGGCAGCAACTTGCCGTTCTGGCCGACTGGATCACGGAACGTCAGGACGAAGGGGACGCCTTTGCCATCGTCGGGGACTTCAATCGTCGCCTCTATCTGGACGACCCCTTTTACCGGGGCATGCTGGTCGATGGTCCGCTGACCCTGACGACCGCCGGACAGTCCAGCCCCTGCTGGGGCGGCGAATATTTCATCGACCACATCGTGCTGGGCAATGCGGCGCGGACCTGGCTGGTTCCGCGGAGCCTGCGCGTCATGACGTACCACGAGGCCCCATCGGAGCGGGCGTCCCTGTCCGATCACTGCCCGGTCTCCGTCCGGCTGGCGTTGCCATAGGGCGGTTGGCACGACCGGGAACGCGGCGTTAGACTTGTTCGCATGAGCCTGATTATCCAGCCCGCGACCGTGCACGACTGCCTGCCGCTACGGCATGCCGTGCTGTGGCCGGACTTGCCGATCGAAGCCTGTGCGGTGCCGGACGATGACGATGCCCGCCATTTCGTGGCGTCCGATGCCGGTCGGATCGTGGGGTGTGGATCGTTCTTTCATCTCGATCCGCTGACCGTCCGGCTTCGCAAGATGGCCGTGCTGCCAACGTATCAGGGACGCGGGATCGGCACCGCGCTGATCTGTCACGCAGCGGGGTTGCTTCGGGACAGCGGCTACGAGCGGCTTGTCCTCGACGCCCGCAGCACGGCGACCGCATTTTATGCGCGGCTGGGGCTGTCAGTCGTGGGGGATGTCTTCGTCAAGCAAGGGCTGGACTATGTGCGGATGGAGGGCCTTTTGCCGACCACCGTCAGACCGCTTCCCCCGGAAATCTGACCCCGCGCTCGGCAGCTTCTTCACGTGGCAGCAGATCGACTTCCACTTTCATGGTGCCGGTTCCCCCGCCCAGAATCATCCCGCGCACCGGGCTGATGTCCCAGTAATCACGACCGTATCCGAGCACCACATGCTCGCCAGAGGCGATGATCCCGTTGGTCGGATCGAAACCAACCCAACCACATGCATGACCAAGCCACACGGCAACCCAGGCGTGGGATTGATCCGCGCCCAGCAGACGTGCGGCATCGCCACTGGGATAGGTCCGGATGTAGCCGGAGACGTAGCGCGCGGGCAGCCCCATCCACCGCAGGCCGCTGATCATCAGGTTGGTAAAGTCCTGACAGACCCCCGCGCGCGCCGCCAGCACCTGTTCGACCGATGTGGACAGCCCGGTCACGCCCGCGCGAAAGCGGAAATCGTCGTAAATCCGGCGAGTGACGTCCATGACGGCTTCCCCGATCGGTCGATCGGGGGAGAACGAGGATGAAATCCAGGCACCCACCTTTGCCGAGACGCGCAGCGCCGGGCTTGGCAACGCGAACTCCGCCGCCTCCCAGCATGTGGGATCGAGGCGCACGGCATCAACAACCGTTTCCCACGCGGGCCCGGGAGACAACGGGGCTGCGGGAAGGACGGACACGTCGGCAATGCTGCTGAGCACGAAGTGCGTATGAGGCTCTTCATGAAACAGCCAGTTTGTCGCGTTTCCAAAGTAATCCGTGCCACTGGATTCGCGCGTCGGCGGCGGGTCGATCGTCAGTTTCGACCGCAGCACCGTCTGACGCGGGGTCGGGCGTGGCGTCAGATGCACGACATGGGCCGCCAGATCCACCGGCGTTTCGTAGGTGTAGCGGGTCACGTGCCGCACACGGTAAATCACGACGGCGGCTCCGCATCGTGCCCGCTTGACCCGTTCAGCGCGTGCGCGGCCAGCACCACGAAGTAATGGCGCATGATATGGCGCGAGAAAGCGAACATCCGTGTCCTGAGGGCCTCCAGGCGCGCCGGAATATCAATCCACGGTCCGTCGCTGGCGGCATTTTCCAGATCGGAGCACAGACAGATTGCGGCTTCGGACAGGGCCGCGCTGTCCGCCAGAAGATCGTCGATCGGCACCGCATGCGCCGCACGGGCATCGACATCGAGACTGAGCATCGTCTCCTCGATGATCCGGGTCTGGAACAGGAAGCTGCGCGGGTTGCCGTCGTCGGCAAACAGAAGTTCAAACACCTGCACGAGCCTCAGGCCCGAACCGTGACGTGCGCGATAGGTCAGGGCACTGTCAAAAAGTGCCAGCCCGAGGCGCAGCGCGTCCTGTGTGCGTCCGGGCGATGCGGGTTCCAGCTTTCGCGTCACACGCCCGACCAACAGGCATAGCTGGGCGCTGCGTTCGATCCGCCGCCCGAGGTCGAGGAACTGCCGCGCCCCGAAGCGCACCATGTTCTCCGACGTGAAGCCCGCAAACATCGCGCAGAATCGCAGGGCGTGGCGGCAGAAGGCCTGAAGCTCTCCGTCACGTCCTTCGCGCAATTCCGGCCCCAGAACGGCGGCACGCAGGCGTAGCGCCTCGACCTCGTCCCGGATCATCTCGAACATATCGACGGTGATACGGTCGCGCAGCGCGGTTGCCAGCGACGCGGTAAGCTCCAGCAACTGCTTCAATCGCTCATCGTCGGCGAAAAGCGGTGCCAGTGCGCCGGTCAGCAGCGACAGCCCCGCACCCTCGCCCGGCCAGACGAGGCGCGGATACCACTCTCCCAGCACCCCGAACAGCAGGTCGAGTTCGGCACGTTCGCGTGGGGATGGCCGCGCGCGCGCCAGTCGGCTCGCGACCATAGAAAGAACGCGCACCCCGGTTTCAAGCTGCTCCACATAGCGGCCGAGCCAGAAAAAATCGTCGGCAGCGCGGCTGGGCAGGTCACCTTCCCCGCGGGTTCGGGACGGCGCACTGCGCCCGACACCCTGCGGGCCGAGGATGCGGGCATTTTCCTCTGCCTCCACCCAGACGTCGTGCAGGCGTTCGGCCTTGGCCAGCGGGTGGAAAATCGCGCGCCCCTCGGCAGGTTCGGACAGGCTGCGGGCAATGCCGCCGGGCAGCACGTTCCAGCCATTGCCGTCATGCATCAGGAACATCCGAAGCATGAACGGCGCGGGCGCCAGCCCTTCGCGCCCGACACGCGGCAGGGTGGACGGGTTGGACGCAGGATACTCGACCCTCAGCCCGCGCGGTGCTTCGGCGGTCATGGGCTGGACCCCGGCATGGGGATCCGTGGCTGAGCGCCACCACATCGCGTCCCCGCCCTCGGTCGGCTGGCAGCCGGTACCGGCGCACAGGGATTGCGGCATGTCGCGCAGTTCCGGCGGCAGATGGCTGAATGTGCGCGCAATTGCGGGCATCACCGCGCCAAGACCCGGTGTTTCGATCAGAGCCGCCCGGGGATCGTTGATCAGGCGCACATGACCCGCACGCGCGGCCTCGATCACGCCGGAGATGCCGTCTCCGATTCCGTCTGCGAATTCCAGTGGGTCGATCAACGCGACATCGGCCTGGAGCAGCAGGACGTCGATCGGGCGCAGGCCCCGAACGGTCTTGATCCAGAGCGCGCCATCGCGGACGGCCAGATCGCGCGGCTCCACCAGAGACGCGCCAAGGCCACGCGCAAGGGCCACATCGTCGTCGCGCCATCCCGGCTGACGCGCGCGGCTGAGCAACGCGACGCGGCTTTCGCCACTCTGGGTATCAGAGGCACCGGACGTCGCGCCGAGCGCATCCTGCCAGTTCTCGAAAAACGCGCCGTGGCGTTCGCAATCGTAACCGCCGAACATTTCGCCCAAGGCGGTTTCCATCTGACGGCGACATTCGATCAGCGATCCGATATCCCCAAGGCGCGACGCGTGCTGCCCGGTTACCTGCCAAGTGCCATCGGGCGCACGCATCAGATCGACTGACATCGCATGCAACAGGCGCGGCAGCGGGCGGTCCGGATCGGCAGTGCCCAGACGCACGAAGCCCGGTGCGCCGAACACAAGCGCGGCGGGGACTGCCCCTTCGGTCAACAGGCGCTTGGGGCCATACAGATCGGCCAGCATCAGATCGAGCAGCCCGGCACGCTCGATCAGGCCTTTTTCGAGGTCCGCAAAGGTCTTTCGGTCGAGCAGCAGAGGCACGGCGTCACATGTCGCGCCGCCGGGCAACGCAATGCGCCCTGACCGTTCGAGCAATTCGAATCGCCCGAGTTCATTGATAGTCGACAGCAAACCCCGCCAGTACGGGCGGACACTGCCGTGGCCGTCGACCATCTCGTCAAAAGGTTGCATCCCGTTCATCGGCGCTGTTTTAGGGGGAGACCCCCTCCGAGAGCAATCGTTGCAATGCGTTTGGTGCCCCAGAACCGCCTTCCGGCAGTCGAAGCAGCTGCTCAGTCAGGTGCCGCGATCACCTCTCCATGCACCAGTTCATGGATAAACCCCAGTTTCTTCAAGATCGTATCGCTCAGGATGAAGGGATAGAAATCTCCCAGCCCCATGGAGCGGTTCAGGGCCGTCTCGACCGATGCCAGCGGGAACCAGACGTCGCGCATCTGTTCGAACGGTCCCGGCAGGCATGGATCGAAGTCCATCCGTGCGGTCAGTACTGCGGGTGACGCGACCTTGGCCTGCAGGGTCATGCCATAGGACCAGGCGGTTTCGATGGCATCCACGATATGCAGGTAATGCGCCCAGCTTTCGGCAAAATCCTCCCACGGGTGCGCTGCTGCGTAGGCACTGACGAAATCGCCCTGCCATGCGAGGGTATGCTGGTTCTCGTAATGCTCGGCCAGTGCCTGCTGATAATCTCGGGTCTCATCCCCGAACACCGCCCGGCAGGCCTCCAGCCGCCCGGCGTCGCGGACCAGCACGTTCCAGAAATAATGCCCGACCTCATGACGGAAATGCCCGAGCAGGGCGCGGTAATATTCGCCCATCTCGACGCGCATCTTCTCGCGCTCGACATCATCCGCTTCGCGCAGGGCGATGGTGATAACGCCGTCCGAATGCCCGGTCAGCACGCCGTCCCCGCCGGACGGGTCGCCCATGAAGTCGAATTCCAGACCGTCGGTGGGGTTTTCAAGCCGCGTCTGCACCGGCAGGCCGAGCCGGAGAATGGTGTAGAACAGCCGATGCTTGGCGAGTTCCAGCTTCTGCCACCGCTCCTGATTGCCCTCGACACTCAGGTCCGGGATAATCTTGTTATGACGGCAGGCGATGCAGAAGGTCGCATCGCTGCCATCGTCGCACAGCCAGTTGCACACATTGTGAGCCTGATTTTCGCACAGTCGCAACGTGCCCGGCACCCTGCCCGAGGCGTCCCGCCAGAAGCCGTCATCCGACGGGTCCAGGGTGATGAACGCGTTGGTGGTTGCGTCATATCCCAGACGCTTGTCGCACACGCCGCAGCTCTGATTCTCAAAGAAAATAACCTGTTGGCAGATATCACAGGAAAAGAGTTTCATGGTGGTGCGTTCGACCTCTCGCCACTGATACAGCCTGACCCGTGCCGGGCCGGTTTGCTATGCAACGCGAAACGCCCGCGGTGGATGCACCGGAGGGTTGCGACACGATCACCCCAGCCGCCGGAGTGCCGCCCGATGATGCCCAACATGACCGATGCCTGCGTGTTCCTGCCACTTGCCCCTGCGATCACGGTGCGGAGCGTGCGCGCAATGCCGCCCCTGTCACCGGAGGTCGAAGCCGATGTCGATGCAATTTGGGAGGGTGCGCGTTCTACAAACCCCAAGCTGTTCAATGGCCGGGTTTTCACAGCGGACACGGTCGACGCGGACCGGATCGAAGGCCACTGGACCGAGTTTCGCCGCGTATTCGCGCAGATGCGCGCCCCGCATCTGTTCGGTGCCCTTGCCCTGCGGCCGCTTGCGGTCGTCGGGGTTTTGCAGACGCCCGATGGGGTTGTCGTCGGGCAGCGGTCGCTCGATGCGATTTATCAGGCGGGTCGATGGCAGACCTGCCCCGCAGGCAGCGTGGAATCGCGTGAAGGCGAAGAACTTGTTGATCTGGAGGCGCAGGTGCTGGCCGAAGCCGAAGAAGAACTCGGCATCGAGGCGGCGATGATTAAGGTCGGCCGGACGCTGGTGGCGGTGGAACACCCGGGCACGCATATCATCGATGTTGCGATTGCGTTGGGCACGGACCTGCGACTGCCCGATATCCTCACCTTCTGGCAGAATTGCGCCAACCGTGAATATGTGACGCTTGAGGTTCTGCCGCCAGACGGTGTGCAGGCAGCCCTGCAGGACGGGCGTCTGACCGAACAGACCCGCATTTTCCTCAGCCACGCTTAAGAGGGAGCATGGCGGTATCCGGACGCCGTCGCGTTGATATTGCCTGCCCGCGCTCCAATCTGTCTTACCGATCCCTGCCTTCCCGGCCTGCTCGAAAGTTCAAGCATGACTGAAACCGCGCCCTACACACCCCCGCAAATCTGGTCTCCCAAGCCCGCGACGGGGCAATTTGCGAACATCAATCGTCCTGTTGCAGGCCAGACGCATGAAAAGACATTGCCGGTCGGACAGCACCCCTTTCAGCTGTACTCACTGGCCACGCCCAACGGGGTGAAGGTGACGATCATGCTGGAGGAACTTCTGGCATTGGGGCACACAGGGGCGGAATATGACGCGTGGCTGATCCGCATCAACGAAGGCGATCAGTTCTCCAGTGGCTTTGTCGAGGTCAATCCGAACTCCAAAATCCCTGCCCTGCTGGACCGTAGCGGCCCTGAGACCATTCGGGTTTTTGAATCCGGCTCGATCCTGTTGCATCTGGCTGAGAAATTCGGAGCGTTCCTGCCTGCCGAGCCTGCGGCACGTGCTGAAACCCTGAACTGGCTGTTCTGGCAGATGGGTTCGGCACCGTACCTGGGGGGCGGGTTCGGCCACTTCTATGCCTATGCGCCCGAGAAAATCGAATACGCGATTGATCGCTTCACGATGGAGGCCAAGCGGCAACTCGATGTCCTGGAACGCCAACTGGCGACGCGTCCCTATATTGCCGGGGACGACTACACAATTGCCGACATCGCCATCTGGCCCTGGTATGGGGGAGTGGTGCGCGGACACCTTTACGGCGCGGCAGAATTCCTGTCAGTGCAGGATTATCCGCATGTCATTGCCTGGGCCGAGCGCATTGCCGGGCGCCCGGCGGTCATACGCGGGCGGAAGGTGAACCGCACATGGGGCGACGCTTCGGAGCAGGTGCCAGAGCGACATGCAGCGACCGATATCGGGTAAAAGCCGGTCTGGCCGATTCCGTTCTGCGGGATCGCGCCAGCCCACCCTCAGCGGACGATGCCCAGAGCGCGCTCCATCAGGGCAATATTACGCAAATTGGCCTTGAACACGGTGTCGAAGGCGTCTCCGAGAACCGGCACCGCACCCACCAGCACTTCGATCCCGATATTCATCGCCATCCGCGCCAGAACCGGTTTTGACACACCCAGGCGATGCGCGCGCCAGACGATGACCAGCGACAACAGGCCGGCGGCCACATCCCCGCCCACCGGGAACAGACCCAGCACGGTGTCGATCCCGAAGCGGAACTGTGTCCCTGGGACGCGTACTGCCGCGTCCATCATCCATGCGAACCGGCGCAACCGCGCGATCTCACGCAGGGTGTCCGCCTTTGAGTTTCTGCGCGGAAGAATGATCTGATCGGGTGTCAACGTTGCCATGTTTCTGGAGATGGCACTGCCGGGGAAAACGTCAATACGGTTATGAGCGGATTCTGTGGCAGGAGGCACGCGAAACAATGGACGCGCCATCGGACGTTCGGCTTTGTTGTTGCGAGCTCAATTCATGGATTATTACTTTATCTACTGATAGTACCATAACTTTTATTTGACACGCATACCAAAATAAACCAGAAATATCAAATTACCGAGAGCCAAAAGAAACGTTGTTGATCTGCCTTGATGAAATTTTTCCGATCCTATCCTGTTAAGTCACCTTCACCCGCTGACTGGTCCCGGTTTTTATGATCGTTTTTGAGAATGAAAATTATGTCGTCCATACGCTTGATGGAGACTCCGAGTATTTTCTCGTCACATTTTCCGGGCTGCGGGCAGAAGAGGCATCGAGAGGCACATTTTTCGCCGAAGCCGCCTGCCGGAAACTCGGGTTGGCCAGTGCAGGGATCGTTTCGAAAAACGAGGACTGGTACACATCGGGCGGCATTGATGATGCCATCGAGATCGTCCGGACACTCGCGTGCAAATATTCGGTGGTTTACGGATACGGGTCGTCCATGGGGGCTTACTGCGCGATAAAATATTCACGCGTGCTGAACTTCTCCGCCTGCCTGGCTCTGGCACCCCAATGGTCGATTGCGCCGGACGAATTTGGCCACCCCTCGCAATTCGATCCCTTTTTTCGCCCCCAGATGCGTGGGATGGGCATCCGCGCTGAACAGATCAGTGGGTTGGTCAATATCCTTATAGACGGCGCCGAGAAGATCGATCTTCTGCATGCGGAAAAAATAAAGACTATTCACGAAAAAACTCATATCGGCACACTGCCGGGGTGTGGACACAACGTCGCACCCCATATCAAGGGCACCCGTCAACTACAGGCTTTACTGTCCTGCATTGAAAACCCGATCGAACTTACGGCGCGCGCGCGCCGTATCCGTCGGTCCAATGTCGAAAGCCTGTCGCAGTCGCTCAACAAACTGGCGGAAAGAAAACCGAATATTGTATTTCGTGCTTTGAAGTCGCATCGCGCTTCCGCGATTGGCTTGACGGCATTTATCTACCGCAATCAGCGCCAGATTATCGGATGTCTGGCATTCACCATGATGCGCGCTGGTCGCAAGCATGACGCGTTGCTTCTGGTGGCCGACAGCCTTCCGCCAATTGGCCTATCCCTTGGCCACGACATGCGGGATACGAAACTCCTGCTCTCACATATCGCGGAGTATCTGTGTTATAATCCCATAACCGGGTCTCTGAGTTCGTCAAAAGGCACGATCCCCACTAACGGCTTTCCACTCGCGACTATCGGATCCCGACTTGTGGCCCTGACCTGGGCCGGATACCTCGAGACCGGCATGGTAGCCGAGAAGCTCGACGGGACCGGGTTCATGGCAATCTCCAAAAACTCTAGATATGTCAGCGTCTTTCCATCCGGTCACGTTGTAAATGACCGATCGACCGTCAATCTGTGGGAAATGTTCCTGAGCATCCCGGCCCCGGTTGTGTAGACAGCCGGACATAGCCCGCGTGCGCTTACGCGCTCAGTCAGCGACCGACGTCAGATCACCGAGAGCAAACGCCAACGCCGCGGCATTTGTCAAAGCCTGCGCGTGATCCTGCGCAAGTGCGGCCTGAGCCTGTTCCAGCGCTGCGGCCGCGCTAGAAGCATCCGTCAAAGTGCCCTCCCCGTGCGCGTAACTTTCCCGCGCCGCATCGAATGCGGTCTGAGCGGATTTTTTCAAAGCGGTCGCACTCTGCACCTCAGACAGGGACGTCTGCAGCGCGTCCTGTGCAGTCGCGACTTCGCGCTCTGCGGTGTCGGTCTGTTTTTCCAGGACATCACGCGCCTGTGCCGCCCGGGACTCCGCAAGACGGATGGAATTTTCGCGCTTCCCACCTTCATAAAGTGGCCAGTCAATTTCCAGATACGCTCCGGCCTGCGGCTGCGCGATGCTTTCCGTTGGTGCGTGCTGGAACGTGCCCCGGGTTTTCATCCGTGCAATGTTGCCCTGAACATCGCCCGAGAGCATGACCTTCGGCAGCAGCGACGCTTTGGCGCCCTGCACGCCGGCATCAGCAGCCCGTAACCGTGCCAGATCTGCCAGAATATCGGGGCGATGACGCAGCGCGTCGCGCAGGATCACGTCGGAATCCTGTGACGACGCGGGCGGCAGAGGCCGGTCGCTGCTGCTTGCCACAGTCAGTGTCATTTCTGCTGGAAGGCCCATCGCAGCGAGCAGGGTGTAGCGGGCTGTATGTTCCGTCGCGACCGCGTGATCCAGTTCGTAGCGCGCCTGCGCGGTATTGCGCCGCGCGATCGCAACGTCCACGACCGTTGCCTGGCCATGCTGTTGGCGGGATTCGGCTGCTGTCTGTAAAAGCTGTTCGTTCTCAAGCGTCATTTTCGATGCCGCCAGCAACGCATGCGCTGCATCATATGTATAATATGCCCGCGTGACATCGAGCATCAACTGCTGATGCGCCTGCGTAAACTCGATGTTGGCAGCGATGGATTCCTGCCGTGCAACTGCAACTGCCGAGCGCGTCGCGCCAAAATCGAACAACAGATAGCTGAAGCTCAACTCTGGAAACGCACCAAAAGCATCCGACGTGAGATACCCGCGAGACGAGAGATAGTTGGGCAAAGCGGTCGCAGTGCGTCGATAGCCGCTCAATACCGATGCGGTCAGCGTGGGCATCCATGCAGCCTGCGCGATGCCGATATCGATCGCCTGCTGACGGGCTGCTTCCCAGGCGATACGCGTGTCCTTGTTGTTACGCTCCGCCAGATCGATGAGTTCGGGCAATGTATAGGCGTGCACGTCCCGTGGCATCACGCGCGTCTGTTTCCACGGCAGTGCGCTATCGGGCTTCAGGGCGAAGACGAGATCATTGCCATCGGCCGGGTGGCTGGGGTCGCGCGCACCGGACGTATCGGTTTTCTGCCGGCCTTGAGCGTCCATCGACCACGGTTTGTCCGGCGATGGCGGCGCGAAATCGCGTGTGTCGTTACACCCGGACAATGCAGCGCAGATCGCCAGCGCAAGCCCGCAGGAGAAAATCGAAGTCTGGAGCGTCACGCGCAAGGGTCCTTCAGGCTTCTGCATGGTGACACAGGGCCGTATCGGGCGGCAGGATTTCATCGAGTATGACGCGCAGATCGCTCTCAAGCCGACGATACCAGAAATCGCGTGCCGCAAAATCATCCTGATGTTCCATGTTTTGTCTTACGGCCTGGGTGTGAAAATCCTCCGCCGAAGGCAAGGAAGATCGCAGGGTGTCACCTCCCGATCCGGTCTTGATCCAGTCGGAAAACCTGTCGAACCACTGTTTGAGGTCCCGGTTCTGCCGCACGATCAGGCCATGGGCCGGTGCCGAAAGCGCATCCGCAAGATGATCGCGCAACGCGATGCTGACTGGCACGATCAGCGCATGTATCCGTGTCACCACGTGCTGGTCGATCGGTCGCACCCCTTTGCGCGGATTGATATCCCCGGTCTCAAGCGGGTCGTTCACCATCACATCGCGGACGGACGCTATGGCCTGCCCGAACGCTTCCCTCAGCCGTTCCTCCTCGTGATCGATCAGATGGTCGGGGTTTTTGCGATGAAACGTAATCAGATCGCCCAGAAGACCCACTGCCCGGCCCAGCCCCGCACGGCCATAGGTCGAGACGCTGACCGGCCACAACAGAACCCCCACGACGTAAACTACGACATTCCCGATCAGCACCCCGATAACACGGTCCCGTCCTGTTTCCATGTCCAGCGTCGGACCATAGCCTTGCAGCACACACAGATAAAACGCGAACGCCATCTGCGTACCGGCATAACTGATCCGGTCGGTGCCCGCCTTGACCCATGCAGCACAGGCAATGACGGGCAGGATCAATATCATCAGATCCGACAGATCCGTCATCATCGGCATGAACAGCAGGATCGCGCCAATCCCCAGAATCGCACCGACCAGTGCCCCCGACAGACGCAGCAACATCTTGTGGACCGTCGCACCAACCGTGTTCAGAGACACAAGAAAGCAGGTGATGACGCAGGTATGAATCGCAGACCAGTCGCAAAAACGCTCGATCCCGTAACAGATGCTGACGCTGATCAGCAATTTGATCGATGCCTGCCAGTAGACCGGATTTGTCAGCGCGTCGGCTTTCAGCAGCGAACTCGGCTTGCGAATGATTTCGGGCACGATCGAGGGTTCCGGCTCAGTCGGACGGTGCAGAACCTCGCAGATCAGTGCCAGCGTCCGTGCCACCTCGTGCGCGAGTGGTAAACCCGGGCCCTCCAGCCCGAAACCATGCAGATCGGGCGGGGCTGTCAAAGGCTGTCGTGAAATGACAGCCTGATGTGCCAGCAGGCACACGCGCTTCGCCTTTTCCAGATTGAGAGTGGCCTGCTCCGAAGGCATGACCGTCCGGTCCCAGGCCAGCAGCACCAGTACCAGACGACCGACATCGCGGATCAGCGCCGAACCGGCATCCCGATAGAGATAGTTGCGGTGCACCTTCTGCGTCAGTTGATGCAGCGCCCGAAGCCGCGCGACGCCCTCTGTGGCCTGCTTTTGCAGTTCCTCCCGTGCTCCGGGTTTGCCGTCGCAGAAATCTGCACAAGCCTGAAGACGCGCTGCAAGCCCGTGGCGCAAGATCACCGCAGGGTCGCGTCCGAACACCTTGTTCGACATCAAAATCAGCGCCAGAGCAATCGCGAACACCAACCCGGTCCAGAGCAGGGAGTGTAACATCGCCTCTTCTGGCGGAAGAAATACAAGATCCGAGACGACTGCCTGCGTCGTATTCCCGACATAGGCATCGATGCTGGATGCGGTGGCAATCAGTGTATCGGCGTTGGTCGCGTTATAGACGATCCAGAAGCACAACGTGTTGAACAGCGTCCCGGCGGTCGAGGCCTGCGACAGGAACCCCGCCGCCAACGTCAGTACGAACATCAGCGGCAGGCGCAGGGCCGGTTCCGAAAGGCTGACCATCAGCAGCAGAATGACCAGTGCAGTCCCCACGATGATCATGGCCCCGCCGGAGGAGACCATCGTCAGGGTGGAGCCCGCGTCATTCCCCGACATGAAGAAACCGATCCACACGAACACCGACACGTCGGGCATGTGGAAATACTCACCGATAATCAGCGTCAGGACCGTCATGGCCAGCAGTTGCAGCATGTTGGAAACACGCCCCGGCACGATCTTCATCTCCCGCAACAATGCGGCGGGAGCTGTCGGCGGGTTGCCCGGATCGAAATCGGGTCCCTTGCGCCTCTCCTCTTGCATCTGCGGTCTGCTGACCTGCTTCATCGATTGACGATGATGACGGCCGTTGCCCCGAGACGCATCAAATCCGGTGGCGGGTTCTGCAGCAGGATACGAACCGGATAACGCTGGGCAATTCGAACCCAGTTGAGGCTTCTCGGCACTTCCGGCAATCCGTTGGACACCGTGCCCTCGTCCGGCACCACACCGAAATTCAGGCTGTCGATGACGCCGGCGACAGGGTGATGCGAGTCCTGCATGACGTACACCGTCGCGGACTGGCCGGGCTGGAACTCATGAAGTTGCGTTTCGCGGAAATTGCCGACGGCCCACCAATGCTCCGTGTCGATGATCGTGAAGACCGGGCTGCCTGCGCTCGCCCACTCGCCTGCTGCGATGCCAAGCGCCGTCACGCGACCATCACAGGGTGCCACGACCGTGGTCAGCCGCAAGTCGCGCTCCGCCAGCGCCAGTTGTGCTTCGGCTGCCCGGATATCTGCCTGTATCGGCGCAGTGCTCTTGATCGCCTGATGCGCCGCTGCGGCATTTTGAACCGCGCTGGTCAGGGAGGACTGGGCGGTCATCTCCGTGGATCGGGCCTGGTCCAGCGCCTGCGTCGTGACGAAACCCCGCTGCGCCAGCGGGATCAGGCGGGACACCGTGCGCCGTGCGAGATCGAGTGCCGTCTGCGCGCTGTTAACGGCCTGGTCAGCAGCGTTGGCCTGCGAACCCTGGGACGCCACCTGGGTGGTGTCCACCCGGATTTGCGCCCGGAGACTGTCGAGTTGCGCTTTGGCCTGATCGCGCCGATAGACGAACGGTTCCGGGTCGATCACGAACAGCACGTCACCACGCTTGACGCTTTGATTGTCTCGCACCCGCAGGGACGTGATGCGCCCGCTGACGTCCGGCGCCATATGTACGATATTGGCAACCAGGTAAGCGTCTTCGGTCCGAGGGCGCACCTGCATCCGCTGAACCGACGCAAGCGCAAGAAAGAGTGCTGCCAACACGGCAACAACCAGAAGACCCCATCCAAATGTCTTGCGTGTCGTGCTCATGCCATCAATGCCCAAACCAGATCAGCCAGATCGCAAGCGTCATCGCAAGCGCGATCGCACCGTAGGTGATCGGCGGGAGCGGTACGCTTTCATTGAGATTTCTGTACGACAACGCGAACCGTACAATCCCCGCCCCCAGCAGGCCCAGAAAGGCACTCAGCAACCAGGAAGGGAAAAACGACCCCAGAATGTTCTGCGCAGGTGCGGCAGTGCAGCCACCCAGAGCCACAGGCACCAGCAGCGTCTCCCTGAGGCGGTTCAAAACCGGCCCTTTGCGGGCACGAAGTTTGACAGACACAGACACCCTTCCCCGCAGATATTCCGAAACCGCGCAGCCGACGAACCGACCCGACGCCAAGTTTGGCATCTTCACGGAAAATGCGCCCGAAGCAAGCGGCCCGTCACAGTTGGTTGCGAACAGGACCCGGGCTGGCTGATCACGATTGCAGTCGAACACCTCCCGACCCGGCGCGCCCAAGGCCGGGTCGCGCCCAGACACGCGTATCCGGGAAAAACCCGGATTTCGCCGCCGGTCGGCAGTGGCTACTTCTATGGCCGACACGCTCCGGGACTGGGACCGCCGGTCACGAGCCTACGTGTGTGAAAGTGACGCGCCTCGTGGCGGTATTGCTGTGCCTGGACAAGATGATGGACTTGAAGATCGAGACAAAGTCGGGAAATCGGAAGAACGGCAAGCGTGCTTCCTTTCACAATCCCCTGATTTATTACACGTGCTTCGGGCCAGACGCACAGTTTGAAAGTCTGCGACAAAGCCTGCTCTCCCTGATCGAATTCGGAAACTATTACGGTGATATCTGCATTATTACCGATCGTCAGTCACTCGACACATGGCTGCCGGAAGGTCTGCCCGGCACAGTCCATATCGTCGTCAGGAATAGCGTCAATACAGCTGAATACCGCTGCCAACGCTATCAGATCAGCGATGTGGAGATCATGGCGGCATACGGCCCCATTCTCTTCCTCGATACCGACGTGCGGATCGTCAGCAGCGTTAGCGAGGTCCTGCGTTCCATCGCGTCGAGCGAACGCGTCTGCGCCGGCATGACCAGACAAGCCTCGCTGCGGAAAAAAGTGCTTCCGTTGCAGGCTGAGGCAGCAGGTCGATTTACTTGGGGGATCAACACCGCGGTCATCGGATTCGCTTCCGTCAGGGTGGCGAAGCGTTCTTTTGATCAGATCGTCACGACCCTGCAAACGATGGCCTCGGTTCAGGATTGGCTGTTTTTCGTGGATCAGATCGTGGCCAGTCACGTTCTCCAGCAGACCAACGCGCTGGACGAAACAACTTTGTCTAGCTTTATCCAGACGGAGATCTCGTCGCATACGATCAACACGGGGCCGGTGAACACGAACTTCGTCTTCGTGCACCTCTGGGCAACACCACCACAGATCGAAGCGGTCGCGCCATTGCAACCGGATGCCCCAATAGAACTGGTTGCGCCGGAACTCGTGGATCAGGAGCTTTAAACCTACGATATTTTCAGGGCGATCAGTTGCGCGATGTTATTGGTCCGGGTCTTTTTCATGATCGAGGCGCGATGGTCCTCCACTGTCTTCGGGCTGACATCCAGCAGGGCCGCCACCACCTTGTTGGTATTTCCCTGAACCAGCAACTCCAGAACTTCGCGCTCACGCGTGGTCAGGCTTATCGTTCTCAGTCGCCGCTGGCGCTCGTTGCGTGACCACGCAACCCCTTCTTCAACAGCATTCATCAAGCGTCCCTGCTCAATTGGTTTTTCGAGATAATCGAGACCTCCGTATCGGCGCACCGCATCGACTGCATTTGCGATTGTTGGCCAGCCAGTCATGAAAATCATAGCAACAGTTGGATCGATCGCCCTGATGCGGTCGGCCAACAGAAATCCGTTAATGTCACCCATCATTATATCGGTAAGAATACACGATGAGGGTTCGCGCTCGTACAACGCGAGGGCTGCGGCAGGATCCGGGCACGCCACCGCCCGATACCCGTGACGCCCCAGCAGCCGCGCGGTACTGCCTGCAAAGTCGGGATCGTCATCGACAACGTAAATATCGACAGTCCCGGTCATACGTTTTCTCTCAGTAATGGAAATGCGATGGATGTTTCCGCCGTGCCATCGGGCTTGCGAAAATACTGCACTTGTCCAGCATGGGCTTCGACAATCGTCCGGGCGATGAGCGTTCCCAGACCCATTCCGCCCCGTGTTTCGACGTTCGGATCCACCCGATTGAGAACACGGCACTGCGCGTTCTGGCCGTCATCCGTCACAAAGATATCGACCGTGGAGCCCGGTGCCGCCTGAATAGCATTCTGAAGCACATTCACCAGAGCCTGTGTCAACTCAACCTCGTCTCCCATCACACATAAATGCGGATCGATAGGTCTGATTTTCAATATTACATCTGAATATTTTGCCGCCGGGGCAAGTATGGCACACGCGGCCCTGACCAGTGGCATCAGATAAAGGCATCGATACTGGCCTGCACTCTGACCGCCATACGTCCGAAGGCGTCGAACCATCTCGGACAGGGCGTCGGTCTTGTCGTCGATCAGCGCGGCACACCGGGCCAGATCCGGATCGCCATGTTCCGTCATCTGCCTCAAATATCGGGATTCGATACATAGAGTGGAAAGCGGTGTTGTAATCTCGTGAATCACGGACAGTGACATGGCGCGCAATGTTTTCAGACGTTCCGCCTGATACAAAAGCCGGTTCCGACGGTCCAGATCCCTCCCTGCCTGCACCTGTGCATCGGCATAACACCCCGACAGAAAGCCAATCACTGCGACACTCACAAGATCCAGGTGCAGCGCCACCAGACTATGCGCGTCCTGTATGCTCGATGTGTAATGCAGTGCTAGGGCAGTCACAATGGACAGCGCAAACCAGACGGCAACACGCCCGAAACGCATGCCGATCCATGCAACGGACAGCATGATGGGCATCGACTGAAGACCAAGGCCGCTCCAGTCCAGCGTGGCAACCGTCAGCAGACCGATTGCAAAAACCGTAGATGCTTCAAGAACTGTTCGCCGCCCGCACCCGCTTCTTATCCATTGCATCAACCGCTGGCGCGATCTGCGCGTCACACCGCCTGGCAACCACAGAACAAGCGGGGCGACGATCAGAACGCCGGTCATATCCCCCACGGTAAATGCGCTCAGAGAGCGAATGATGCCCTCTATATTCTCGGCCTTGATCAGGTCGGGACGAAGCAGAGCCTGAGGAATGGCTGCAAGCGCACCAGCGACCGGAGCCGCCGTCGCGGCTATGCCAAACGGCATGGGCGGCGGATATAATTTCGATCTTGTGCCGCTTGTAAGCCACCGCACACCGGCAACTGTGACGCCATATGCGAACACCGGGCGTATAATCGTGGACGCGATTACGGGCCAACCCTTCTGAAAAAGGTCCAGACTTCCATAGATTATATCATCAAAGAGTTCGATCAGCATGATCGCCGGTATCAGTTCCACCCCTGCATACCAGAGCAGAGCAAGCCGTAATCCGGCTGCCGGATACCACAGGGAGAAAAACCCTTCACCAGTCCACAAATTTGCAAAACTATGCAGAAACCAAAAGCCGATCGCATAAAATAAGAGCACTTTTTTGTGCGCCGCCGTGGCAACATAAATCGATCGGTAAAACTCGATGAGGGTTCCTGCCCACCTCATCATCGCGGGCGCACCAGGAAGTCGCGCGTCATGAATTTGCCATCGCCCGGAGTTCCAGTCATCTCATTCAGCGCCAGCCAAGGGCTGGGGCCACATGCGTCAAGACCGACTCTATCACATGAGTATTATAGGCAACGCCGAGTTGATTCGGCACAGTGAGCAACAGCGTGTCGGCCTCACCAATGGCTTCATCGGCCCGAAGCTGCTCGATCAACACCTCCGGTTCGGCAGCGTAACTCCGCCCGAAGACCGCTCGTGTCTGCTCGTCGAGCATTCCGATATGGTCGCCTCCGTGCGCCCCACCGAAATACGCCCGATCCTGCTCGGTAATCAGCGGAAAAATGCTGCGGCTGACTGATACGCGGGGTTCCCACTGATGCTGCGCGCGCGCCCACGCGGCGCGATAGGCCCGAATTTGGCGTGCCTGCTGGATATGAAACGCCTCGCCGCTTTCGTCGAGCTTGAGGGTTGAACTCTGCAGGTTCATTCCTTTTTCAGCCGCCCAAATGGCGGTATTGTCGGAACTCGCACCCCACCAGATACGCTTCCTTAGCCCCTCGGAATACGGCTCGATCCGCAAGAGGCCCGGCGGATTGGGAAACATCGGTCGCGGGTTCGGACGCGCAAACCCCTCCCCCGACAGAAGGCCGAGAAAAGACTCCGCGTGCGCGCGCCCCATCTGGGCGTCGTCTTCGCCTGCGGTCGGTTCGTAGCCGAAATACCGCCAACCCTCGATCACCTGCTCGGGCGATCCCCGGCTGATACCCAGTTGCAGGCGTCCGCCACTGATCAGATCCGCCGCGCCGGCGTCCTCCGCCATATAAAACGGGTTTTCGTACCGCATGTCGATCACACCGGTACCGATTTCGATCCGCCTCGTCCGGGCTCCGACCGCTGCCAGCAGCGGAAAGGGTGACGCCAATTGCCGTGCAAAATGATGGACGCGGAAGTAGGCACCGTCAGCGCCGAGTTCTTCTGCCGCCACGGCGAGGTCGATCGATTGCAGCAGCGCATCCCCGGCGGATCGGCTCTGTGAGTGGGGCGATGGAGACCAATGTCCGAACGAAAGAAAGCCGATCCGCTTCATGAAGCCTCATCCCCGAGCTACCGGAGCGCCGCGCGAGGTTCTGTTTGAAGCCTCCCCAATGCCCCGTGGTTCAGGAGTATAAGCCCATGTTTTGTTTTGGAGCTACCGTCCGGGACGAGAGACGCGCGCGCTGTCACGCGCAAAACCGTGTCATTTCATAAGGACAAGCAGGAGCGATCGGCCGGCCGCATGGCGGTGCACACGCTGTTGGAGGGCGTACGC
>Ga0157365_10000114_pt1 | contig 37217 bp, 27 predicted proteins | sample AttsexASBM3_FD_111478 | JGI IMG/M metagenome (GOLD analysis project Ga0157365, IMG submission 111478) | Fungus gardens microbial communities from leaf cutter ant in Ribeirão Preto, State of São Paulo, Brazil - Atta sexdens ASBM3 | ecosystem: Host-associated > Fungi > Mycelium > Unclassified ...
AAACCCCTTATTGCATAAGCTGAAGACAGCGCCCCGCGAGTGATGCGGGGCAGAATGCAATTATAGATGGGGGGCGTTTCGGGGGTTTCAACCCCCGGAGGCGAGACGAATGCAGTTTGAATGGCCCGCCATCTTCAGGCGGTTGAGGGTGCCGTCGGCGCTATCTTTGCCTTTAATCGGGCCGATCACGACGCGGTTCCAGCCGTTGTTGGACGTAATGCGCGAGTCAAAACCTTCAAACGCCAGCTGGGCGCGAACGGTTTCAGCCTGCTCGGTGCCTTTGAACGAACCGCACTGCACCATCCAGCGGCGTTCGTCTTTCTTCTCGGCAGGCTTCGCGGCGTCGGTCTCACGCGTGACCGGCGCGGTTTGCGCAGGCTTGCTCTGCGCGGTTTCACGCTGCGTGGTATGCGGCGGCGTCTGCAACAGATCCTGATACGGCGCGTTGCTCGTCTGCGGCTGGCGCGTCTGGGTCTGCGTCTGCGTGGAGCGCGCAGGCTGCTGCGTCTGCACCGTGCGGGTTTGCGGCTGTTGGTAAGCCGGTGCCTGACGGGTTTCAACGCGCGGCGTTTCCGTGCGCGGCGCGGTACGGGTCGGCTGCTGCGCGGTGTTGTTCCACTGCTGCATCTGCTGTTGCTGCTGAAGCTGTCTCTGGCGTTGCAGCGTCTGCTGGCGCTGCGCCGGGGTCTGTTCGTTCCACGGCACTTCGCTAAGCTGCGTCGGCTGCTGGCGCATATCGGCCTGCATCTGATCGAGCAACTGGCGCTGTTCGTTGGTCAGCTGATCCGGATTCATGATTTCGCCGCCGGCGGAAGGCTCGGTGGGTTTCAGCACGCCTGGCTGGCGGCTTTCCAGCTCTTTGATATACCGCCAGCGTTCTTCCGGCTTGGGCGGCAGGCCGTTGCCCGCGACTTTATGGCCCGGCAGGGTTTCCGACTCTTCTTTCTTATGATGCGTAATAAAGTACAGACCACCAATAAAGGCGACCAGCGCCGCCGCTGCGATAGCGACCATCGCCGGTGAAACAGCAGGCAGGTTACGTTGCTTTTTGCGGGTGTTGGTTTTCTTGCGCCGCGCGGGCGTCGGTTGTCCGCGGCGTACATAATCTCGTTGTGCCACTATCGTTTCGCTGTATCCATTCGTTAACAGCCCGCCATGTTACTTAAGGGACGGGCCTTTGACCAGATAAGGAGTCCTAAAGGCGGTTAATTTCGCGGCTTTGGGGCGCGGGTGGTGCCGCGCAGCACCAGTTCGCAATCCAGCAGACGCGAACCGCTGCTGACGGTGTGTCCGTTAAGCTGGCTGAGCAGCAGCAGCATGGCTTCGCGACCGATATCAAAACGCGGCTGCGCGACGGTGGTTAGCGGCGGATCGCAGAACTCGGCTAACGCGATGTTATCAAAGCCGATAATAGAGATGTCGTCCGGTATGCGGTAGCCGCGGCGCTTCGCCATCGACATCGCGCCGAGCGCCATCACGTCGCTGTGGCAGAAAACCGCCGTCGGCGGCTGCGGCAGGCTCAGCAGCTGTTCGAGCGCGCTGGCGCCCGCTTCAAAGGTAAAATCGCCGCGAGCGATATAGTGCGGGTCCACCGTCATGCCGCTGCGGCGCAGCGCCTGGACGTAGCCCTGCAACCGGTAGTGGCACAGCGGCATCTCTTCCGGGCCCGCGATGCAGGCGATGCGCTGATGGCCCAGCTCATGCAGGTAGTTCACGGCGTTAAACGCGGCGGTAAGGTTGTCTATATGCACCGTCGGCAGCTCCAGCTCCGGCGCGAATTCGTTCGCCATCACCATCGGCGGCAGGTTGCGCTGCTCCTCTTTACTGGCGTCAAACGGCAGGCGCGAGCCCAGCAGCAGCATGCCGTCTATCTGTTTGGTGATGATGAGGTCGATGAAGGTTTTTTCCTGCTGGTTCTGATGCGCGCAGTCGCCAATCAGCACCAGATAGCCCTGTTCCGCCGCCGTGACTTCAATGCCGCGAATGATTTCGCTGAAAAACGGGTCGCAGATGTCCGGGACAATCACCAGGATAGTGCGCGATTCGTTGCGCTTCAGGTTGCGGTTAAGCGATCCGGGCAGATAACCCACGTCGATGGCGGCCTGCTCCACACGGTTGCGGGTGGCCTGCGAGACTTTTTCCGGGTTCATTAAAGCACGGGATACCGTCGCGGTAGACACCCTGGCGCGAACGGCGACATCTTTCATGGTTGCGGCGGCAACCTGCTTTTTGGACTTCACTTCATCTCCTCGTAGCGGTCCGCAGGCGCAGACTCGTCCTGTAATCTGACACGCCTCACATTCTTAACAGATCTTGAGCACGGCGGTTACAAAAATTACATCGAAGATGTGACGGATATTAAATTTTACGATCCGTTTCGCAGAAGCGGGCGGGGCGGTCAGCCTTCGGTCGGGTCGACATCGAGCGTCCACTTCACCTTGCGCGCGGCGGGCAGCGTCCCCACCAGCGGCAGGCTTCCCGCAACGATACGCTGCAGCTGTAAACGCGAAGGGTGTTGCAGCAGCAACTGCCAGCGGTAGCGGCCGCCGCGTTTGGGTTGCAACGCCGGCACCGGGCCGAGCAGCCAGAGTTTGTCATCCGCCAGCGGGCTTGCCTGGAGCAGATTGCGCAGCTGCTGGAGAAAAGCGGGCGCGTCCTGGTTATGGTGATCTTCCGCGCGAATCAAAATATGGCTGCTGTAGGGCGGCAGCCAGACGCTGCTGCGTTCCGCCAGCGCCTGATCGGCGAAGGCGTCATAGCCCTGATGGAGCAGCGTCTGGAGCAGCGGATGCTCCGGGTGGTGCGTCTGGAGCACCACTTCGCCCTGTTTGCCCGCGCGTCCGGCGCGGCCCGCCACCTGGGTATAGAGCTGGGCGAAACGTTCCGCCGAGCGGAAATCGGCGCAGAACAGCGCGCCGTCGACATCCAGCAGCGCCACCAGCGTGACGTCAGGAAAGTGGTGTCCTTTGGCCAGCATCTGGGTGCCAATCAGGATACGCGCGCCGCCGCGATGCACTTCGGCGAGCTGCTGTTCCAGCGCGCCCTTGCGGCTGGTGGTGTCACGGTCAATGCGCGACAGCGGCACGCCGGGAAAGAGCGGCGCCAGGCTCTGTTCGAGTTGTTCGGTGCCAAGCCCCACCGGCACCAGATGCGTGGAGCCGCAGCCCGGACACTGGCGCGGCACCGGACGCTGGCTGTCGCAATGGTGGCAGCGCAGCTGATGCTGCGCCTGGTGCAGCGTGTAGTAGTGATCGCAGCGCGGGCATTCGGCTATCCAGCCGCAGTCGTGGCACAGCAGCGCAGGCGCGAAGCCGCGGCGGTTAAGAAACAGAATGACCTGGTTATCGGCCTGCAAATGCTGGCGCATGCGGGCCACCAGCGCGGGCGCGAGACCTGCCTGCAACGCCTGGCCTTTGAGATCCAGCACGTGCTGCTGCGCCGGGCGCGCGTTACCGGCGCGGTGGGTCAGCTTTAGTACGCGGTATTTACGCTGGCGCACGTTGTGCAGCGTCTCCAGCGCGGGCGTGGCGGAGCCTAAAATAATCGGGATCTGCTCACTGTGCGCCCGGTATACCGCCAGATCGCGCGCATGGTAGCGCCAGCCTTCCTGCTGTTTATAAGAGCTGTCATGCTCTTCATCGATGACTATCACGCCGAGATTTTTAAACGGCGTAAAGAGCGCCGAGCGCGTGCCGATGACGATGGCCGCCTCGCCGCTTTTGGCTTTCAGCCAGGCCGCCAGCCGCTCGCTGTCGTTGAGCGCCGAGTGCAGCACTTCCACCGGCGCGTTGAAGCGCTCGCGAAAGCGGGCGATGGTCTGGGGTGTCAGGCCGATTTCCGGCACCAGCACCAGCGCCTGTTTGCCCTGCGCCAGCGTATTTTCGAGCACGCTTAAATAGACTTCGGTCTTACCTGAGCCGGTTACGCCCGCCAGCAGCCAGGCGCAGAAGTTGTCGGCTTCGCCGCGAATCGCGCCTACGGCGGTGGCCTGTTCGGTATTAAGCCGCAGACGGTCGCCCGCGACGGAAAACTGGCTGCGCCAGTCGGCGACGGGCGGCAGTTCGCTGCCAAGCTCGCATAAGCCTTTCGTGCGCAGCGCCTGCAGCGCGGCGTCGTTGAACGCCATCTGCGCCACTTCATGCCGCCATAACCGGCCCTGACGCAGCGCCGCCAGCGCCTGTTGCTGTTTCGGCGAGCGCTTGAGGCTGTTGAGATCGACCGCCTGGCCCTCTTCGGTGGCGAACCAGTACCAGAGCGGCGCCGGGCTTGCGGGTTTGCCCTGACGCAGCAGCACCGGCAGCGCGTGGAGCAGCACTTCGCCGAGCGGGTGATGATAATAGTCCGCCGCCCACAGCAGCATCCGCCAGAGCGTCGGCGGGTAGAGCGACGCGCCATCCAGCACCTCCACCACGCTTTTCAGCTCGCTGCGCGGCAGGTCGCTCTCTTCGCCCACCGCCACCACGACGCCGACGAGTTGCTGGCGGCCGAACGGCACGCGCACGCGACAACCCGCCGCGGCCGTCATGGCGTCAGGCAGCAGATAGTCAAAAGTGCGGGCAAGCGGAACGGGCAGAGCAACGCGGGCTACAGGCATGAAGGTATCCGGGCTGAGAAAAGAAGCGTCATAGTGTACACTGTGTGCTCATAAATTTGCGGATCAGTTTGCATGGGGCGGTTATTTTCTGTATGATTCGCCGCCTTTGATGCCCTTTAAAAGTATCAAACCGACTTTATCAACATCGCGTGGTGTCTGGCGTAAGGGCTGGAAGAGCGACGCGGCCTTAACTGAGGTTTCCCATGAAAAAAGATATTCACCCGAAATATGTTGAAATCACCGCTACCTGCTCTTGCGGTAACGTGATCAAAACTCGCTCCACCGTTGGCCACGACCTGAACCTGGACGTGTGCGGCAACTGCCACCCGTTCTTCACTGGTAAACAGCGTGTTGTTGATACCGGTGGTCGTGTTGAGCGTTTCAACAAACGCTTCAGCATCCCGGGCAGCAAATAAGTTTCCCGAAAAAAGGCGCCCAACGGCGCCTTTTTTGTTGCTTCAGAGCATAAAACAAAGGCGCCGATGGGCGCCTTTGTCATTGATGCGAATCAGTATTCCCAGGTATCCGGGTCGATACCCATTTCACGCATGATTACCTTCGCCTCTTCCGGGATCTCGTCGCTGCGCTCTTTGCGCAGGTCATCGTCGTCCGGCAAGGGCTGGCCGGTAAAGGCGTGAAGGAAAGCCTCGCACAGCAGCTCGCTGTTGGTGGCATGGCGCAGGTTGTTCACCTGACGACGGGTGCGTTCATCGGTGAGGATTTTTAACACCTTCAGAGGAATGGAAACCGTAATTTTTTTGACCTGTTCACTCTTCTTGCCGTGCTCAGCGTAGGGGCTGATATATTCGCCGTTCCATTCAGCCATGAGATACCTTTAATCCTCTCAGTCATTAGAAAAAGATTAAAACCGGATAGGTCTCACGGTCTTAACCCGATAGTCTGTTGTTCAGCAGCGCGGAATAATACCGTGACTTCGACACCGATGCTGCATCACGACCCTATAAAACGCCTAATTTTAACGGCTAATCCTGTTTTGCTCAATCTATACGCAAAGAAGTTTAGATGTCCAGATGTATTGACGTCCATAATGGCAATGTTTACTCTGTCACCTGACCTTTCTCCGATAACGCCAGGAAACGACTCTCATGACGCGTAAACAGGCCACCATCGCAGTTCGCAGCGGGCTCAACGACGACGAGCAGTACGGCTGCGTCGTCCCGCCGATCCACCTTTCCAGCACCTATAACTTCACTGGCTTTAACGAACCGCGCGCCCACGATTATTCGCGCCGCGGCAACCCGACCCGCGATGTTGTCCAGCGCGCGCTGGCGGAGCTGGAAGGGGGCGCGGGCGCCGTGCTGACCAACACCGGCATGTCCGCGATTCATCTGGTGACGACCGTCTTCCTGAAACCGGGCGATCTGCTGGTCGCGCCGCACGACTGCTACGGCGGCAGCTATCGCCTGTTTGACAGCCTTGCGAAGCGCGGCTGCTATCGCGTGAAATTCGTCGATCAGGGCGATGAGGCGGCGCTGAAAGCGGCGCTTGCCGAGAAACCCAAACTGGTGCTGGTGGAAAGCCCGAGTAATCCCTTGTTGCGCGTGGTGGATATTGCGAAAATTTGCGAACTTTCGCGTGCGGCCGGAGCCATAAGTGTGGTGGATAATACGTTCCTGAGCCCGGCGTTGCAGAACCCGCTGGCGCTGGGGGCCGATCTGGTCCTGCACTCCTGCACCAAGTACCTCAACGGGCACTCCGATGTGGTGGCGGGCGTGGTGATTGCGAAAGACCCGGAGACCGTGACGGAGCTTGCCTGGTGGGCGAATAACATCGGCGTGACCGGCGGCGCGTTCGACAGCTACCTGCTGCTGCGCGGCCTGCGCACGCTCAGCCCGCGTATGGAAGTGGCGCAACGTAACGCCAGCGCGATTGTGGATTTCCTCAAACAACAGCCGCTGGTGAAAACGTTGTATCATCCGTCGCTGCCGGACAACGCGGGCCATGAGATAGCCGCGCGCCAGCAGAAAGGGTTTGGCGCGATGCTGAGTTTCGAACTGGATGGCGATGAACAGACGCTGCGCCGTTTCCTCGGCGCGCTGGAGCTGTTCACGCTGGCGGAATCTCTGGGCGGGGTGGAAAGCCTTATCTCCCACGCCGCGACGATGACCCACGCGGGCATGGCGCCGGAAGCGCGCGCCGCGGCGGGCATTTCCGAAACGCTGTTACGCATCTCGACGGGTATTGAAGATAGCGAAGATTTAATTGCCGACCTGGAAAAAGCGTTCCAGGCGGCGAGCTAAGGGGTAAGCATGAGTGTTACAGCGCCTGCAGGGACGAATGGTCGTCAGCTGCATAAATTTGGCGGCAGCAGTCTCGCCGACGTGAAATGTTACCTGCGCGTGGCGGGTATCATGGCCGATTATTCCCGCGCCGGGGATATGATGGTGGTGTCGGCGGCGGGCAGCACGACCAACCAGTTGATCAGCTGGCTGAAGTTAAGCCAGAACGATCGTCTCTCCGCCCATCAGGTGCAACAGGCGCTGCGTCGTTATCAGAGCGAGCTTATCTCCGGGCTGCTGCCAGCCGCCGTCGCCGACGGGCTGGTCAGCGAATTTATCCGCGATCTGGAGCGTCTCGCGGCGCTGCTGGATGGCGCCATCACCGACGCGGTTTACGCGGAAGTGGTCGGCCACGGTGAAATCTGGTCGGCGCGTCTGATGGCCGCGGTGCTGAACGAGCAGGGGCTCGATGCCGCCTGGCTCGACGCGCGCGATTTTCTGCGTGCCGAACGCGCCGCGCAGCCGCAGGTCAATGAAGGTCTTTCTTTCCCGCTGTTGCAGCAGTTAATGGTGCAGCATCCGGGCAAACGCCTGGTGGTGACCGGCTTTATCAGCCGTAACGACGCGGGTGAAACCGTCCTGCTGGGCCGTAACGGCTCTGACTACTCGGCGACGCAGATTGGCGCGCTGGCGGGCGTCTCGCGCGTCACCATCTGGAGCGACGTGGCGGGCGTTTACAGCGCTGACCCGCGCAAAGTTAAAGATGCCTGCCTGCTGCCGCTGCTGCGCCTCGATGAGGCGAGCGAACTGGCGCGTCTCGCCGCGCCGGTGCTGCATGCGCGCACGCTGCAGCCGGTCTCCGGCAGCGATATCGATTTACAGCTGCGTTGCAGCTACAGCCCGGAGCAGGGCTCCACGCGCATTGAGCGCGTGCTGGCTTCCGGCACGGGCGCGCGTATCGTCACCAGCCATGACGACGTCTGTCTTATCGAATTCGACGTGCCGTCGCATCTCGATTTCAAACTGGCGCATAAAGAGGTGGACGCGCTGCTGCGACGCGCTCAGCTGCGTCCGCTGTCGGTCGGGGTGCATCCTGACCGCCGCCTCCTGCAACTTTGCTACACCTCGGAAGTCGTCGGCAGCGCGCTGAAGCTGCTGGAAGACGCCGCGCTGCCGGGCGAGCTGCGCCTGCGCGAAGGGCTGGCGCTGGTGGCGCTGGTCGGCGCGGGCGTCTGCCGTAATCCTCTGCACAGCCACCGTTTCTGGCAACAGCTGAAAGATCAGCCGGTGGAGTTTATCTGGCAGTCGGAAGAGAGCATCAGCCTGGTGGCGGTGCTGCGCGCGGGGCCGACGGAGAGCCTGATCCAGGGCCTGCACCAGTCGCTGTTCCGTGCGGAAAAACGCATCGGCCTGATGTTGTTCGGTAAAGGGAACATCGGTTCGCGCTGGCTTGAGCTGTTCGCGCGTGAGCAGGAGACGCTCTCTGCCCGTACCGGCCTTGAGTTTGTGCTGGCGGGCGTGGTGGACAGCCGCCGCAGCCTGCTGAATTACGACGGGCTGGATGCGAGCCGCGCGCTGGCGTTCTTTAATGATGAAGCGGTGGAGCAGGATGAAGAGTCGCTGTTCCTGTGGATGCGCGCGCACCCTTACGACGATTTAGTCGTGCTGGATGTGACCGCAAGCCAGGATCTGGCGGACCAGTATCTCGATTTCGCGAGTTACGGGTTTCATGTGATCAGCGCAAATAAGCTGGCGGGTGCCAGCAACAGCCAGAAGTATCGCCAGATCCGCGACGCCTTTGCGAAAACGGGCCGCCACTGGCTCTATAACGCGACGGTCGGGGCCGGTCTGCCGGTTAACCACACGGTGCGCGATCTGCGCGACAGCGGCGATTCGATTCTGTCCATCAGCGGGATTTTCTCCGGCACGCTCTCGTGGCTGTTTTTACAGTTCGACGGCACGGTGCCTTTTACCGAGCTTGTCGATCAGGCGTGGCAGCAGGGGCTGACCGAGCCGGACCCGCGCGTTGACCTGTCCGGCAAAGATGTGATGCGTAAGCTGGTTATCCTGGCGCGCGAGGCGGGCTACGATATCGAACCCGATCAGGTGCGCGTGGAGTCGCTGGTGCCTGCGGGTTGCGAGGAAGGCTCGGTGGATCATTTCTTCGAATATGGCGACGCGCTGAACGAGCAGATGGTGCAGCGCCTTGAAGCGGCGCGCGAGATGGGTCTCGTGCTGCGCTACGTCGCGCGTTTTGACGCCAACGGTAAAGCACGCGTCGGCGTTGAGGCCGTGCGTCCCGAGCATCCGCTGGCGTCGCTGTTGCCGTGCGATAACGTGTTCGCCATCGAAAGCCGCTGGTATCGCGATAACCCGTTAGTGATCCGCGGGCCGGGCGCCGGACGCGATGTCACTGCCGGGGCGATTCAGTCGGATCTCAACCGTCTGGCGCAGTTGCTCTGACGTCGTTGAGTGGTGGGTGCGCTGCACTTACCCGCCCTACATAAGTGATGCGTTTTAAAGGTAGGGCGGGTAAGCGTCAGCGCACCCGCCATCCCCGCCACTGATACCCGCCATCCCCGCCACTGATACCCGCCATCTCCGCCACCCACACCCGCCATTTCCCGCTCCGCTGCGCCCCCGGCCTTCATTTTCCTGTCATGAACTTTTTTCATCTTCGCTGAAAAATACTCACATCAAGTGATGATTTACCTGTTGACGCCATCCGGCTTTTCCGTCATTTTTACATCTGGACGTCTAAACGTATAGAAGTCAACACACGCGACCCCGACACAGCGATTGATGAGGTAAGGTATGAGCTTTTTTCACGCCAACCAGCGGGAGGCCCTGAATCAGAGCCTCGCAGAAGTGCAGGGACAGATTAATGTCTCCTTTGAGTTTTTCCCGCCGCGCACCAGTGAAATGGAGCAGACCCTGTGGTCCTCTATCGATCGCCTGAGCAGCCTGAAGCCGAAATTCGTGTCGGTCACCTACGGTGCTAACTCCGGCGAGCGCGACCGCACCCACAGCATCATTAAAGGCATTAAAGACCGCACCGGTCTTGAAGCGGCTCCGCACCTCACCTGCGTTGACGCCACACCCGATGAGCTGCGTACCATCGCGCGCGACTACTGGAACAACGGCATTCGCCACATCGTCGCGCTGCGCGGCGATCTGCCGCCAGGCAGCGGCAAGCCGGAAATGTACGCAAGCGATCTGGTCGCGCTGTTAAAAGAGGTGGCGGATTTCGATATCTCCGTCGCCGCATACCCGGAAGTACATCCGGAGGCGAAAAGCGCGCAGGCCGATCTGCTCAATCTGCGTCGCAAAATCGACGCCGGCGCTAATCGCGCGATCACCCAGTTCTTCTTTGATGTCGAAAGCTACCTGCGCTTTCGCGACCGCTGCGCGGCAACGGGCATTGATGTGGAAATCATTCCCGGCATCCTGCCCGTCTCCAACTTTAAGCAGGCGAAGAAATTTGCCGACATGACCAACGTGCGCATTCCGTCCTGGATGTCGCAGATGTTCGCGGGCCTTGATGATGACGCGGAAACCCGCAAGCTGGTCGGCGCCAACATCGCGATGGACATGGTGAAAATATTAAGCCGCGAAGGCGTCAAAGATTTTCACTTCTATACGCTCAACCGCGCGGAAATGAGTTATGCCATTTGCCATACGCTGGGTGTAAGACCGGCGGTCGAACTGAAAACCGCGTAACCCTTACGGATTAACAGAGAGGAGGCGCACGCCTCCTTTTTTCGTTTGACGTTAAAGCGATTGTTACAAAACATATATTTCAGCCTGGTATAAACCTGTACAACATAAATGGTGTCTGTACAGCTTCTTTTCCCTTAAGCGAAATTAGAGCGCATTTTCGCTTCCTTCCGGGATGTTTAAGCTCGCCGCTGCTATTTCCGACTGTGAGCACGCCTTTTATTACGTTTTAATGTTGGCTTATTAAGAATGCCAGGGGTGGCAGCTATCGTAGCGATATAAAAATACACGTTATGTCTTCACCTATATTGCCGATATGCTGTGTAAGAAACCTTCCTGGATAGCAATAATGATTAGCAAGATAACCAATATCTTAAAAAACAACGCGGCGTTTGCAGCGATAAAAGAACATATGGCGGTTATTCTGTTCCGCCCTGACGGCACGATTGTGGAAGCGAACCCGGCTTTCCAGAATGCGATGGGCTATTCGCTTAATGAATTGGTGGGTAAACATCACCGGATGTTCTGCTCGCCGGAATATGCGGCGAGCCCTGAATATCGTCAGTTCTGGCAGCGACTTGGCCGCGGCGAAACCTTCAGCGATAAATTCCTGCGTTATAAAAAAGATGGCAGCGAAATGTGGCTGGAGGCGAACTATATTCCGGTACTCGGCAAAAACAAAAACGTTGAGTGTGTCCTTAAACTGGCGCGTGATATCTCAGGAAGGATCCATGACGCGCTGAACAAAGACGCGATCCTCAAAGCGGCGCACCGCTCTATGGCGATTATCGAATTTACGCCGGACGGGCATATCGTCTCCGCTAACGAGAACTTCTGCCGGGCGTCGCAGTACACGTTAAACGAAATCATCGGTAAGCATCACCGCATCTTCTGCGAGCGCGAGTACGCGCTGAGCGCGGAGTACGCCGATTTCTGGCGCAAGCTGAACCACGGCGAATTCGCCTCCGGGGATTTTCGCCGCGTCACCAAACACCGTCAGGAGCTCTGGCTGCGCGCCAGCTACAGCCCGGTTTTTGACGATAAAGGCCGTCTCTATCGCGTGGTGAAATTCGCCTATGACGTGACGGCGGAAGTACAGAAGAGCCGCGATGAACGACAGGCGACCGAAAGGGCGGAAGCCGTGTCGCGCGAGACGCTGACCAAAACGGTTGAGATCAGAAAGACCTTAGATGGCTGCGTGTCGGCAATGGAAAATATCCAGGCCAATATGGAGCAGGTTATCGCTATCGTCACCAACCTGAAAAATGACTCCGAAAGCATTATGGACTTGTCATCTGTTATCGCCCAGATAGCGACCCAGACTAAACTGCTGTCTCTGAACGCGTCGGTAGAAGCGGCGCGCGCGGGCGATGCGGGTAAAGGCTTTTCTGTCGTCGCCACCGAGGTCAAATCGCTGGCGGATCGCATTGACGACGCGACCGGCAAAATAACGCGCATCACCGAGCAGAACGATCACCTGACGAAAAGCGCGCTCGATTCAATCTGTCGCAGCGGTGACGCGGTGGCGTCCACCACGGCTATTTCCCGCGAGGCGTTAACGCTGACCAAAGAGATTGAAGGCTACGCCAAAAATATTCTCGAAGCGGTTAACGCCATCGGCAAAGTCATAAATGCCTGACGATCCACGGCGGCATCCTGAATAAACGCAACGCGGAAAGTGTTTCGCGCGCGATATTCAGGGTGCCATTCACGCAGGGCGGTTTGTACCGTTAACACCGCCATCGACTGATTATTTTAACGAAATGAAACGCCGCTATTTTCGGTGAGCGACCGCGAAACGTCTGATATAACCGCATGCTCTTTATGGTTGTTAATTTTTTGTTTTAATAATTTTAAAATTATAATAGTTGCGTTAAAATAATCAGCTAAATTTTCAATGATAGTTGATTGTGATGTCTAAAAATCTCATTAGCAGAAAGTCGCTTCCCGCTTTCTCTCTTATTGCATTACTTGTCAGTTCAGCCGCTTACGCGGAAAACACCACGGAAAAAACCGATGTCCTGCTGATTGGCGGCGGCATCATGAGCGCGTCCCTCGGCACCGTTCTTCAGGAGATCCAGCCGGACTGGAAACAGCTGATGGTGGAAAAACTCGACGGCGTGGCGCTCGAATCCTCGAATGGCTGGAACAACGCTGGTACGGGTCACTCCGCAAACATGGAGCTGAACTACACGCCGGAGCGCGCGGACGGCTCGATTGACGTCAGCAAAGCGCTGGAAATTAACGAAGCGTTTATGATCTCGCGCCAGTTCTGGTCCTCCCAGGTCAAGCGCGGCGTGCTGAACGATCCGCACTCCTTTATTAACTCCACGCCGCACATGAGCTTCGTCTGGGGCGATAACGTCGATTACCTGGCGAAACGCTATAAAGCGCTGCAGCAGACCACGCTGTTCCAGGGGATGGAGTTCTCCACCGATCAGAACCAGATCAAAAAATGGGCGCCGCTGATTATCGAAGGCCGCGATCCTAAACAGCGCGTGGCTGCGACCTGGACGCCGGTCGGCACCGACGTGAACTACGGCGAAATTACCCGCCAGCTGGTGGGCAGCCTGAAGAAAACCAGCAACTTTACGCTGGAAACCTCGTCTGAAGTCACTGATTTCAAACGCAACGCCGATAACTCCTGGCACGTCACCATTACCGACGTCAACACCGGGAAAGAGCACGCCGTGGACGCGAAATATGTGTTCATCGGCGCAGGCGGCGGCGCGCTGAAACTGCTGCAAAAAACCGGCATTCCGGAGGCGGACAACTACGCGGGCTTCCCGGTCGGCGGCTCGTTCCTGGTCTCTGAAAACCCGGAAATCGCGCGCCAGCACGGCGAGAAAGTGTATGGTCAGGCCTCGGTGGGCGCGCCGCCGATGTCCGTGCCGCACCTCGACGCCCGTTTCCTGGATGGTAAACGCGTGGTGCTGTTCGGGCCGTTCGCGACCTTCTCCACCAAATTCCTGAAAAACGGCTCGTTCTTCGATCTGCTGAGCACCACCACCACCAAAAACTTCATGCCGATGACCGACGTAGGCCTGGATAACTTTGATCTGGTGAAATACCTGATGGGGCAGGTCATGCTGAGCGACGAGGACCGTTTTGAAGCGCTGAAAGAGTACTACCCGTCAGCGCGTAAAGAGGACTGGAAGCTTATCCAGGCCGGTCAGCGCGTGCAGATTATCAAGAAAGATCCTGAGAAAGGCGGCGTGCTGAAGCTGGGTACGGAAATCGTCACCGACCAGCAGAAAACCGTGGCCGCGCTGCTGGGCGCATCGCCTGGCGCCTCCACCGCCGCGCCGATTTCCATCAACGTGATTAAACAGCTCTTCCCGGAGCAGTTTAACTCGCCGCAGTGGCAGGCGAAGCTGCGTGAAATCGTGCCGAGCTATGGCCAGAAGCTGAACGGCAACGTGGCGCTGACCCAGCAGGTATGGGACGAAACGGCCGCGACGCTGCAACTGACCAAACCGCCGGTTATCCAGATGAAAGACGCGCAGCAGAAGCTGCCGGAAGCCAAACCGGCGCAGGCCGCGAGCCCGCAGCACGATATGGCGCTGTAAGTAAAGCCGACGTTACGCAAAGGGAGGCCACGGGCCTCCCTTTTTTTTGGCGTGACGCGCGACCGTTGTGGGTAACGGTTCCCGCTAAACGAACCCGTAATAACTTTCTCTCCCTGCCTGTTATGTCTGGCTTACGCATTTAAATCTATTGAAATAAAGAATAGCGCTGAATAATACCCTGGCATGTTAATAATCAATATTACGGTGTTATTAATGCCGTTTAGTAAAATCTCACATTTCAGGCTGTTTGATTATTGAGGAGGTTTCCTGATATTTAGGAAATCGCCCCGATCGCATTCAGGTGTTTATTTTTAAAAGTCTTTTTAAAGAACTTAATGTGCCATTCATTGAGGCTGTTAGAGGTTCAACTATTGTCGCGCCGGTGGCGGTTTTTATAATGAGCGCATTGCCATGCAATAACGACGCAGTGTCAAATAAAACAATGTGCGTGGCCTTTTTAAAAACCAGATGAATACCCTTTTTGTCCTGATACGCAAGGCGCACTCGGGGTAAATATTATGTTCACAGGCTGTGAATATAAACCGGCTATTTTTATAAATAGCTCAACTTTTAATGTAATTAGGATGATATATGAAAAAGTTAGCACTTAGCCTTTCCTTAGCCGCGGCGATGGGGTTTGCCGCAACCGCGCAGGCTGCTTCTACCGGGACAATCACTTTTGAAGGCGAGCTGACTGCGACGTCTTGTGATGTAAAAGTAGACGGTCAGGCCGCTGACGCGACCGTTAAACTGCCGACGCTCGGTATTTCTCAGCTTGACGCTGCGGGTAAAACGGCAGGCCGCACTAACTTCCTGATGGAGCTGACCAACTGCGAAGGCACCCTGAAAACCGTTGCCGCCTATTTTGAAGCGGGTGCGTCTGTTGATCCGGTGACGGGTCGTCTGAAAAACGCCACCGGCACGGATAATGCCAAAAACGTGAGCCTCCAGCTGCGCGACGGCTCCAGCTCCTCCTATGCGGTTATCAAAGCGGGCAACGCCAGCCAGGCGACCGATACCACCTATATCACGTATGACGACACTGACGGCACTGCGACCCTGCCTTATGCCGTGGAATATTACGCTGAAGACGCTACCGAAGCCGGTAAGGTCAATAGCAGCGTCGTTTACTCGCTGATGTATAAGTAAAAACGCGACAGGAGGGTTCGCCCTCCTGTATTTCTTTAAGGGAGTAAAGAACATGGCGAATACCCTTTCCTGGAAAGGCGCGTGTTTTGCGCTGGCGGCCTGGTTCGCCTGCCCGGCGGCCATCGCCAGTATTGTGATTACCGGCACCCGTGTTATCTACCCGAGCGATGCGCCGGAAGTGAGCGTGAAGCTCGACAATAAAGGGGGCTCGCCGGTGTTAATTCAAAGCTGGATTGATAACGGCAATGCCGACGCCGCGCCGGAAACTATCCAGGTGCCATTTATTTTAACGCCGCCGATTAACCGCGTGGAATCAGGAAAAGGCCAGACGCTGCGTATTACCTTTACCGGGAAATTACTCCCGGCGGATCGCGAATCCGTGTACTGGCTGAACGTGCTGGAAATTCCCGCGAGAAAAGCCACGACGGTAAGCGACAACTATTTACAGGTCGCGTTTCGCTCGCGCATCAAACTCTTTCTGCGCCCGGCTGGCCTTGAAGGTAACGCCAACGAGGCGGTGACGCACGTGACCTGGCGCGCGAACGGGCAAACGATCGAGGCGATAAATCCCACGCCCTATTTTATTTCTCTCGTCAGGTTGAAGCTCAACGGCAAAAGCGTCGACGGCGACATGATTGCACCCAAATCCACCATGACGGTGAAACTGCCCGGCAATTCGGGAAATAAACTTGCAGGCGTCTATGTCAATGATTATGGCGCGCTGAATGAATTCGAAGCGACGCTGCAATAAGCCGTCGCTCTGTTTATTCAATTATCACCATAAAAGAGAAGCGTGATGAAAAACAGGTTTCGCCAGGGACATGCGGCGACGCGTACCCGCGGCATTATCGCTGTGGTTTCTTGTTTGCTGGCGGCGCCCGGAAAGGCGGAAAACCTGCCGGGAAAACCTGAAGATAAACCAGTCGATATTGCCGAGCATGTCGAGTTCGATAATATTTTCCTGAATCTGGAAAATAAAAATGCGGTGGACTTAAGCCGTTTTGCTAATGGCGCGACGGCGCTTCCGGGGCGCTATCGTACTCTGATTTATATTAACGGCCAGGCGGCGATGACCAGCGACATTGAAGTCGTGGCGCAGCCGGATAAAACCAGCCGCGTCTGCCTGACGCCTGAACTTATCAAGACCATCCCGTTTAATTACGAAAAATTGCCAAAGGATTTTCTGACGCCTTTTCAGCAGGGCGAACATTGCCTTGACCTCGAAAAGAAAATCCCGCATTCGGAAATCGCGTTCGACACCAGCGACCAGCGGCTCGATATTTCGGTGCCGCAAATTTATCTGCTGCGCAACGCGCGCGGCAGCGTCAATCCGGAGCTGTGGGACAGCGGTATTCCGGCGCTGATGCTCGGTTATAACATGAGCGGTTATTCAAGCCGCGCCAATGGCGAAACGCTCAACTCCTTTTATTCAAGCCTGGAGGGTGGGCTCAATGTCGGCGCCTGGTATCTTCGCCATAACGGCTATTACAGCTATATGGAAGAGGGCGAGCGGCAATACAACAGCATCAGCACCTATCTGCAGCGCGATATTCCGGCCATAAAAGGCCGCGCGCTGGTCGGGGAGACCAATACCCAGGGCCAGGTGTTCGATACCCTGCCTTTCAAAGGCGTTCAGGTCGCAAGCGACGAGCGCATGTTGCCGGAGTCGCAGCGCGGCTACGCGCCGGATATTCGCGGCATCGCCCGCACCAACGCCCGCGTCACGGTGCGCCAGAGCGGGCAGACTATCTATGAAACCACCGTCGCGCCGGGCGAATTCGCGATTAACGATCTCTACCCGACCGGCTACGGCGGCAACCTTGACGTCACCGTGTATGAGGCGGACGGCAGCGAGCAGCATTTCCAGGTGCCGTATGCGTCGGTCGCGCAGCAGCTGCGTCCCGGCGCGCTGCGCTATTCCGTTGTCGCGGGGGAGTATCACCAGGACTCGCTGCGCAGCAAACCGGCGCTCTATCAGGCGACTTATCAGTACGGGATTTCCAACCGCCTGACGAGCTATGGCGGCGTACAGGTAAGCCAGGGCTATTACGCGCTGCTGTTTGGTATGGCGTTCGGCACGCCGCTGGGCTCGCTGGCGCTGGACGTGACCCAGGCGCGCACGCATCTGGAAAACGGCACTTACGTGCGCGGCCAGAAACAGGCCGACAGCCTGAGCGGGCAGAGTTACAAACTGAGCTTCAGCAAAGATATCAGCGAAACGCGCAGCAATATCTCGCTGGCGGCGTATCGCTTCGCGACCAGCCAGTACATGGATTTCCAGACCGCCATGCTGGCGCGCGACGCGGTAGAGCGCGGCGACTCGCCGGATAACATTCTGCGCATGAAAAACCAGTTTGTGGCGACCGCAAGCCAGGGGCTGATGGACGGCTGGGGCCAGTTTTATCTCAGCGGTTCGTTGCAGGATTACTGGAATAAATCTGGCACCGATAAGCAGTTCCAGATCGGCTACAACAACAGCTATAAGAGCCTGACTTACGGCCTGACGGTCAGCCGTACCTACAGCAAAGAGAATGAAGGGCAGACCAACTATCTGCTGACGATGAGTTTCCCGCTGGGTGGGGAGTGGGATCAGCATACGCCGCACGCGCATGTCGATTTAACGCATGACAGCACCGGGCATGACGGGCAGCAGGTCGGCGTTTCCGGCTCGCTTGGCGAGTATAACCAGATGAGCTACAGCGTGACCGCGATGAACGCCGATCAGGGCCAGGGCTCCAGCGGCTCGTTCAACGCCGATTACCGCAGCCAGGTGGCGTCAGTGAGCGGCGGCTACAGCGTGGGCGAACACTATAACAGCGTCTCGCTTGGCGCGACCGGCACGATTCTGGCGCACGAAGGCGGAATTACCTTTACGCCTTACACCTCGGACACCTTCGCGCTGGTTGAGGCCAAAGGCGCGCGCGGCGCGGCGGTGTCGTCGTATCCCGGCGTGTTTGTCGATGGCCGTGGTTATGCCGCTGTGCCGTATCTGGACCCGTACCAGTTCAATGACATCACGGTCGATCCGAAAACCGCGCCGGTCAATGTCGAGCTGGATAGCACGTCGCAGAAAGTCGCGCCTTATCTGGGCGCGGTCGTGAAACTGACCTACAAGGCCAGTACCGGCACGCCGGTGTTGATCGCCTCGCAGTACCAGGGCGACCCGGTGCCGTTCGGCGCGATGGTATTTGACGGGCAGGGCAATCAGGTCGGGTCTGCGGGGCAGGGTGGCCTGGTTTACGCGCGCGTCAGCGACAACCAGGGGCAACTGACCGTGAAATGGGGCGAGAGCGTAGGGATGCAGTGTCTTATCAGCTACCTGCTGATGCCGCAGGCGGAAGGGCAGCGTCAGTCTATCCAGCGTTTCGATACGCCGTGTCTGCCGCCCGCGGGCGTGGCGTCATCGTCGCCATCGCTACAGCTCTCCACCGACCGGCGTCGTCAGGCGACGTTAACGGCGGGCTAAAACTGGCCTGAGGGTGGGTCAAACACACGCTTCCTGTGACAGGAACGAGGCACTGTAAAGAGGGAATCATGGCTGTAAGGAAAAGCGTTTTATCTCTGCGGGCCGCAATGCTATTGCTGCTGTCGTTCGGCGGCAGCGCGCTGGCCTCGACGGAGTGTTCTTATCACCCCGGCTCGCACGCGATGAACGTGACGCTGCCGGTTAACGGGCTTGTCTCGGTCGGTTCTGACGCGACTAACGGGCGCACGCTCTACCGGCTGCATTATATGCCCAGTACGCCGGTCAAGATTGACTGTCTCTCTACCGACAGCGTGCCTTACGACGTCTCCTACGACTATCGCTGGATCAACACGCCGCACGGCCTTTCACCGTGGAACGGGCCGCCGTTCCCTAACAAAGTCTGGGATACCAATCTGCCGGGCGTCGGCGTGGCGGTCTGGGCGCAGGGGAAGAGCGACGATGCCATTCCGGGCACGTATTACATCGACACCATCCACCCGCAGCCGAACCAGAACGTGAACCACACGATGAACGCGGAGTTCTGGCTTTACCTGATTAAGACCGGCCCTGTTCAGCCGGGCAGTGTGAACGGGCAGGATTTGCCGACGCTTGCGATTGACTTTCTGGCCACAGGCGCCGCAGGCAGCCCGCTCAATACGCTCAAGATCAACTTCACCGGCTCGGTGAATATCGCGGCCCTCTCCTGCACTACGCCGGACGTGAACGTGAAGCTCGGCACCTGGAGCGCGGAGAATGATTTCAGCGGCGTGGGCAGCGGAACGGAGTGGCGGGATGCGTCGATTGCGCTGACCAACTGCCCGCGCGCCTGGGGGATCCGCACCAATATCAACGCCAACGACAGCGGCATCACGTCGATGGGCAACGCGTCGCCAAACCCGGTGTGGATCACCATGAAGCCCTCCACGACGGTGATTGACGCGAATAACGGTATCTTCTCCGTGACGCCGGGCAGCGACAGCGCCAGCGGTATCGGCATTCAGATAGCCAAAGGCAGCGTATCCGATGCGACGCATCAGCCGATGGCGCTGAACACGTATAACGATAACTACTGGAACCTGAGCACAGACGATGTCTCCACGCACCGCATTCCGTTCGTGGCGCGCTATGTCCAGACGGAGGACCGTATGCGTCCTGGCAAAGCGAATGGCGCGATTACGTTTACCGTACTCTATTACTGACGCCTGGCGGCGCCGCCATAAAAAAGCCCCGGCATGCCGGGGCTTTTTGTCTCTGTAAGGCGTGTGATTAGCCGGTGTTGCGCATACCCGCCGCGACGCCCGCGATGGTGACCATCAGCGCTTGTTCCACGCACGGGTCCGCCGGTTTGCCTTCTTCTTCGGCCTCACGCGAGCGGTGCAACAGCTCCGCCTGCAGCACGTTCAGCGGGTCGGTGTAGATGTTACGCAGCTGGATGGACTCGGCAATCCACGGCAGATCCGCCATCAGATGCGAGTCGTTGGCGATATCCAGCACCACTTTGATATCAGCTTCCAGCAGCTGGCGCAGCTCCTGACCGAGCGGCCAGAGATCCTGTTTCACCAGACGCTGATCGTAATAGTCCGCCAGCCACAGATCCGCCTTGGCGAAAACCATCTCCAGCATGCCAAGGCGCGTGGAGAAGAACGGCCAGTCGCGGCACATGGTTTCCAGCTCGTCCTGCTTGCCGTCCTCAACCACTTTTTGCAGCGCGGCGCCGGCGCCAAGCCAGGCGGGCAGCATGAGGCGGTTCTGAGTCCAGGCGAAAATCCACGGAATGGCGCGCAGCGACTCCACGCCGCCGGTCGGGCGACGCTTCGCCGGACGCGAGCCGAGCGGCAGTTTGCCAAGCTCCTGCTCCGGCGTGGCCGAACGGAAATACGGCACGAAGTCTTTGTTTTCGCGCACGTAGCCGCGGTACATGGTGCAGGAAATGTCGGAGAGCTCATCCATGATATGTCGCCAGGCGGCTTTCGGCTCCGGCGGCGGCAGCAGGTTCGCTTCGAGAATGGCGCTGGTGTAGAGCGACAGGCTGCTGATGGTCACTTCCGGCAGGCCGTATTTAAAGCGGATCATCTCGCCCTGTTCGGTGACGCGCAGACCGCCTTTCAGGCTGCCCGGCGGCTGGGAGAGCAGCGCCGCGTGGGCTGGCGCGCCGCCGCGGCCAATGGAGCCGCCACGACCGTGGAAGAGGGTCAGCGCGATGCCCGCTTTCTCGCAGGTTTTGATAAGCGCGTCCTGCGCCTGATACTGCGCCCAGGAGGCGGCCATCACGCCCGCGTCTTTCGCGGAGTCGGAATAGCCAATCATCACCATCTGTTTGCCCTGAATGAAACCGCGATACCAGTCGATGTTCAGCAGCTGGGTCATGACGTCGTTGGCGTTGTTCAGGTCGTCGAGCGTTTCAAACAGCGGCGCGACCGGCAGCGCGAAGCCGATACCCGCTTCTTTGAGCAGCAGGTGGACGGCCAGCACGTCGGACGGCGTTTTCGCCATCGAAATGACATAGGCGGCGATAGAGCCTTTCGGCGCTTCGGCGATGACTTTGCAGGTGTCGAGGACTTCGCGCGTGTTGTCACTCGGCTCCCACTGGCGCGGCAGCAGCGGACGTTTGGAGTTCAGCTCGCGAATGAGGAACGCCTGTTTATCGGCTTCCGACCAGCTTTCGTAGTCGCCGATGCCGAGATAGCGGGTCAGTTCGCCCAGCGCTTCGGTATGGCGGGTGCTCTCCTGACGGATGTCGATACGAACCAGCGGCACGCCGAACGCTTTGACGCGGCGCAGGGTGTCGAGCAGTTCGCCGTTGGCGATGATCCCAAGCCCGCAGGAGACCAGCGATTCATAACAGGCGTAGAGCGGGTCCCAGAGCTGTTCGTTCTGCGTCAGCAGGCCTTGCGGCTTCGGCAGCTTCTGGCCTTTCAGACGCGCCTCCAGCCAGCCCTGAGTCGCCAGCAGCTGCGCGCGCAGCCCTTTGAGCAGGTAGCGGTACGGCTCCTGCGCCCCTTCGGTGCCGACGTAGTCGCGCAGCGCGTCGCTGCACTCCACCATCGAGAGCTCGGAAATCAGCACCTGAATATCTTTCAGGAACAGATCGGTCGCCTTCCAGCGGCTAAGCAGCAGCACGTGGCGGGTGATATCGGCGGTTACGTTCGGGTTGCCGTCGCGGTCGCCGCCCATCCAGGAGGTGAAACGCACCGGCACGAAATCCACCGGCAGTTTGTAATCGAGATGCGCTTCGAGCTGTTCGTTAAGCTCGCGCAGGTAGTTCGGCACGCCTTCCCAGAGGCTGTTTTCCACCACGGCGAAGCCCCATTTGGCTTCATCCACCGGGCTTGGGCGGTTTTTGCGAATTTCGTCGGTGTGCCAGGACTGCGCAATCAGCTGGCGCAGACGGCGCATGATCTGGTTGCGCTCGTAATCGGCGATGTCTTTGTGGTCGAGTTGTTTTAAGCAGTTATTCACTTCGACCATTTTGTGGATCAGGGTGCGACGGGTGATTTCGGTCGGGTGCGCGGTCAGCACCAGCTCCAGCGACAGCGCTTCCACGGCCTGACGGATGGCGGCTTCGTTGATATCGGGCTGGTCTTTGAGCTTACGCAGGGTGCGGGCGATAATTTCCGGGTTGCTGGCGGCTTCGCCTTTTGGCGAGATGCTGTGGTACTGCTCGGCCGTGTTGGCCAGATTCAGGAACTGACTGAACGCGCGGGCCACCGGCAGCAGTTCGTCATTGGAGAGATTTTGCAGTGTCGTTAACAGCGCCTGCCGGTCTGCTTCATTGCCAGCACGGGAAGACTTCGACAATTTGCGGATTGTTTCTACGCGGTCAAGGATGTTTTCTCCCAGCGCATCCTTGATGGTATCCCCGAGCAACTTGCCGAGCATACTGACATTGCTTCGCAAAGCGGAATATTGTTCGTTCATATAACCCCAGACACCCCATCTCAATTATGTTTAATACCCGCAGTCTTTCGCGCCGCAGGACCGCTGGCCGCGCCTTGCGACCCCGGCCACTTACCAATGTAAGCGCCCGTGGCTCACGAGGCTTGCCGCCTTCCTGCAACACGAAATCCCTGGGTATAGGTTCTGCAAAAATCAGGACACCGAAAAGCGATAGCTTTTACTTACGTCCGAAAGTTCAGGCTTGAATGACTTCTTACTTTATAAAGCCATGTGAAATCCCGTTCGTCAATTGCTGCGAAATCGCTTCAGCAGGGGAATAAAGCACGCCAATTTATGAAAGTTAATTCACGTTATTGCGGATAAGTAACGCTTATGAAAATAGCGTGCAGGCGCGCGGGGTCATATACAGTCGCACGCGCTGTGAGAGGGCGTAAAAGCAGTCGAATGGGCTGTCTGGCGCGGGTAAGTCAGCGGTTCATCGGCGAGTGCGGCTGGCGTGGCGGGTGCGCTTCGCTTACCCGCCCTACGGGATCGGATACAGATTTTCGTATGTGGATAAGCGCCGCGCATCCCCCGTTACGGTTAATGCCAGCAAAAATGATGTACAACCTGCGAAATCAGTTCGCGGGTCGGCTTGATAAAGCGCGTTTCGAGATATTCGTCCGGCTGGTGGGCCTGGTTTATCGAGCCTGGTCCTAACACCAGCGTCGGGCAGAGCGTCTGAATAAACGGCGCTTCGGTGCAGTAGTTCACCACATCGGTTTGCGCGCCGAGCAGATTTTCCACCACCTGTACCAGCTTATGATCCGGCGGGCATTCGTAACCCGGGATCGGCGGGTGCAGATCGAACACCGTCAGACGCCCCGGCCAGCGCAGGCTCACCGGCTCCAGCGCCTCGTTCAGCAGGCCGCTTAAATCATCCAGCGTCATCCCCGGCAGCGGGCGAATATCCATATGCAGTTCGCAGCAGGCGCAGATGCGGTTGGAGGCATCGCCGCCGTGAATATGGCCGAGATTAAGCGTCGGATACGGCACCGTAAATGCGTCGTAGTGGTAGCGCTCTTTGAGCGAATCACGCAGTTGCATAATGCGCCCGATGGCGTCATGCATCAGCTCAATGGCGTTGACGCCGCGCTCCGGGTCGCTGGAGTGGCCGGATTGCCCCTGCACGCGGATGGCGCTGGAGATATGGCCTTTGTGGGCGCGGATCGGCTGTAAGGATGTCGGCTCGCCGATGATGGCGCAGTCCGGGCGCAGGGCGGTGGTCTCGGCGAAATAGCGCGCGCCCGCCATGCTGGTCTCTTCATCGGCGGTCGCGAGGATATAGAGCGGCTTTTTCAGCTGCGTCACATCCACGTCACGCAGCGCGTCGAGAATAAAAGCGAAAAAGCCTTTCATATCGGCGGTGCCGAGTCCGTACAGCTTGTTGTCATGCTCGGTCAGCGTGAAAGGGTCGCGCGTCCAGCGCCCGTCGTCGAAAGGCACGGTATCGGTATGCCCGGCCAGCAGCAGGCCGCCCGCACCGCTGCCGGCGCTCGCCAGCATATTGAATTTATTACGGGTGCCGGGCACCGGTTGTACTTCAACATTGAACCCGAGAGTGCCAAACCACCCTGCCAGCAGATTGATTAAAGTCGCATTACTCTGATCGAGCGCGCTGTCGGTGGCGCTGATGGAAGGCGTGGCGATAAGCGTGCGGTAAATCTCGATAAAAGGCGGTAATTTCATTTTCACTGTTGACAGACCTCAGGTCGTGATAGTATCAATATTCATGCAGTATTTGTGAATAAAAATACATTAACGTTGAGCGTAAGGGAACCGCCGGGTTCCGGTGAAGACGATACGCTCGCGGACGCGGCAACGGCCTTCAGGCCCGCGCCTGAAATACATGACGGTAAAAGGTATCCAGCCCCGATGTTGAACACGCTGATTGTTGGCGCCAGCGGTTATGCCGGCGCAGAGCTTGCGGCCTACGTGAATCGCCATCCGCATATGAACATAACCGCATTGACGGTCTCAGCGCAAAGCAATGATGCGGGAAAGTTAATCTCCTCTTTGCATCCACAGCTCAAAGGCGTGCTCGACCTGCCTTTGCAGCCGATGAGCGATATCCGTGAGTTCACCGACGGCGTGGATGTGGTGTTTCTCGCAACAGCCCATGAGGTAAGCCACGATCTCGCGCCGCAGTTTCTCGACGCAGGCTGCGTGGTGTTCGACCTCTCCGGCGCTTTTCGCGTTAACGACGCCGCGTTCTATGAAAAATTCTACGGGTTCACGCATCAGCACCCGCACCTGCTGGAGCAGGCGGTGTATGGCCTGGCCGAGTGGAACCGCGACGCGCTGAAAGACGCCGCGCTGGTGGCGGTGCCGGGATGCTACCCGACCGCCGCGCAGCTTTCGCTCAAGCCGCTGATCGACGCGGATTTACTGGATCTGAACCAGTGGCCGGTGATCAACGCCACCAGCGGCGTGAGCGGCGCGGGGCGCAAGGCGACAATCCCGAACAGCTTCTGCGAAGTGAGCCTGCAACCTTACGGCATATTTAATCACCGGCATCACCCGGAAATCGTCACGCATCTGGGGACGCCCGTGATTTTCACGCCGCACCTCGGCAGCTTCCCGCGCGGCATTCTGGAAACCATTACCTGTCGCCTGAAGCCTGGCGTGAGCGCGTCGCAGATAGCGGCCGCGTTTAACGACGCCTACGCCGACAAACCGCTGGTGCGGCTGTATGACAGCGGCGTGCCTGCGCTGAAAAACGTGGTCGGCCTGCCGTTTTGCGATATCGGCTTCGCCGTGCAGGGAGAGCATCTGATCGTGGTCGCTGCGGAAGATAACCTGCTGAAAGGCGCCGCCGCGCAGGCGGTGCAGTGTATGAATATTCGTTTTGGCTTTGCCGAAACGCAGTCTCTTATTTAACCGAGTCAGGTGTGATAATGAACCCGTTAATCATTAAGTTAGGCGGCGTGTTGCTCGACAGCGAAGAGGCGCTGGAGCGTCTGTTTACCGCCCTCGTTAACTACCGCAAGGCGCATCAGCGCCCGCTGGTTATCGTTCACGGCGGCGGCTGCCTGGTGGACGACCTGATGAAGCAGCTCAACCTGCCGGTGAAAAAGAAGAACGGCCTGCGCGTCACGCCTGCCGACCAGATTGACATCATTACCGGGGCGCTGGCGGGCACCGCCAACAAAACGCTGCTCGCCTGGGCGAAAAAGCACGGCATCTCCTCTGTTGGCCTGTTCCTGGGCGATGGCGACAGCGTCAGCGTGACGCCGCTGGATGAAGAGCTGGGCCACGTCGGCCAGGCGCAGCCGGGCTCGCCGAAATTAATCACGACGCTGCTGGAAAACGGCTTTATGCCGGTGATTAGCTCCATCGGTGTCACTGACAACGGCGACCTGATGAACGTCAACGCCGACCAGGCGGCCACGGCGCTCGCGGCGACCCTTGGCGCGGACCTGATCCTGCTCTCCGACGTGAGCGGCATTCTGGACGGCAAAGGCCAGCGCATCGCTGAGATGACCGCCGCCAAAGCCGAGCAGCTTATCGAGCAGGGCATCATCACCGACGGCATGATTGTGAAAGTGCACGCGGCGCTGGACGCCGCCCGCACGCTGGGCCGCCCGGTGGATATCGCCTCCTGGCGCCACGCGGAGCAGTTGCCCGCTTTATTTAATGGCGTGTCTATCGGCACGCGCATTTTGGCCTAATTACAAGTTTTAAAGGAAACAGACAATGCAAAATCACGGCATCAAAAAAGTTGTTCTCGCTTACTCCGGCGGCCTCGATACTTCGGCCATCATTCCGTGGCTGAAAGAAAACTATGAAGGCTGCGATGTGGTCGCGTGCGTGGTGGATATCGGCCAGGATCGTGACGACCTGAAAGGCGTTGAGCAGAAAGCCCTGCGCTCTGGCGCGTCGGAGTGCTACGTGGTCGATGCGCGTGAAGAGTTCATTAAAGATTACGTTTACCCGGTGCTGCAAACCGGCGCGCTGTATGAAGGCAGCTATCTGCTGGGCACCTCGATGGCGCGTCCGCTGATCGCCAAAGCGCTGGTGGACGTAGCGAATAAAGTGGGCGCTGACGCGCTGTGCCACGGCGCGACCGGCAAAGGCAACGACCAGGTGCGTTTCGAATCCGCCTGGGCGGCGCTGGCCCCGCACCTGAAAGTGATCGCCCCGTGGCGTGAGTGGAACCTGCGTTCCCGTGAAGCGCTGCTGGACTACCTGAAAGCGCGCGATATCCCGACCACCGCGTCGCTTGAGAAGATTTACAGCCGCGATGAGAACGCCTGGCATATCTCTACCGAAGGCGGCGTGCTGGAAAGCCCGTGGAACGCCCCGAACAAAGACTGCTGGGTCTGGACCGTCGATCCGCTGGAAGCGCCGGATCAGCCGGAGCAGGTGACCGTGACCGTGGAGAAAGGCAACGTGGTCGCCGTGAACGGCGAGCATCTCTCTCCGTTCGGCTGCCTGGAAGTGCTGAACAAGATTGGCGCGAAACATGGCGTGGGCCGTATCGATATCGTGGAAAACCGTCTGGTGGGCATTAAGTCCCGCGGCTGCTACGAAACCCCTGGCGGCACCATCATGATGGCGGCGCTGCGTGGCGTAGAGCAACTGGTGCTGGATCGCGACAGTTTCAAATGGCGCGAGCAGGTCGGCCTTGAGATGTCTTACGTGGTGTACGACGGCCGCTGGTTCGCGCCGCTGCGCCAGTCTTTGCAGGCGGCAGCGCAGTCGCTCGCTGAGCAGGTGAATGGCGAAGTGGTGTTGCAGCTCTATAAAGGTCAGGTGACCGCGATCCAGAAGAAATCGCCGAACAGCCTGTATAACGAAGAGTTCGCAACCTTCGGCGAAGACGAAGTGTATGACCACAGCCACGCGGGCGGCTTTATCCGTCTGTTCTCTCTCTCTTCACGTATTCGTGCGCTGAACGAGCTGAAGAAGTAATCTGCCGCTGGGTGGATGGCGGGTGCGCAGCGCACCCGCCGCAGAAAGCGGCACACTATTTGTAGGGCGGGTAAGCGAAGCGCACCTGACGCAGAAAGCAGCATATTATTTGTAGGGCGGGTAAGCGAAGCGCACCCGCCACTTAAGAGATAACCAGAACAGTCGTAGGGCGGGTCACCCGCCATTGAAAGACAGATAACGGAGCGGATTATGGCACTTTGGGGCGGACGTTTTACTCAGGCGGCAGACGGGCGGTTTAAACAATTCAATGACTCTCTGCGCTTTGATTACCGACTCGCCGAGCAGGACATTATCGGCTCCGTCGCCTGGTCCAAAGCGCTGGTGACGGTCGGCGTGCTGAGCGCGGATGAGCAGAGCCAGCTCGAAGGCGCGCTGAATACGCTGCTGGAAGAAGTACTGGAAAACCCGCACGCGATTCTGGAAAGCGACGCGGAAGATATTCACAGCTGGGTGGAAGGCAAACTTATCGAGAAAGTCGGCCCGCTTGGCAAAAAGCTCCATACCGGACGCAGCCGTAACGATCAGGTGGCGACCGACCTGAAACTGTGGTGCAAAACCGAAGTTCACGCGCTGCTGAGCGCCACGCGCCAGTTACAGCAAGCGCTGGTGGCGACCGCCGAAGAGAACCAGGACGCGGTGATGCCGGGCTATACCCACCTGCAACGCGCCCAGCCGGTGACCTTCGCGCACTGGTGCATGGCGTATGTCGAAATGCTGGCGCGCGACGAAAGCCGCCTGAAAGATACGCTGAAACGCCTGGACGTCAGCCCGCTGGGTTGCGGGGCGCTGGCTGGCACCGCGTATGAGATTGACCGCGAACAGTTAGCCGGCTGGCTCGGTTTCGCCAGCGCGACGCGCAACAGCCTCGACAGTGTCTCCGATCGTGACCATGTGCTGGAGCTGCTGTCCAACGCGGCGATCAGCATGGTGCATCTGTCGCGTTTCGCCGAAGACCTGATTTTCTTTAACTCCGGCGAGGCGGGATTCGTGGAGCTGTCTGACCGCGTGACGTCCGGCTCTTCATTAATGCCGCAGAAGAAAAACCCGGACGCGCTGGAGCTGATTCGCGGCAAGTGCGGTCGCGTGCAGGGCGCGCTGACCGGCATGATGATGACGCTGAAAGGCCTGCCGCTCGCGTACAACAAAGATATGCAGGAAGATAAAGAAGGGCTGTTCGATGCGCTCGACACCTGGCTCGACTGTCTGCATATGGCGGCGCTGGTGCTGGACGGCATTCAGGTGAAACGTCCGCGCTGCCAGGACGCGGCGCAGCAGGGCTACGCCAACGCCACCGAGCTTGCGGATTATCTGGTCGCCAAAGGCGTGCCGTTCCGCGAAGCGCACCACATCGTGGGCGAGGCGGTGGTGGAAGCCATTCGCCAGGGCAAACCGCTGGAAGACCTGGCGCTGGCCGACCTGCAAAAATTCAGTCCGGTGATTAATGACGATGTTTACCCGGTGCTGTCGCTCCAGTCGTGCCTTGATAAGCGCGCGGCGCAGGGCGGCGTGTCGCCGGTGCAGGTGGCGCAGGCGATTAGCGCGGCGAAAGCGCGTCTGGCGTAAGCGTTACAGGCAGGAATAAGCCCGGCGAGTGCCGGGCTTTTTTATGCGTCCTGAAAAACAGGCAAAAAAAAGCGGACTTACTGTCCGCTAAATCGTTCACGTTGGCTTTAGTTATACGGCTAACAGAGAGACTCTGTGTGCGGGTTATCACTCAGTGAGGGTAACGAGTGATGTTCTCCGCGGCTGAGGCTATTATTCACTTTCGTGCTTGATAGGGATAATCGTTGGTTGCTATGCTATCTATCGCCATGAACTATCATGGCGGCGGAGGATGAAGAATGAATATTCGTGATCTTGAATACCTGGTGGCCCTTGCCGAACATCGCCATTTCCGGCGTGCGGCGGATGCCTGCCACGTGAGTCAGCCCACCCTGAGCGGTCAGATCCGTAAGCTTGAAGATGAACTCGGCGTGATGCTGCTGGAACGCACCAGCCGCAAAGTGCTGTTCACCCAGGCGGGGTTGCTGCTGGTAGACCAGGCGCGTACCGTTTTACGTGAAGTGAAAGTGCTGAAAGAGATGGCGAGCCAGCAGGGCGAAACCATGTCCGGTCCGCTGCATATCGGCCTTATCCCGACCATCAGCCCTTATCTGCTGCCGCAAATCATTCCGATGCTGCATCAGACCTTCCCCAAACTCGAAATGTATCTGCATGAAGCGCAGACGCATCAACTGCTGGCCCAGCTTGACAGCGGCAAGCTCGACTGCGCGATTCTTGCGCTGGTGAAAGAGAGCGAAGCCTTTATTGAAGTGCCGCTGTTTGATGAGCCGATGCTGCTGGCGGTTTATGAAGATCACCCGTGGGCCGGGCGCGACCGCGTGCCGATGGGCGAACTGGCGGGTGAAAAACTGCTGATGCTGGAAGATGGTCACTGCCTGCGCGATCAGGCGATGGGCTTCTGCTTTGAAGCGGGCGCCGATGAAGACACGCATTTCCGCGCGACCAGCCTCGAAACGCTGCGCAATATGGTGGCGGCAGGCAGCGGCATTACGCTTCTGCCCGCGCTCGCCGTACCGCCGGAACGTCATCGCGACGGCGTGGTATATCTGCACTGCGTGAAGCCGGAGCCGCGACGCACCATTGGTCTGGTGTATCGCCCGGGCTCGCCGCTGCGCAGCCGCTATGAGCAGCTCGCAGAGGCCATCCGCAAACAGATGGATGGCCGCTTCGACAGCGCGTTAAAACAGGCGGTTTAAGCCGTTAAGCGCGGCAACCCGATAGGCTTCCGCCATCGTCGGGTAGTTAAAGGTGGTGTTAACGAAGTACTCAATGGTGTTACCGCCACCTTTCTGCTCCATAATCGCCTGGCCGATATGAATAATCTCGGCCGCGCGCTCCCCAAAGCAGTGGATCCCCAGAATCTCTTTGGTTTCGCGATGGAACAGGATCTTCAGCGTCCCCACGTTCATCCCGACGATTTGCGCGCGCGCCAGATGTTTAAACTGCGCGCGGCCCACTTCGTAAGGCACTTTCATTGACGTGAGCTGCTGTTCGGTTTTGCCGACGGAGCTGATTTCCGGAATGGTATAGATGCCGGTCGGGATATCTTCCACCAGGTGCGCCGAGGCGACGCCTTTTACCAGCGCCTGCGCGGCGATGCGGCCCTGATCGTAGGCGGCGGACGCCAGGCTCGGATAACCGATAACGTCGCCCACCGCATAGATGTGCGGCAGCGCGGTCTGGTACATGCTGTTCACTTTCAGCAGCCCGCGACCATCGGCCTCAAGGCCAATATTCTCCAGCGCCAGCGAATCGGTGTTGCCGGTACGCCCGTTCGCGTAGAGCAGACAGTCGGCCTTCACTTTTTTGCCTGACTTGAGGTGGACAATCACGCCGTCGTCCACGCCTTCAATCCGCTCGTATTCTTCGTTGTGGCGAATCACCACGCCGCTATTCCAGAAGTGATACGAGAGCGAATCGGACATCTCCTGATCGAGAAACGCCAGCAGGCGGTCGCGGGTGTTGATGAGATCCACTTTCACGTTCATTCCGCGGAAAATGGACGCGTATTCACAGCCGATGACGCCTGCGCCGTAAATAATCACATGGCGCGGTTCGTGATGCATGCTGAGGATAGAATCGCTGTCATAGATGCGCGAATGGCTGAAATCGACGTCCGACGGGTGATAGGGGCGCGAGCCACAGGCAATCACGAATTTCTCAGCGGTCAGGGTTTCTATCGAACCGTCCGGGCAGGTGAGCTCAATCGTGTGTTCATCGACAAAACGCGCGTCGCCTTGCAGGATCTGGCAGCGGTTGCGCTCGTAAAAGCCCTGGCGCATGTTGGTCTGCTGGTTGATCACGTTGTCGGCGTGGTTAAGGATGTCGGCGAAGGAAGAGCGGAGAGGACGGGAGTGAGCGCTGTATAACGGGTTCTGGTTAAATTCAATGATACGGCTGACGGCGTGGCGCAAGGCTTTCGACGGGATGGTGCCCCAGTGGGTGCAACCGCCGCCGACATTATGGTAGCGCTCTATCACGGCTACCGTGGCGCCCTGTTTCACCAGACCCATAGCAGCGCCTTCGCCGCCGGGGCCAGAGCCAATCACTATTACATCATAATCGTAGGTTTGTGGCATGGTAAGGCTTACCTTGTTCTTATACATAAAAGCAACAGAATAGTAACATCACCCAAAGAATAACCCAATTCTCACTGTGCGTTTTGCCATCTCTGGTAGCTTCCGCTTCGTAAACAATCATTCACAATCCGTTATAAACCCGGTAGTTTTAAAACTGGTATAGTGCCGTTTCAACAGGAAGGAATCAGGCAACGTGATGGGCGTCAGAGCGCAACAGAAAGAACGAACCCGGCGATCGCTGGTGGAAGCCGCGTTTAGCCAGCTAAGCGCGGAAAGAAGTTTTGCCAGCCTGAGCCTGCGTGAAGTGGCGCGCGAGGCCGGTATCGCGCCGACCTCGTTTTACCGTCACTTCCGGGACGTGGACGAGCTGGGCCTGACGATGGTGGATGAAAGCGGCCTGATGCTGCGTCAGCTGATGCGCCAGGCGCGCCAGCGCATCGCTAAAGGCGGTAGCGTTATCCGCACGTCGGTCTCCACCTTTATGGAATTTATTGGCAATAACCCGAACGCCTTCCGGCTGCTGCTGCGTGAGCGCTCCGGCACCTCAGCGGCGTTTCGCGCTGCCGTCGCGCGTGAAATCCAGCATTTCATCGCGGAACTTGCCGATTATCTGGAACTCGAAAATCACATGCCGCGCGCGTTTACCGAGGCTCAGGCGGAGGCGATGGTCACTATCGTCTTTAGCGCAGGCGCGGAAGCGCTTGATGTGGGCCCGGAACAGCGTGGGCAATTAGAAGAGCGACTGGTGTTGCAGCTGCGTATGATCTCTAAAGGCGCTTACTACTGGTACCGTCGCGAACAAGAAAAGATGGCGCAATATTCCGATAAGTGAAGGACGAGCAATGAGAACCACGACACAAGAAAAAGGTACGCTGCTGCTGGCGCTGATCGCCGGTCTGTCGATTAACGGCACCTGCGCGGCGCTGTTCAGCTCCATCGTGCCTTTCTCGATTTTCCCGATTATTTCGCTGGCGCTGACGGTCTATTGCCTGCATCAGCGTTACCTGAACCGCACCATGCCGGTGGGCCTGCCGGGCATCGCCGCCGCCTGCTTTATCCTGGGCGTGTTGCTGTACAGCGCCGTGGTGCGCGCCGAGTATCCGGCGATTGGCTCTAACTTCCTGCCGTCGGTGCTGTCGGTGGTACTGCTGTTCTGGATAGGCTTTCGCCTGCGTCGGCGCAAGGCGCGCTACGAAGAGTAAAAGAAAAGGGCGCTGCGGCGCCCTTTTTAATTAGCGGCGCGTTAACAGCACGCCGCACTCCATATGGTGGGTATACGGGAACTGGTCGAACAGCGCCAGGCGCTCGACGCGGTGGGTTTCGCAGAGCGTGGCGAGGTTGTCGCAGAGCGTCTGCGGGTTGCAGGAGATATAAAGGATACGCGGATACGCCTGTACCATTTTCACGGTTTCTTCATCAAGCCCGCTGCGCGGCGGATCGACAAAGATCGTCTCGCACTGGTAGCTTTTCAGGTCGATCCCCTGCAGACGGTTAAATTCGCGCACGCCGTTCATCGCCTGGGTAAATTCTTCCGCCGCCATGCGGATAATCTGCACGTTGTCGATGTGGTTCGCCGCAATGTTGTATTGCGCGGCGGCAACCGACGGCTTGGCGATTTCCGTCGCCAGCACGCGGTTAAAGTTGCGCGCGAGCGCCAGCGAGAAGTTGCCGTTGCCACAGTAAAGCTCCAGCAGGTCGCCGCGCGAACCCTGCGTGACGTCCAGCGCCCACTCCAGCATATGAATGTTCATCGCCGCGTTCGGCTGGGTAAAGCTGTTCTCCACCTGGCGGTAAATCATCTCTATGCCCGCTACCGGCAGACGCTCATCGATGTAATCCTGATCGAGCATGATTTTGGTTTTGGTGGCGCGGCCGATGAAGTGGACGTCAAAGCCGTCCGCGCGCAGCGCATCACGCAGACGCGTCGCCTCTTCACGCCAGGCGTCGTCGAGCGCGCGGTGATAAAGCAGCGACACCACTGCCTGCTGGCTGCGGGTGGTCAGGTAGTCAATCTGGAACAGCTTGTGGCGCAGCGCGCGGTTGTCGCGAATACCGTCAATCATGCGCGGCATCAGGGCGTTAATCAGCTCGCTGGCGGCCGGGAAGCTGTCGACGCGAATGCGGCTGCGCGTCTCTTGATCAAAAATGATGTGATAAAGGTCGTCGCCGTCATGCCAGAGACGAAACTCGGCGCGCATGCGGTAGTGGCTGACCGGTGAGCGGAACACCTCCGGCGCGGGTGCCGCAAAAGGCGCCATCATGCTTTGCAGGCGTTCTACCTTTTCATCCAGCTGTGCGTCGTAGTGATCGATGGGGAGATGTTCAGGGGTCATCATGCGTCCTGGGTGAGAAAAATTTACGCCGGGATTGTAGGGAATGCGGGCGTGATGTCCAGCGTTGATTGTTTTTGCATCATCGTGAGTGGAAGTCTGGACTTCTATAACACGCTCCATGTAGCATGCCTTTTCCGGTCTCCTGTGAGTGAAAAGGGAATCCAGTGCAAATCTGGAGCTGACGCGCAGCGGTAAAGACAGGTGGGATGAACGCTTTTGCAGACACTGCCGGCACGCCGGTGGGAAGTCCTCATCCGTATCACACCTCCAAGCCCGAAGACCTGCCGGAGTCACGTCGCATCTCGCGCACTTATCGCGTTCTATCAAGTGCGCCTGCGGCATCCTAAAAGTTAAGCGGATGCTTACGTTAATGATGATAAAAAAAATCTCGCTGCTGACGGCGCTTTCCGTCACGGCGTTTTCCGGCTGGGCGCAGGATAGCGGCTCAGATTCTCTGGTGGTGACCGCAAACCGTTTTCAGCAGCCGGTTAATACGGTGCTGGCGCCGACCGATGTGGTAACGCGCGAACAAATTGATAAATGGCAGTCTAAAACGGTGCTGGATGTGTTGCGTCGTTTGCCGGGCGTGGATATTTCGCAAAACGGAGGAATGGGCCAGCTCGCCTCCGTCTATGTCCGTGGTACTGATTCACGCCATGCGCTCATCCTCATGGACGGCGTACCGGTTTCTCGTCCCAACCTTTCCAACGACTCTAATCTTTATCAAATCCCGATTTCACTAATTCAGCGTATTGAGTTTATTCGCGGGCCGCGTTCCGCGGTATATGGTTCCGGAGCGATTGGCGGCGTGATTAATATCATTACGCAGAGTGATGATGAAGTGTCACGGATTGATGCTGGCGTCGGATCTAAAGGCTATCAGGAATATTCCGGCACGCTACGCCAGCGTTTTGGTGACACGGTGGTGACGGCGATGGGGGCGTATCAGACTACCCATGGATTTAGCGTTCAGCCGGGATCGACATGGAATCATGATAACGACCGCGACGGTTATCGTAATAAAACGTTCTTTGGCAGCCTTCAGCATCATTTTTCTGAGAATGTAGACGGTTTCTTTCGCGGCTATGGTTATGCCAATAACGCCGATTTCGATGTGGGAAACCCGCCGTATTCTCCGGCATTCAGCGCGGATGAAAACCAGTATGACAATCAATCATGGGATACCGGATTACGCTATAACGCCGACATCTATTCTTCTCAGCTCATCGCCAGTTTTCAGAAGCTGAAAAGCTATAACTACAGCAGCCTTTATGGTCGCTACCAGGATGGCACGACGCTTGATCGTATGGAACAGCGTTACATTCAATGGGGCAACAACCTTATTGTCGGTCACGGCTCTGTCAGCGCCGGGGTGGACTGGAAGCAGGAAAAACTCACGTCAGTAACGCAGGCTGACACTGACCGGTATAAACGCGATACAACCGGTATTTACCTAACCGGTCAGCAGCAGGTGCTTGAGAGCGTTACGCTTGAAGCGTCAGGCCGTGAAGATCATGACGAACAGTTTGGCTGGCATGGAACCTGGCAGACCGCGGCGGGCTGGGAGTTTGTTGATGGCTATCGCGCAACTCTTTCCTATGGTACAGGGTTTCTGGCTCCGGGCCTGACTCAGCAGTTTGGGTCGCCTCAGTATGGTATTGCGTCCAACCCGGATCTTCAGCCGGAAAAATCCAGGCAGTGGGAAGCGGGTATTGAAGGCGTCACCGGTCCGCTGGACTGGCGTTTGTCGACCTGGCGGTACAAGATTGACAATCTGATAAGCTATAACAATGACGCCTATTACAACGTCAAATCAGCCACGATTAAAGGAGTGGAGTGGACAGGCAATCTGACCACCGGTCCTGTGAGTCATGCGCTTACATTGCAGTATATCGATCCACGTGATGATGAAACCCATCAGCGCTTACAGCGTCGCGCCAGACAACAGGTGAAATATAATCTCAGCGGTGAAGTTTCAGACTTTGGCTGGGATGTCACTTATCAGTATATCGGCGAGCGCGAGGATACTAACTTTAATACTTTCCCATCAGAAAAAGTGAAGCTCGGCAGTGTCAGCCTGTGGGATGTCGCGGTTTCGTATCCGGTCACCTCTCACCTTACAGTTCGTGGTAAAATAGCTAATCTGTTCGATAAAGATTACGAGACGGCTTATGGCTACCAAACTGCAGGACGGGAATACAACTTGTCAGGCAGCTACACCTTCTGAGGCCCGCCCAACCATACTGGTGTTTGACTCCGGCGTGGGTGGGCTTTCTGTTTATGATGAGATCCGGCATCTCCTGCCGGATCTGCATTACATCTACGCTTTCGATAACGTTGCCTTCCCTTATGGCGAAAAAAGCGAGGCGTTCATCGTCGAGCGCGTCGTTGAAATTGTCACGGCCGTTCAGGCGCGCTATTCCCTGGCGCTCGCCGTTATCGCCTGTAACTCCGCCAGTACGGTATCGCTCCCGGCGCTCCGTGAAAAATTCGCGTTTCCTGTGGTGGGCGTCGTTCCCGCGATCAAACCGGCCGCGCGGCTGACCGCGAACGGCGTCGTGGGCCTGCTCGCGACCCGTGGCACGGTGAAGCGTCCTTATACGCATGAGTTGATCGCCCGCTTCGCGAATGAATGCCGGATAGAAATGCTGGGTTCGGCGGAGCTGGTGGAGATAGCCGAGGCGAAACTGCATGGCGAGCCGGTCTCGCTGGAAGCGCTGCGTCGGGTGCTGCGTCCGTGGCTGCGTATGCCTGAGCCGCCGGATACCGTCGTGCTCGGTTGTACCCACTTCCCGCTACTGGCCGATGAACTGTTGCAGGTGCTGCCGGAAGGCACACGGCTGGTGGACTCGGGCGCGGCGATTGCCAGACGTACGGCCTGGCTGCTGGAGCACGAGGCGCCGGATGCGTGTTCCTGTGATGACAACATTGCTTATTGTATGGCGTTAACGCCGGAAGTTGCGCAGTTAATGTCCGTTTTGCAACGTTATGGCTTCAGTAAGCTCGAAAAACTGCCACTCTAAGGGTGTTTTGCGCAAAAAAGAGACGGTTGAAAAGTTTTTTGAGATTAGGGGTTGTCAGGCGCGAAGAACTCCCTATAATGCGCCTCCACTGACACGGCACAACGGCAAACAAA
>Ga0157365_10000115_pt1 | contig 36894 bp, 41 predicted proteins | sample AttsexASBM3_FD_111478 | JGI IMG/M metagenome (GOLD analysis project Ga0157365, IMG submission 111478) | Fungus gardens microbial communities from leaf cutter ant in Ribeirão Preto, State of São Paulo, Brazil - Atta sexdens ASBM3 | ecosystem: Host-associated > Fungi > Mycelium > Unclassified ...
CTTTCGGCGCTGATATTAGGCAATGAAGCGGCTGAACTTATGCTCTCATCCTTCATTTTTTTTGCCTCTTCAAGATACCGGGCCTCATGTCCGCGCTTTACACGCTGCTCATCGGCAAATGTAGCGGCGGCAATATCGATCTTCTCTGCAATTTCTTCTGGGGAGGCTTCTCGACCATCAAAATCAATGATCGTGTTGTCACCTAGCGTTAAAGCAATATATCGACGACTTTCCGCATCAGAACCGTAACCGGCTATAAGTTGTCTCTCGCCGTTCGGCACTACCGTTCCAGAAGGGCCAACACCTTCAAATACTTTTCCAACGCTTTGCAGCGGTTCGATCTGGTCTGTCTGCCGCCAGCCATGACGATCAATAAGAGCCTTTAAAGTTTGGTCAGAGTAATGTCCCTGTTGCTCACTCTGCTCCTGTTGAATCTCCTGTTCCTGCTTTACTTCAAGGCTCATGACATATCGGGTAATTTTCTGAGCATCAGACGCAGCCCTTAAAATTTCGGTAGGGTCTTCTTTAAGGGCTTTAATCCAGCTTCCTACATATGCCGCGTGTTGATTGACGTGTTCATGGTCATTTTCAACACCAATTTCATCAGCCAACATAAGAGAGGCAATTTCTGCTCTTAGTTCTTCTTTGGCGTATTTTTCTGAACCAAAACTATTACCTAACTCTCGATCCAGACGCGATGGATGCCCGGTCCAGTGGCCTAATTCATGCAGCGCAGTCGCATAATAATTATATGTATCTTTGAACTGCTCTTTTTCAGGCAACGTGATCTGGTCATTGTTCAGGCTATAAAATGCTCTATCCCCAGCCTTATGAACGATCTTGGCTCCTGAGTTTGAAAGGATTGTTTCTGCTCTTTCAACTGTCTCGACTTTTGAAATTTGAGGGCGCTTTTCAGGAGCGGGAAGTCCATCTATCTGAGCCGCATTAAAAACTGCAAATTGCCGAACCCAAGGCCGTTCTAATCGGACTGTTTCAGTTTCAGGTTTTCCATTTTCCCCAATAATAGGGCGACCAGACTCATCAGTTTTTTCCTGCTCTCTGGTCCACTGCCAGAACCGTACCTTTGTACTTTTCTCGCCTTTTTTAACCTGACCGCCAGCGGACTCAGCTTGCTTGTATGTCAACCATCGGTTGTCGTCATATCCTTTGGTTTCTTGAACAGCCATTAGGTAAATGGCGTTGCTTCCTTTGTACGATTTCCCAGAAACTGGGTTGTGCGGCATAAATTTTTCGCCCGCAGACCACGGTTTTTGCCAAGGCGCAGTGCCGCGCTCCAACTGCTCAATGAGCATGTTGGCAATCGTTTGAGCATATTCAGTCTCATTACTCGCCATGATGAACGTCCTCATCCGGGGCAATATCTGCGGTTGCCGCCTCCACATCATCCAATGATATGGCGTCTTCAATAAATATTCCCTGCCTTTCAGCTTCGGCGGGCGTCAATGCGACAATAACGCCGGGGATATTTTCGTCTTCAATTTCATGAGATATTTTGTCGTTCATGGTATTTCCTCCCGTTGAAAGTATGCACTTATAAAGAAACAAGTACAAGATTTTTAAGGAAAATATCAGTTATTTAGAGGAAATTTCTTGAAAATAGCTTTCAGGTATTTCTATTTGCGTATCTGATTTTATAGCCATCGCATACCGGCCAAGATGAGATGTTTTTGCAATTTTCTGAACGATGTCAGGAGAACTATTCAGGTAATATTTTGCAACATATCCATTTTTAAATCCACGCCACGCATTTCCTGTGTTGTAATAGCTTAATGCTATTTTAAGAGCGTCTTGCTCATTGCTCGCACCATTTTTGAGGGCCGTCCCATAATTTCCCGTTAAGATTGCGCCCCCAACACGGATGTTTTTGCATTGATCGAACATATCCGCGACCGTCACGCCTGCCGCCCTTAAATTGCGGCTATTCACCTGCATCAATCCAAGATCGACATTATAGCCGTGTGCGATGTAGTCCGAGGCAATAGAAATTGCCTCGTCCTTAGAATTTGCTCGCGGCTGGGCTTGCCCGCGAGGGAGCCTATTCACATTAATAGCAAACGGGTTTCCTCCACTTTCGACCGAAATAACCGCGTCAAGAGTGGGGCTTGCCACTGTGATAGCACATGCAGCAAGAACAGCAGAAAGCGTCATCCTGCACTCACTTTCTGCGCCCCAGACAGAGCAAAAGCAGCCTGTTCTGATTTAGGCAATTTTTTTAATTTCTCTACCCTTTTAGGAACTACAGAACTTCCTGCCGCCCGCCTAACAGAAGAGCGTTTTAGATACGTTTGATCCATGAAATATAATGGCTGGGTTCCATAAATAGGGCTTTGCCCTGCAACGAAAATCAGCATATCACCCCGACCAACAATCTTTTCCTCGCCATTTATTTTAGTTTTCTGGGGTGATCGCATCTCAGAAATTTCAGCTTGCGTCATGAGTGGTCGAGAAACATTCTCAATGCTTCGGCTTGTTCCAGTAACTCGACCAGATTTATCTCTAGTTTCAGAAATATTTTCAACATTCACGGTTGTTATCCCGGTCATTCTTGAAAGCATTTCTGCTGTCTCATCTGTATTTGGCGCATACGCCACTCGGATATGACAGTTAGCTGTTACCTGTTCATTTTCTGTATATTGTTTTCTAAGCTGTAAAATATCTTGAATGATAACATAACACTTAATGCCATAACCCGCGACGAACGCCATATTTTCTGCAAACACATCCAGCTTATTAAAAGCCGGGAACTCATCCATTAACATAAGCAGACGGTGCTTGTGCTGCTTTAACGGGCGGTTATCTTTTGGGTCAAACTGCAATGGCTTCCGCGTTAAACCGCGCATAATCTGCGTCAGCATTAGCCGCATAACTGGCCGCAGACGGTCTTTATCGGACGGTCTAACTACCAGATACAATGAAACTGGTTTTTCTGAATTAACCAAATCATCCACTAAAAAATCAGATTTGGTTGTATGCTTTCTCAGAATAGGGTCTGCGTATATAGAAATATATCGACGCGCCGTTGACATAACAGAAGTATATTCACCGCCGTCTCCACCTTCCATTAGCCTCTTTTGAGAAACACCTGACCGCGCTATTACATTTAAAATACTCTCGCTGACTTCTCCTTTTTCAATCAGAGGCGCTAATTTCTTCTGTAACTCAGATACAGAAGCCTTACGTTTTTCTTTAATTTCATCAGGAATTGGCTCGCCCTTGGCGTTGGTCTCATTATCCACTTTCTCAGGCGTCATGATAACGTCGATCATATCTTGCCATAGCTTCCGATCATCGCGCTCAGGATCGGAAATATTATCAGCAATATCAGGCAGGCCGGGAGTAGGGTTATCCTGTAGTTTTGCCTCCAATAGAGAAAACAACATCAAGCCGGTAAATAGAGAGTGAGCACTACCCGCCCAATGATCCCCTTCAACACCTTCGCCTTGGGGGTCAACCAATATTGTTGCAATATTCTGAGCATCGGAAATGGCATATTCTGTATTCAGCCGGATTTCCGCTAGAACATTGTAAGAGCAGCCTTCATCACTGGCGTCGGCTGGGTCAAATTTAAGGACATGATTCTTAGCATACTGTGAGCGCCATCCTGACGTCATTGCCCACAATTCACCCTTAATATCGTGAATGACTGCTGAGTGGGTCCATGTCAAAAGAGTTGGGACAATCAAACCAACACCCTTACCTGACCGCGTTGGAGCCATAACCATGACATGCTCAGGTCCTGAATGGCGCAAATAGTGGATTGGCGCATCATTTTGCGATTTATCTTGCCATGCTCCAACCATGACACTGCCACCGGCATCTTGATTATCAGCCAGCAATCCACATGCTTCAATTTCTTCCATGCTATCGCAAAATTTAGCGGTGCCGTGCAGACCATCTAATCCAGCCGCTTTATGCCTCCCCATGAGAAGGCCACAACCTCCAACCAGTAAAATTGCCAGAACCGTTCCAAGGAAAAGTGCCCAATCGACTGCATAGAATGTGATCTTGTCCAATCTTCCATATAGAAGCTGCCATTTTATCCAAGAAAACGGTGGGTATAGACCGTCATGAGAAATCCCCAATACGGGAGAATAACCATATTTTTTTGCAATATATAGGCAGGCTCCTTCGTTTATAGAAACGAAAATTGCCGCAAATACTGCTAAAAGTATGATAGGGCGCAAGGAAACAAGAAGGTCTCTCCCGCCACCTGTCGATTTTGTACCTGTTCCAGCAAGAGCAAGATTGCTTCTCGCATTCGTTTTTAATGCCATTACAATCTCCTACTTCGCGTTCTCAAAATTTGGCGTTCCATCCGGCTTTGTCTCAAAAGAAGCATCGCAAGCCGGAAAACCGGAACAACCATAAAAATCGTATGGCCGTCCTTTTTCTCCGCGTTTTTTGGGCTTTGAGGTTCCCTGCCTTCGAATGAGGTCTTTGCCACATTTAGGACAAGCAATACCGCTTCCGGCAGGCTTAGGCTTTTTCTGACCCGGCTTCCCTTTATCGTCAGGAAATGAAGAACGGCAATCAGGATAACCGGAACAAGCCCAGAAAGTGCCATACTGTCCCTTGCGGCGCGACAGGGCTTTGCCACAATCAGGGCATGGAAATAATGGGGCAGCTTTCGTTTCTTCTAAGGCTGCAATCTCGCCATCCAGCGTGTTCCACGCATCAGAAACAACGGATTTATAGTTATTCTTCCCTGCGGCAATGTCGTCCAACCGCTCTTCAAGAGCGCGAGTAAAATCCAATTCAGCAAAAGAGAATTTTCCAACCAATTCATCCCGGACCATAGCCCCGGTTTCTGTAGGAATTAAATATCCCTTTTTGTCGGGCATCATGTATCCGCGTATGTGCGTTATATTTTCAAGAATAGCCGCATAAGTGCTTGGCCTTCCTATACCTTCTTTTTCCATTTCTTTGACAAGAGATGCTTCTGTGAAGCGAGGGCGTGGCTTTGTTGTCTTAGACAAAACCCGGCCATTATCAGCCATAACTCCCGCCCCGACTTCAAGAAGCGGAACAGGATTGGAACTCTCTGCCTCGTCGCCCTCATCCTCATCCGCACCGTAAACAACCATCCAACCCGGCGCTTTCAAGGTTCGTCCGGTTGCAGAGAAAACAACCTCTTCTCCCTGCTCTGTTCGACCGGCAAGAGTAGCCGAGCGAACGGCGTAAACTGCATCTGCAAGTTGCGAGGCAACGGCCCTCTGCCATATCAGGCGATATAAGGCTTTTTCCTGATCCGTCTCGCCAGCGTTCTTGTTCGCCGTGTGAGTTGGCCTAATTGCCTCATGCCCCTCCTGCGCCCCTTCCTTAGCCTTCCAGACACGCTTTCGCGCCGCCAGCGGCAACCCTGCGCTATTCGCATAAGCGGCAATATCAGCCGCCCCGGCAGCATCCATATTCGGCGCGTCAGTCCGGTGATAAGTGATAGCGCCCTGCTCATATAGCTTTTGAGCAAGAAGCATGGTTTCTTTTGGCCTGATTTTTAATCTCTGACTTGCGGCCTGCTGCAACGTCGATGTTGTAAATGGAGCGTAAGGGACACGGCCCTTGTCTTCATCTGAAAACGTCATCACTCGAAGAGAACGAACATTGGCTGCACGTTCAGCAAACGCATGATCGAGCATATATGAAGCATCTGCCGCCAAGTGCGGTTTAGTGATCCATGTAGCTGCCCAGCTTCCACCATTCTCTAGGAATGTCAGTTCCGCCCCGTAATGTTGAACGGGCTTGAAGCCAATAATTTCACGTTCTCTGTCCACTACCAACCGAACGGCTGGCGACTGAACCCGTCCTGCAGAAAGGCTTTGACCTGACCGTTCACACAAAACCGGAGACACTCGATAGCCAACAATCCGATCCAGTGACCGCCTAGCCTCCTGTGATCGAACCATATTCATGTCGATCTTTCTGGCTGAGTTCAGGGCTTCAATAACTTTATCTTTAGTAATGGAGTTGAACGTGATCCGATCAGGATTTCTAAGGCGCAAGGCGTCTGCAACGTGCCACGCAATAGCCTCTCCCTCTCGATCAGGGTCCGTCGCTAAAATTATACGATCAGCGTTTGAAACCTCTGATTTCAAACGACGGACAACCTGCCTCCCTCTCTCCGTTTCTTCGTATTCAGGCCAAAAATCAGGCGGGGCCACACCAATATTTCTATTAGGCAAATCTCTAATATGCCCGACACTCGCCACAACGCGGAAATTATTGCCAAGATAGCCCTCGATCTTCTTGGTCTTATTTGGAGATTCAACAATTATCAGCGTCTTCATCGCTACGTCCTTATAAGAGGCAGCAAACGCTTTTATTTTCGCCGCCTCTGAGTGGGTTTTATTGTTTGGTCTGGGCTGTCCTGCTTACAGGGAGTTACGCCCTTTCCAGACAAATCTGCGGCTTCTCCATGAGTAAGAGCCACAATCGCATCTACATTTTCAGGCGTAATCCTAATCACCATCGCATCCCCGTCATCGCCTTCAAACCGTGCAAGGGAAACGCGGTCGCTCAACTTGATTACACCGTCAAAAATTCCTCTCCTTTCGTCCTTCATTTGTATATCTATAATGATACATTTGTCGCGTCCAGCATATTCAGCAATTAGCGCCTCATCTTCTCTGATTTCCGCCAAATTATCCCATTTTTTGAAGGTCGGAATATGTCCAAGAGGCGGCACGAACCAAAGGCGCTCTTTGGGGTCGAATTTCGCCCCCAATTCCTTAGCTTCTGCGCGATCAGACAGAGGAACATTTAGATATGTTCTGTCTTTGCTGAATAGGCCACCTTCCTCAGAATATAGTTCCATTCCTATATCAGCGGGTGTGCATCCAGCCGGAGCAAACCATTTCTTGGCGTCCTTGTCCCACTCAGCCCCAGCCGCCTTCGCTGCATCAGAATGACCAAAGGGAATCAGCAATTCGTGACGCTCTGCGTCCATATCATCACGGCCCGTCTTGCCCTTGATCCACGCCGCAAATGGTTCAGTCTTAACGCCTTCTGGAATGTACCAGCGGCCAACGTCGCTTTCCCAACGCGCACCCGCCTCCTTGGCTGCATCTTTCTCGGCAGCAGGCACGACAATATAAACCGGCTCCACGGCGCGGCCTGATGTGCTGGCAACCCAATCAGCAAGTCCCGCCTCTTCGGCATCTTCGCCTGCCGGTACGCTCCACTTTTTGGCGTCCTTATCCCATTTAGCCCCAAGCGCTTTCACGGTCTCGCGGTCTTCAAAAGGAACCGCCAGAATGGTTGGGCCGCGCTCCATTCGTTCCAGCCAAATTTCCCGCTCGGCAATGGCCGCTTCATGACGGGCCTGCATGTCAGGATCAGCAAACCGGATGGCCGTTCCGTTCATTGCAGCGGCGCGGGCAATGGCATCCTTAAATTCATCCGTCCCCTTTACCTGCAAGGGCCTGTCATGCTTCTCCGCCGCCAATGCCAAGGCTAGTGTTGCCGCTCCTTGGGTAACAGTTCCAACGCCGACCTCTCTCCCCGTATCCATGACAGCCCCGCCGTCCTTAGCAAAATATCTGATCGTTCCATCTCGTCCGACCGATTTCTTTGCATCTTCCAGAATGACGGCTTTTCCTGCTGCAAGGTCTGGGGTCCGCAACACATTGCTGGCAAAAGCGGCCTTCCGGCGCTCCACACTTCGCAAGAGGGACAGGGCTTCCTTATTTCCCTTCGCAGCCTCATCGCAGAGATATTCATGCCAACTTGGCGCACGGGTACTATCACGAGCGTTCTTTCGCTCATTGGCTGCCTGCACCTTAGATTCCTCTATCCGGCCTTTTGCGCCGATATTCCGCATAGCCTTGCGGTAAGAGGCGTGCCTTTCACGGATCTCATCCATTGCAGCTTTTCGCTTCTCCGGCGCTTCGTCTTTCAGTTTTTGATAAGCCTCCCAGAGCGGGCTTTTCTTCTGCTCCGGTTTGACGGGTGGCTTGTCATATTTTTCCGCCCCGTCAGTTTGTTCCTGGCTCTCTGGCGGGGCCTCAAACTCACCTAGCCGGTCCTGTAGTTTTTTTATCGAAAGATCGCGGGATACGGTGGACGCTTTCACGCGCAATTTAGGATTGTCGATAGTTCCCAGAACAATCCCTGCCCCTTGCTTTTTCACAAATAAGCCGTGCTTGGCAGCCACGCCATGAAGATCAGCCCACGTTTCGGCTGCAAGAAGGTCGCCAGCAGCGTTTTCCTGCGCCCAACGCTGCAAGCTCATCTGTCCAGTTTTACTCTCGAAATTTTTGGCTCCGCCCTTAATTTCGGTCCCGTCTGGCATCACGGCCCGGTCCGCATGCGTCTGCTCAAGACCGTATTTGATTTCAAGTTCCTTACACGCGGCCATAAGTTTCGGCCTATCGTGAGACATTGCCGCCAGCCGATATGTGTCAGAATTGATTTTGTTGATTGCAACATGCAAGTGAAGGCAATCTGTATTCGTGTGGATCGCAGATAAGCGTTGGTGATCCTGCAATCCGATTGACGCCACCAAAGCATCTTCCATCTCGCTCAACTGCTCCACGGAAGGGCGTTCACCGGGCGGAAACGAGACAATCAGGTGATAAATATTATCCTGTGGTTTTCCGTCATTCGCCGCTTGCCCTATCCGCTGCACTTCGGACACGTCTGCGATGGCATCAGCAAGGGTCTTTACACCATCATCAAAATTGGTCAGCCGGATACCTCTTCCGGCTCCCTCCATCTTCTGACCATCCGCGTTATCATCTGCCACATAAGCAGCCAGATTGCCCCAGCCTTCGGCTAGGTCATCCATCTTTTCAGAGTTGGAAACATATTCAGCCAACCCACCAAAACCGTGCAGTTTTCCAGCGGCTCCACTGCTTTTCCCTTTAGCAATCATCTCTGACGCTCGCGCTCGTCGGTAATGCGCCGAAACTCGGCCAGAAAAGCAATGATCTCGTCCATCTTTTCTTGCGTGTCGTGAAGGAGCGCCCTGACTTCCTCTTCTGGAATCCCCTGCCCCGGCGCGTCCACCAGCCACAATTTCAGAAGGCCACCAAAACGGCCAAAATCTCCACGCAAACGAACCAACTCACGCCGCATCAAAAGATCGGAAATGCTCGGCGGATTATACCCTAAAGCAAGCCTTCTTAGCATAGCCGCGACGGACAAGCCGCAGGTCTCGGCGGTCTGAACAATAATAGCCCGTTCGTCACTTGTGACTGGAACTTGCAATGGGTTTTTGGAGCGCGGGCCTTGCGCGCCACGCGCCCCTTTTTTGGAGCCGTCAACCATCGGGATACCATCCTACACGTCGAGCATGAAATGCGAGTAAGTCAGCAACCCTACGTAGGGTTGCATATCTTGCCTATTCGAGTTTTGACTTAAACAGCCCGACTTGGCCCTGACAAGCGGTTTTTTTATTTTCGGGCCGTTTCGGGCCGTTTCGGGCCGAGTAGGGCCAAGTCGGGCCGTTTCGGGCTGAGTAGGGCCAAGTCGGGCCGAGTTTGGTTTGATTTTGGCTCCAAAGTCGTGTTAGATTCACATTTGCCGACCGGGCAACCATTCAATCAAATGGAAGAGGGAAATTGACAACAACCCTGCCACCTCAATCCGAGCCTAGACCGCGATGGGGAAGCGCCAGAAACCTCGTTGAACGCCATAAAATTGCGATCAAAGAGCGGCTTCAAACAGGCCAATCTCTCATCATGATTTATGAGGAATTAGGATTCCAAAACGCCGTTGCTTATCGCGGTTTTTGCCGCTGTGTGCAGAGAATGTTGAGCAAAGAAACGGCAACCAGAACCCCTATAGAAATTAAGGAAACCCAAACTGATGACCGAAACAGCCCAGCAGCAGGACAGCCTCAAGAAGTCCGCAGAACGCTCCAACTCAAGCCCTTCCAACACAACAAAGACCCCCGCCCCGGCATCAAAGAAGCCCTCAAGCGTCGAACCGAAAACGATTGAAGCCTCTCAGGCTCATTTCATTCTCCAAGGGAAAGGTGGCGTTGGAAAAAGTCTGGTTTCATCTCTTCTCGCGCAATTTTTCATTGCTCAAAACTATCCAGTGCGCGGCATTGACACCGACCCCATCAATCAAACTTTTGCAAACCTGCCGTTTGTTGATTCAATCGCGGAAACGGTAACAGACACACAATCAAACGAAACCAATCATCGAACCATTGATAGAATTATGGGAGAAATCCTTGAAAAACCTTCTGTCTATGTGATTGATAATGGTGCTTCTTCTTTCATTCCGATGAGCGTCTATCTGATTGATGGCGGCGGTATCGTCACGCTGGCCGAAGAAGGCACCAAGCCAATCATTCATCTGGTCATCCCTGTTGGGCCGGAAACAGAAATGGCGCTAGAAGGCTGCATGTCCTTAATTGACAGCATTGACGGCGCTCTACCTGTAGTTTTGTGGATCAATGAGCGTGAAGATAGCTGGGAACACTATTTCGGCGGGAAGTTTGAAGATAACGAACTCTTCAAGAGCATAGAAGAAAAAGTAACCGGGTTTGTGACAATTCCGCACATGAAAGCCCCTCTATCCCTTAATTTTTCTGATATGCTGCGTAATAAGCAATCTTTTGCAGAAGTATCCACATCGAAAGACTGGCTGTTTATGGAAAAAGCCAGAATGAAAAGGTTGAATGAAACCATTTTCGGAAACATTGAATCTACTCTGCGGAGTGTAATTTAATGGCTGATAACCTCCCTAAAGACCTTAGTGCCAAACTAGATGAAACACTCAACGCTGTCAGAAGCCTTACAACCGAAGCCATTAAGAAGTCAGAAGAAACTGCCATCAAGGTTGAGGACGGCGTTGCTAAACTTGAGGCGGTGAACAAAGTTCTTGGCGACCTCAAGAAAGCCCCAGCCCTCGATTTATTGGCTATTAAAAATAATGTTTTAACTAAGTATAATGTGAATATTCAAACCGATGATCCGGTTTTTGCCGTAGTGACGGCTGCGGCGGAAGCCGCTGAACAAGTTGGCCTTCGCCACATTGCTGTCTTCACTGCCGTTTTAGAAGGCTACCGAAAAGACCTAGAACGATCCGCAAAAGCAGCAGCAGAGCGCGGAGAAAAGACCGCGACGGAAACAGTAAATAACGGCGCAGAATATCTTAAAAACCATGTTTTGAATGAAATCAAAACATCAACGGATGACGCGATTGCACTCTTTCGCTCGGAAGTAACCGAAGGTGTAACACTGATAAGAGATAGCGTTGGCAGCACTTCCAGAGCAACGCAAAGCGCGTGGATCGGCGCAGTTATTGCAGTTGGAACCGGATGCTTGGTACTTGGTGCCATCTTGACACACTTAATTCACTAATAAGGTTTACTAATCCATATTAGTGTGACACAAAAAGCGACGGCAAGGGAATGGTCCCGGCCCAAATCAAGGAGGCTCTAGTTGAGCGTCTTATCTAATGAACCGCCTGAATTTCGTCCATTGTCGCCAATGGAGCGGACCCGTTGCCTCATGATGATCGGATGGAGCGACGCAACCCTTGCGCGTAAATTATGCCTTGACCGGAACAAGGTATATCGCAATCGAACCATCGAGGGAGAAGAAGCGGCTTGGATAAGAAGACTAGCAGAGTTCCATGAAACCAATCCTCCACCTCGCCAAGTTCAATCCAGACTGAAAGAGAACATGAAAAAAGCCGGTCTGGAATTTTAGGTGAGATAAAACGTCTCACTTAAAAAACCCCTGCACCGGCCTTGCCAGTGCAGGGGTTTTTTTATCTCCCAAGTCATTTAGGCGGCTGGGTAAATTGGCTTGTTAATTCTTTTGGCTGGTGCTGCCACCATTCTTCAAATGCCTGACGATTTAGATTTTTCCCATTATGAACCCCAATCATAAAACCTCCACCAAGACCAACCAACAAACTAATGACGCAAAAACCAAAAAGAACAAATAGGGCTGATTTGTCGAAAACTTCTCTAAAAGAGTTAGAAGCAGATTCTATTCTGTCAATTATATTATCATTTCCTTCTTCATTGTGATTTTTAATGTCTTTTACTGCTTCGGTTAATTCATCACGAATACTGCCCAGAAACAGCTTCCTCCACCGCTCCGCAACATCCGAAATATCTTCTGGGTCATTATTTTTTTCATGGTTAATCATTGGTTTCTCCATGGTTGCCATGCTCCACGTTTCATAAACCCTTACCAAAAATATTGACTTATGGTATAGGTTTATGAAAATGATTTCCTCAAGAAAATCGACTTGTCCGATTTTTTTTCATAAATGGACGTTTTTGAAAGGTGCAGCCATTATGTCGGACGCTGAATCAACTTTCGATTTTTGGTGGTCTCCCGGTCAGGGGTGTTGGGGAAACTCATACCAAACCCCTTGGGACAATCCCGACGCGATTTACATTCCAGATACCGAAATCGCCATAGAATATAAAAATGGAAAAACCCTTTTCTGGATATTTCCCCTAGAACATCTTTTCGGCATTTTCCCAAAAATTCTTGATAAAGAAACAGCAATAATGCTGGCGATTGCTCATGAAAGTGGACGCTATGCCGGGTATGAAGCCGCCAGCGCCTTAAATAAGAAAGCCGACAGCGTAAGATGAGCCAAACAAGCAAAAAAACTGTCAGGCCGTCTCCCAAAAAGGCAGCGACAGCCCCAATTTGCTCGCTCTGTAGGGAAGTGATCTGCCCCAAAAAGGATATGGTTTACATCCGCGACAACTCCCCCGCACATTGGTCTTGTGCCGAAGCGGAGAATGTCGTTTTCAGTCAAAAGGAAGAGTCAGCATCCTTCTGGGAGAACTGGCCGCAAGGAGCGTCAGGCTCCCTTTTCTCGCCCGTAACACGCACAAAATCAGTTTCCCCTATGAAAATAGGCTATGCCCGAATCTCGACCAAAGAACAGTCCTTAGACATGCAGGTAGCCGAGTTAAAAAAGGCAGGCTGCGACCATGTTTATACAGATACGGCAGCAGGCAGCAGAATAAATCGCCCTGGCCTCGATGAGATGCTTCGCTATCTCAGAACCGGGGATGAGGTTGTTGTGTGGAAAATGGATAGACTAGCCCGCAAGCTGCTTATTCTGATTGGCCTACTGGAACGCATCAACGCCTTGGGCGCATCGGTAACGTCACTCTCAGAAGCCTCTCTTGGCACCAGTGGACCACAAGGAAAGCTGGTCCTGCATGTTCTCGCCGCTGTTGCAGAGTACGAGGTTGCTTTAATCAAAGAACGATCACGAACCGGCTATGATCTTGCTAAGGCAAGAGGCGTCAAAATGGGACGCCCTCAATCTCTCAAATCTGTAACTCAACAAGCTATATTTGATTCTGTATCGAGCGGGAAAATGAGCATGTCTCAAGCCGCTCGCGTTCATGGAGTGTCACCGCCTACAGTGTCAAGAATAATGGCAAGACTCCAAAAATAACCATAAAAAAATTAAATGTGTTTTTTAACTTCCTCAAAAAGATAGACGTAGTTTGAATTTCCCCTTCTGCTTATACTTAACATTTTCTCTCTAGCTTTCGATACTAAGCTAGCATCTTCAATATATTTATATTTTGTATTCTCCGACCTCCTTCCATCTTTACTTTTTTTTATTAAGATTTTTTCGGAGATTTCTAAAGCCAATGCAAATTCAGAGAAATTATCCTCAAGAGAAACAAGAGAATAAAACAATCGGTCTTCTGATATTTCTTTTTGACGGTGAATTTCTGTTTCCAGCCATATAATATAATGATTAAGAGCCTTCTTTAGAGAAAATCTCTCAATCATTAAATGCGGCAAATTGTCTCTAGTCATTTCTAAAGCCGCTCTAATTATCTGCGCCTCTCTGTATGTAAAATAAATGGAATTTAAATCCACGCTCTTACCTCTTTATGGGTTTTCTTCCACGCTTGCGGACAGGAACCAATAGATGATCTGCAACATCAATTCCTAACGATTTCATGCCACAATATAACATGCTTGTAATCGTATGGCCGGGGTGTTGTTCTAACCATTTTTCAACTTCTTCTAAGGTATCCTTATCCCAAATAAATGTGCTTTTCTTCTTGACGCCATCAACGCTTTCCGAGAGTGACGGAACAATAGAAGATGATTTTTGTTTTTCTACTGCCTTCTGATCGGGGTGTGATTTCTTTTTAGGTACGTCCTCTTTTTTGGGCGGCTCTTCCTTAACTGCTTGTTGAGGCACAAAAGCAGCATCATCAAGTTTTCCCATTGGGTCACGGTACGGATTTTTTCGAGATGGGCGACCAGTCACCGGGTTAATATCCTCAGACATATTTCACACTCCGCACGGTTTCTCCCCAAAGCTGAACGGATAGATATTTCCAGATTTCATGAATTTCTTTAGCTGCATCGCTCTTAACGCCAGATCGCTCAAGAACGCCCTGCCCGTAAGCCCAAGCCTCCTTATACGAGATACGATGATTAACAGAGCCAGCAACCGGGCCAATCTGACTCAATTTTTGGCTGGCGCTGGCTGCAAAGCGCGTTGCCGGTTTAACCATCGTCAACACAAAAGAAAAAGGTTTTTCCGCTTCACGAATCATCCGAACGGTTGGAGCACATGCCCGCAAATCGGCAAGGCCGTCCTGCGTTGGGACAACAACAAAATCGGCAAGTTTTATAACATCCTGCAACCAGTTCGTCATTGACGGCGGCGTGTCGATAAACACCACCTTGCAGCCATTTTCGGCTAGACGCTTAATCGCATCAGGAACAAGTAAGGCCGGGTCCGTCATCAAGGGGCCTCTTTCCGCTCCCTCATTCTCCAGACGGTCGGCATAAAAGGTCTGTAAAGAGCCTTGTGGATCGAGGTCGATCCACCCAGATGGTGCTCCTTCTGCATTGGCCGTAATTGCCAAATTAGCTGAAAGCGTTGATTTCCCAACGCCGCCTTTCTGTGCAGCAACAACAATAATCTTAGGGGCGCTTGTTTTCATCATTTCGACTCCACTGGCCGGGACCAGTCCCTTGCCATATCTATTTTATGGCATACTAATATGGTTTAGTAAATATTTTATTCGTCCACCGGGCCATAATTCATGGCCTCCAATGAGTCCAATTCGCCTTCGGCAGCCTCCAATAAAGCGGGGATTTCATCCAAGAGACTAATCTCCACTTCTCTGACCTCATCGAGCCATGCGGATACAGCCTGCGCCCGTTCGCCTTCCTGCCAGCGTTCTGATTTTCCATCATATTCGCCCTGCACCCTGTCAGCGGCATCGTCACGGGTCGCTCTAAAGTTATCGGCTTCCTCATTGAACTCCTGCACCTTTGCCAAGATTTCCTCACGCAGAGCCTTTAGCTTGGCCGTGTGTTCATCCAGCGATTTCCGTTCTGCCATATTAAACTTCATTGCCATGACGCTGCCCTTTGTCTGGTGTTGGAGTGGAGCGCCAAGCCTGACGCCCCTATAATGACTAGATCAAATGACCGCGACAAACACACAAGCGGCAACTGTAAGCGTAGCCCACGCGACCCCCTCAAAGGCGAAATGGGCAATCTCAAAAATATTTCTTTTGGTCTGTGCGCTCATAATTGAGGCTCCATTTTATGGCCGGGACCATTCCCTTGCCATATCTATTTTATGGCATACTAATATGGATTAGTAAACCATAATAATGGATGCCATAAAAAAAAAGGCACCCTTGGGTGCCTACTCTCTCCCTTTATTGGAGAAATTATTACCCCTCGAACGTGAGGGGCATAACCGTTCCATCTGCCTTGTGTAAGGCTTCCAATTTCCATGCTGTTTTTTTCTCCAAATAGAAAGAAAGGTTGGTTTTGGCGGCGGCTATCTTGGCCTCAAGGTGGCGAACCTCTGCCCGATAAGCCCGGTCCCAATCTTTAGAACCTCGCTCAACCGTGACCAATGCTGTCCCGTTAAGGTGTTCTGCGCTCCGCTTAACCCGCGCCATCATCGTTACGGACGGCCAGTTTTCTTTGTCGGCCAGTTTTTGCGTGTGGTCAGAAATCTGCGCCTCAAAGCTATCAATCATAGCCTGCACGCCATCAAGCGACCGCTCATAGGGCTTGAACCGGATACCTGGGCAACTAGCCGTCTGGTAGCCTTCACCGGGCCGCTGATAGCCATGATGAACCATTGTCCCTCGAACGGCCTGATTTGAGAAGCAGCAAGGGCATGTCCCGCGAATTTGGTCAGGGTTAGCCGGGGCAGGGGCCGGGGCAGGCTCACGGCCTTTGATAACAGCGCCTTTCAGGGTCCGAATGGATTTTGCCAACTCGATCAGTTCAACCTCAAAAGCATCAGCGGCAGCGTAGAACGCATCAAACGGGGCAGGGGAACCATTCTTTGTTGCGGTCTGGATCTTCTTGCGAAGGAAGAGAAGGCCATGAGCGCCAGAGCATCCCCCATAATAGAGGCCAGAAGCCGCGTCAGCAGCTTCCCCTCTGACTTCACGGACTTCGTGAGGGATGGAAAGATAAACCCCCTGAACGCGGCTCCAACCGCCTTCTATGGCCCGATCAATGGTTGCTTTTGCATCCTTGAAAACAGCATTGCGAATGGCGCCCTGTTCCGAGGCGGCCCTGATAACGTCAAGCGCCTCTGTGAGACGTTTTATCTCACGCTCCGATTTAGTGACGGCAAAGAGGGAAGCATAATCATTCTTGAGTGTCATCGCGCTATCTCCACGGGCCGGGACCATTCCCTTGCCATATCTATTATATGGCATACTAATATGGATTAGTAAACCATATAATATAAAACGCCCAAAAGACGGTTGCCAAGATCAAATCCCGGCAACCTGATTTATCAATCAATCGCGGCAAAAATTGAGATTGTTTCTGCGTGTTGCTCTGCAACATCCTTCAAGAGTTCTAGTTTGTCGCGCAGATCAACAGTGCGGAATCTTTCCAAAGCGACGCCAAAAGCCAAAATTGTGCAGGTAATTCCAAAGGCTTCTTTTGTCATTGCTCCCTGATAAAAATTCATTGGATTTATAACCTCAATCAGCTCTGGCAACCCTTCCGGGACCAGAAAGCCACAACCGTTGGATGTTGTGTAAAACTCCCAAAAGCCGCCGCCTTGCCTGACATACTCTGGCGAAAGGGTCTTAGCCCAACTAAAAACCGCACCTTCTGCATAAATCATGGCCCTAACCCCAAACAAATTGGGCAAAAAGGCAAGGCGTTTCTCATGAGGAACATGACTAATGGTAACGCAGTTTTCGACGCTCTGGGTTTCATCAGAATAAGTCATCTTTAGGCTTCCATCTATGGCCGGGACCATTCCCTTGCCATATCTATTTTATGGCATACTAATATGGATTAGTAAACCATATTTCTTTTTATTTTTGCTAATTTTCCGCCATTTTTCTTTCTTTTGGAGTATCTTAAACCGGACACCAAAAGGAGAATTATCGTTGTTTGAAGGAATAACCGATCAATTAATCACTCCAATTCCAGAAGGTTCTGAAACCCAAAAATTGGGAATCCAGTGCTTATGGGAATCTCATGACCTAGAAGACGTGATGGAGTGGATCAGATTACTGCCATCCGCCTCGGTTCCAAGTGAGGCCAAAGACAGCCTGCAACTCGTAGATAGTCGTTATGTCTTGAGTGTTCCGTGGAGCGAAACCCGCCTTAGAAATGTTCAGACAGCACATCAGGAAGGAAAAGACCTTCCTCCTTGTCATTTGGTTCCTCTCTTATTTCCGGGGCTTCCAACCATTTACAGCGTCATAGACGGCTCTCATCGCTCTTATGTAGCGCGGACTCTCGGAAAACCTCTGCTTTGCAAATTAGCGCCCAAGAGTCTCAAGTATGAGATTTCTGATTTTAGAATTGAACAAGGGTGCCTTGTTCTACCGGACCAACCAAAAATTCCAATAACTCATGAGCAGTATTTGTTTTTTTGGCGTCTGGGAATCCTCGATAAGTCTAGTAAAGTAGCTAAATTATTAAAATCTCTTTGGGGTTAAAATGCAAAGAAAGCCTACATTTTTAAGATATAGAAACGCCCGAAATTATTTAATAAAAAGATGGATAAAGCGTTCAATAGCTTACAACTCCGAACTAATTGTTAAGCTGCTTTTTACGTTATTTTTTTGGGCCTCACTGTCTTATCTATACGTTGCTGCTAATTACTTATTAGATAAGGTAAAATTTAAAGAGTTTATATCAGAACTGAACGGATTTTATTCGGAACAATTTAGCATTGGAATGATTTGTTTTCTTTTATCATCATTATTAATCACATATGTTTTGTCTTTATTTTTTCTTAGAGACAAGGAAATTGAAAAAGAGATTAAATCTGAGGCTTTTCGTCTTATATATACAGCCTTTTTTGCTTTAACTTCTATCCTTATAATAAAAGGAGACAACATACTTTATTTTATTATGTGTTTTTTCGATATTGGATTTTTCTATACTCTTGCATGTATTTTTAATCAGCCACCTCGGTCATGGGTTAGAAAAATTCCTCCTGCACCTCATCCAAGATGGACTTTCGGAAAGACAAAATAATATGGGTTAGTTGCCCATATTATTAAACCTTATTTTCAGCGCACCACATTTTAACAGCATCGCGGATTTCTAGGCCGTCCCAGCCAGCAAGCAAGGCTTTGCTCTCTAGTTCATCCAGAAGTCCGCATACAGCATCCACACAATAAGGAACGCCAATTTCAGGGGCTATTGTGTCGGGCGGCAATACGATGTTGCCAACGATTTTTTCAAGCAGCAATAACGCAGCTTTTCGCGGCGTATCCTTGCCTGAGAACCATGCCCTGACCGTCTTAGTATCATTGACTCCCAAAAGAGCAGCTAGGCCGTTCTGAGACGTTCCAAGAAAGAGGGCCGCATGGCTGACCACTGACACGGACAATTTGATAATCTCAGGATGCCTCTGATTTTCTTTGCAGCCGATCGCCTCGATTAGTTCGATAATTTGTCCTCGAAGAGAGGTGAATTTTTCATAATTTCGTTGCTTTGAGTTCAATGGATCACCCTCATATCTAAATTCATTTCAGCGTTTAACCCATTGAACAAACTAGAAATAGTCATTGATCCGTTTTGCGCCATCTGGATCAGACGAACAAACAGACCTGCCGGATTTCTAATGGCTCCTGATTTTGTTTTAATCATAACTCCAAGAAGAATTAGAACGGCATTTGGCCGAGTAACCCCCTCGCAGGCTTTCAGCCAAGCCCGATGATTTAAGCCAAGATGGGTTGATAAATAGTCTGCTGCCCGGTCGATCTCGGCCCAAGTGGCGTGATGTGGGTTAGGGCAGAATAAGTCCAGTTCAGGAATAGCCCTCACTAGGTTTTTCGGACTGATCCTTAGCGTTTCATCGCTTGGAGCCTTTTTTTCTCTGTAAGCGGTTTCTGCTTCGCTCTCTCGTGATGAAAGTTTTTCCGCTGCACACGGAACAAAATCATCTGCCTCTGTAGTCTCTAAAGAGACTTTTTCTTTATATGTTTCTTCTTGGTGGATGCTGTTTTTGTCATCCAATGGCGCTGTTTTTGTCATCCTCTGGAAAACTTCGGATGGCCCGTTTTCTCTTAGAAGGCGCTCGCTCAGACGCTCTCTGAGCGATGCTAAACCAATAACGGCATCCATGATCGCTTCGTTTGTCTGGGCCGCTTTTGCAGCGGTCTCTAGCCCTCTGATGGTCTGAATGGAATCAAAGGTATCTGACAAGTTATCTGTGATTGCTAAACATGCGTTTCTGAGTTCTCCGACTGTTCTCAGAAGAGAATTTTTTTCCTCAAAAACTTGTTTTTCTTGAGCGTGGAAAGCTCGAAATTCCTCTACACGCCAGCGCAATGGGGATAAATCAAAGCCGTGCCGAACTCCCCCGCGTGTTCTCCGTTTCTGGTCCGCCCCAACCGCTGGAATGATAATGCACTCATTAACCAGCCGCGAAATAGAGCGTTGAACGGTTCTTTTATCTACTGGCACACGGATTTTTTCGAGCAATTTTTTGTTGCTTACAACTGCAATAATGCTCTCGCCGTTTTCAAAAGACTTTGGTGGAACACAAGAGCAAAGTGTTTCAACGATAGCAATATCAAGAAGAGATAAGCCAATAACTTTGGCCGCATTTTTAAAAGAAATGATAGCGTCTCTTTTAGAGATCGTCAGTTTTCTTTGGTCCTTATTTATTAATTCGGATAAAATCAGGGCTTTTTCTGATATTTTCCGGCGTCCTGTTGGTTTTAATCTTTGTTTTGTGTCTTCAGTATAAATTGTCATTGTGCGTCCTCAATTTTTTACTTTGAGACCGCCCGATAAATAAGGCCGCACAAAACCGCGCCAAAAGACTTGCTTTTACAAGCGAAAAAGAGGAAAATAACCCCAACGCTTTGATTGGTTGGTGGGGAGTACCGTCGCCAAACGGCTTTCCGCTCTTTTTAGTCTTTAAGTTTTGTGTGGGCCATCCTTCGGGGTGGCCTTCGCTTTTTGGGCTTATGTAAAACTCTGTAGCGTTCTGGTCCTCTTTTCTCCTTATTCCATCTGTCTAATATGGATTATTCGTATGGATTCGGTTTACGCCTCCATGCGGTTGGTCCACAATCGCGCACTTTGGGTCAAATGTTCGCCGTTGTAAATATAGAAACGTATACATATAGTAAGTCAGATGGAGAGAGCGCATACGATGACAGGACGCCCCCCAAGGCAATGCCTTACGTCCGAAGAAACCGAAGAGATTAACCGGCTTGGGTCAAACCTGCGGGATGCCCGCGTAGCTGCAAAACTCTCCCAGCGTGGGCTTGGTCGCCTAACGGACACAAGCCCTACTTATATCTCTCGTGTTGAGAGTGGATTGATCGCTGGAATTAGCGTTTTGAAGGTTGTGATGCTGGCTAAACCTTTAGGCGTGTCTGCATCTCAGCTTTTAGGAAAACTTCCGAAAGAAATCCTCAAAGAGACAGAAAAAGAGGACTGTCGAAAGATAGAAAACAGGCGAAAGCGTAATGAGTGGCTTGAGCGCCGAGCGGCTAAAGATTTGGGTGTTGAGCCAATCGCTCCACCGGCCAGAGGTCGCCCGTCTCAAAAAAAATCACGCCATATCAAGAGGTAAGGTTAGATTGAGAGACACGCCAAAATTTTAGGCGGTGAAAGGGTTAATGCAATGTAGCGGCTCTTAGAGGGCCGCTTTTTTTTTGCCTTTTTTTCTGATTTTAAGTTGAAAATGTATTTTTGAAATGATACAAAAATAATATGAGCGATACACTGATAAGCCCCCTTCTTTCCGATAAAGAGCGCAAAATAGAGCGAAATCTTGAGCGTATGCGTCGAGAGTTTGGGGATTTGGTTTGTGGTTTGCTCTTTGATGAGGACGTTGTTGAAATCATGCTCAATGACGATGGACAATTATGGGTTGAGCGGCTTGGAGAACCGATGTGTCAGGTTGGCACAATGGAGCCAATTAAGGCTTTAGGTGCCATTAAGAGTGTAGCGGCTTTTTGGTCTGATTTTGGGACCGAGGAAAGCCCTATTGTAGAGGGGAAAATGCCTCTTGACGGGGTTTCTCGTTTTGAGGGGATTTTACCCCCTGTGGCGGCAAAGCCTGTTTTTTCTATTCGCCGCCATACGTCGCGGGTTGTTACGCTTGATGAATATGTTTCATCGGGCATACTAACCGGCTGGGACCGTGATACGCTCTGCAAGCGCATCGAGGCGCATGATAATATTATGGTTTCCGGTGGTACGGGGTCGGGTAAAACAACCCTGCTGAATACCTGTATCTCTTATGCGTCAGAAGTCTTCCCTAATAAGCGCAGGGTGATCTTAGAGGATACTCCCGAATTAAAGCGCGTTGCGGCTAACTGCGTTATGCTTCGCACTTCGCCACACGTCTCTTTATTGGGGCTGCTAAAAGCCTCCATGCGTCTGCGGCCAGACTCTCTTGATGTTGGTGAGGTTAGGGACCATGCAGCCCTTACACTGCTGAAAGCATGGACCACTGACCATCCCGGCGGGTTCGGGACGATCCATGCAAATAAAGGATTGATTGGTGGGATTCTGCGTCTTGAGCAGCTTGTTCTTGAGGCGGTTCCTACTCCAATGCAACCCCTGATTGCTGAGGCTGTGGGAATGTTTGTCAACATTTCGCGCACCAGCAAAGGAAGAGCCATAACCGGCCTGATCGCGGTTGATGGCTATGATGGGACTCAATACAGGGTCCGCAACCTTCATAAAGAAAGTTCAAACTCATGAATACCACTCTTATGTCTCGCGTTCGGTCCTCTCAGACCTTCCGCCGTGGCGCTGCGGCGCTTCCTGCGGTGGCAGCGTTTGCTAGTGGAACGGCACATGCTGCCAGTTCGAGCAGCGGAAGCCTGCCTTGGGAAACCCCGTTGCAGACGGTTCTCACGTCTCTTGATGGTCCGGTTGCTTATGCAATCTCGATTATTGCCATTGTTGCAGCCGGTGCAACTCTTGTTTGGGGTGGCGAAATCAGCGAGTTCACTCGTCGTATTATCTTTATCGTCATGGTGATTTCTTTGATCGCTCTGGCAACGTCCGTGTACAGCACAATCTTTACGTCTGGCGCAGTTTTCTAATGGCCGGGTTGCGGACAACTCCGATTTTCCGCGCTCTGCACCGCCCTAATCTAATTATGGGCGGTGAGAGGCGGCCAGTCCTGATGTTGATTATCTCGTCAGTCGGATTGGCCGTCTCTTCCTTGAACGTGGTTGCGTTCGTGGTGTCAGCAGTCCTTTGGGTGGCTGGCATCTTCTATCTGCGTATGATGGCAAAATCTGACCAATACATGATTGCCGTTTATTTGCGGTCATTACGATATAAGGGCTATTACGCGCCGCGTTCTCGCCCTCAATGCAACAAATAAAAGTATAAGGGGGATCGGCTATGCTGAACCTGCGTGAATTTCGGTCCACGGCAAAAGGGCTGGCCGATCTATTGAATTGGGCCGCGCTAATTGATGATGGTGTTGTGCTTTGTAAAGATGGAAGCCTTCTTGCTGGATGGTCTTTCCGTGGTGAAGACATGGGGGCTGCATCACCTGATGAAAAAAACTATCAAACGGCCATCGTTAATGCGGCTCTTGCTCGTTTAGGATCGGGATGGGTTGCTTGGTTTGAAGCTGCGCGTTTACCTGCGCCACATTATCCGCCTCGGGAAGAGTCCTTTTTTCCTGATCCAATCACTTTGTCGATTGATGAAGAGCGTCGAGTTGAATTTGAGTCGCATGGTAGCCTCTACATCACCGATCAAGTTTTAATTCTGTCGTACAAACCCCCTCTGCGGCGCAACGCAAAAATCGCAGATTATATTTTTGATGATGACGCTGCTGAGACTGACCCCGGCTTGCAAATGCTTGCCCGGTTTAAGGCCGCTCTGGATGAGGTCCAGGGCGCGTTGTCAGTGTTGAAAATGCGTCGTTTAGGAAGCTATGAGTTCGTCAATGAAGAGGGTCGCACAATCCTGCGGGATGATCTTGTAAACTATCTGTCTTATGCTCTCTCAGGTGATCCATCGCCGGTTAATGTCCCTGAGTATGGGGCATATATGGATCAGTATATTGTTAATGATGAGTTCTTTGGCGGCGTAACGCCCCGCATAGGCTCCAACTTCATTTATACAGTTTCGATTGATGGTTTCCCCGCTGAGTCTTATCCCGGCCTTATGGATATGCTGGAAGGAATGGCTATCCCTTATCGCTGGTCGTCTCGGTTTATTTTCCTAGACGCTCATCAGGCGGTTGGAGAATTAAACTCTTATCGCAAAGCATGGAAAATGAAGGAGCGCGGCTTTTTTTCTCAGGTTTTCAAAACGAAATCTGGTCCGATTAATGAAGATGCATTGTTGATGGCCGCTGAATCTCAGGCTGCATTGTCGCAGGCTGAAAGCGGCCTTGTGACATATGGATATTATACGCCTGTGATTGTTCTCATGGGTGAAGATCGCACCCAAACAGAAGAAAGTGCGATTGCTCTTGTGAATGAAATGAAGCGGCGCGGGGTTAAGGGACGAATTGAGACGGTTAATGCGCCAGAAGCGTTCTTTGGTTCTATCCCCGGCCATACTGACCAGAATGTTCGTCGCCCGCTGCTTCATACTCTGAATATGTCCGACATGCTGCCGTTGGCGTCTGTGTGGGCTGGCCGGGAGAGTAACCCCTGTGAATGGTATCCCCCCAATAGCCCCCCTCTGCTTTTAGCTGCGACAACTGGATCAACGCCGTTTCGTTTGAATCTCCATATTGGTCAGTTAGGTCATACCCTTGTTTTGGGGCCAACTCGATCCGGCAAGTCCACCCTTTTGGCGACTATCGCTGCTCAGTTTCGACGTTATCCCAATGCCAAAATAACGGCTTTTGATAAGGGAAACAGTCTCTTTGCGTTGACGCAGGCGATAGGAGAGGAATATGGCGCACGACATTATGACGTTGGGGCTGAATCTTCTTCGCTGTCTTTTGCTCCGCTCTCGCACTTAGAAACCACACAAGAAAAGCTGTGGGCGGTTGAGTGGGTTGTTCAGTGTTTCACCTTGCAAACCAAGCGTGACGTGACGCCGGGAGAACTGCGTGAAATTGAACTGGCGATAGAGGCGTTGGCTTCTGGCCCAGAACATATGCGGTCAGTGACCGATTTTTGCGGCTCTGTTCATTCCCCTGCTGTTCGTGCAGCTATGGAATTTTATACTTTGGGCAAGCCGGGAGGACATTTGCTTGATGCCCGTGAAGATGGCTTAGATAATGCTGTTTTCCGAGTTTTTGAGATTGAACATTTGTTGCGGTTGGATGAAAAAATTTTCCTGCCGACAATGAATTACATTGTTTATCAGTTTACTCGTTCTCTTGATAGAAGTCCGGCAATGCTGATGATTGATGAAGCATGGACCTTCTTCAAAGACCCATTTATGAGAGCCAAGCTAGAAGAGTGGTTCCGCGTTCTGGCTAAAGCTAATTGCATTGTTATTCTTGCAACGCAAAGCATCAATGACGCCATTCAATCTGGTCTAATGTCAGTTTTGATTGAATCGACTGCGACAAAAATTTACTTGCCAAACCCGATGGCCGCTAATGAGGCCATTGCTCCAGTTTATCGAGAGTTTGGGTTTTCGGATACGGAAATTGAATTGATCTCCAAGGCGGTCAGGCAACGTCAGTATTATATCAATTCGTTTGACGGAAAGCGTCTGATTGATTTGGGGCTTGGTCCTCTTACCTTGTCATTTGTAGGGGCCGGATCGCCGGAAGACCTCACGACAATTAGACGGCTCAAACAAGAATTTGGATCTGATTGGCCGGTAATTTGGGCGCGTGAGCGCGGTTGCAGCGGACTATTGGAAACCACTTACTCCTTGCTTCGAGAAAGTGAGCGTGAAGCCAAGATGGAGACTGTATGATGAAGAAAATCCTTTTTGCTGGGATAACAGCTTTTCTTGCCAGCGGGGCGCTAGTGCGCCCTGCTTCTGCTCAAATTGCGACTGTTTGCGCTACTTGCACCCAAGAAAGTTCTGAGGCTGCTCGTTGGCTCACTCAGTTGCAAAGGATGGCGAGTGAATTAGAGGTTTTGAAGGCGCAAGTTACGGCTGATACCAGTCAGATTGCAGCGTTGAAAAATATTGGAAACGGGTTTTCCAATGGGAATTTTTCAAGCATGACCAACCGCCTGAGTTCTGGGGTATATACAGCCCAGCAGATCACTTCTGGCGCTTCAATGCTTCGGAATGATTATAGCAATCTTGGAACCCAATATAGTAATTTAACTAGCACTCTTGGTTTGCGTCAGAGTCAAATTTCCAGCGACACAAGTACAATTCATTCGTTGCAGGATACTTCTGAAACATCAGTTGGCACTCATGGCGCAATGATGGTTAGCAACCAGATTCAGGCGCAAAGAGCAGTCCAAGAACTGAACGCCGAGCAAGCACAAACGCAGGCACTTTCCACGATTGCCGCTGCTTCTCAAGTGGAAGCTGAACGCAACGCCCTAAGCAATGAAGAACACGCAAGTCTTGCGGCTGACCCTGAAACTGTCGAGGTTCCTACAGATGATTAATATAACGAAAATAAAGATTGCAGGCGGAATCATAGTATTCTTGTCAATTATCGCTCTTGGGGTGTCCGCTATCGAACGGCATACAGCGGCAACCGAACAGCATACAGCGATTACCAGTGACGCAATTTCCGCATCTCAAGCGGAACATGAGCGCCTTGCATCTGATCCAGACACAATCAAAGTTCCAGAGGATAACTAAATGTCTATTATGCGGGCTATCAGGCCGAGTAAGCGGGCTTTTTTTGTCGTTTCGTTAATAGGGCTGGCTTTGATAGCGTCGCACAATGCTGCCTACGCCTTAGATGCTAATTATGCCAGTAGCATAGCTGATGTTTATAAAAATGGGGCCGCTCAAGTAGCTTCCCGGTCGTTAAAATACGCCAAGGGATTATTTTGGGCGCTGGCGGCAATACAGTTTTCTGCATCTAGCATTAAATTAGGTTTGCAGGGTGCTGATTTTCAGGAGTGGTCTGCTCATCTGGTGCGTCAAATCCTTTTCATAGGAATATACGCTTGGATTATGCAAAACTCTTTTCAGTTTGGTACTGATATTGTCGATAGTTTTATTGATGTAGCATATAAAAGTACATCACATGCTAATGGCGCATTTGACGCGGGTGTTAAAATTGCAACGGCAATGTTTAAGCAAGTTACGGCATTTCATCCGATTGATGCGACTGTTTATGGTATCGGTAGCATCATCACGGTAGCAGCATTTGCATGGGTATCAGCTTTGATTGTTGTGGCTATTTGTGAAAGTTATGTTCTCGTTGCCGCTGGTGTTTTGTTGGCTGGGTTTGGCGGCTCTGAATGGACAAGAGATATTGCGAATAAGTCTCTTATGCTTGCAGTGAGTGCCGGTTCAAAAGTTTACATGATGTACACGGTCACTGATATTGGTTGGAATATGATTTATAATCTTACCGATCAAAAATATAGCAGTAGCACAAGTGTATTTTCCACCATTGGGGCAATTTTAGTATTTGTTTATATCGTATATAAACTTCCAGAAATGTTGTCGGCCTTTATTACCGGCGCTGTCTCAGGCTCTACCGCTGCGGAAGGTATCAAGCAAGCAACGCAGGCACTCGCGCTTGCGGCTGTAGGTGGTGCAGGTGTTGCAGCGGCATCGGGGGCGCTGGGTGCTGGGGCGCAAGGCGCTATGGCATCCCTTGGGCAAGGGGTCGGTGGTTCATCTGGAATGGGTGGTTTAGGTGCTGGTGCTGGTGCTGGTGCAGACGCCGCTGGTGCCGCGCAGATGGGCGGAACTGGTGCAGCCAATGCAGCTAAAATGTCTCCATCTGGTCGGGCTGGTGCGGCTTTAGGGCAGATCGGTCGTGCTGTGGCCCAAAATGCTTATGGAAAGATGACAGGGACCGGCATACATAGCGGAACAATGGCAGGCCGTCTGACGGCTTATATGGTCAGAAATCAAGCCCCGCCGCCGCCTGCTGCTAACCCCGGTCCAGAACCGGAGAACAGTGTTTCATAACAAAACGCAAATCTCAAAAAACTAGCCTAAGCCCTGCAATGTAGTAGTTGCAGGGCTTTTTAATTGTTGATAATGTATCTCTGGAATATGACAAAAGAGGAAATGTAATGCTCAAAAAACGAGGTCGAGAAGAGGCCGGGGAGGGGGGAGGTTCTAGCCAAGCTAAACGTCCAGAGGCGCGGCGCGATAATCCATATGTTCATGCTCGGAGAGAGTGGTTGGAGCGATATGGGGATTACGTTTCTGCGGCAAGAAACTGGCGGCTTGTTGCGTTAGCTTCTTGCGGTGTTACGGCGTTATCTCTTGTTGCGAATTATCATCTTGCGACAAAATCAGGGACCGTCCCATTTGTCATGGAAGTGGATCGAACGGGACACACATTCTTTGCCGGTGTGCCTCGTGCAGCAAATATAAATGAAGCGGCTATTACTAAATCCGCTCTCGAAACATGGATTAGAGATAGCCGGTCCATCTTGGCTGATCCGTATGCTGAACGGCATTACATTGACACTGTATATGCGTTTTTGTCCAAATCTTCTGTGGCTTACAGAACATTAACAAGCTGGTATTCGGACAGACAGCCGTTTGAACTTGCCGCCAAACAAACAGTTGACGTTGTGAATATCAACGCACTGCCGATTGGAAATGAGCGCGACACAAAGACATGGACCGTTACTTGGGATGAGGTAACGACTATGGCAGATGGCTCTCGTAGTGATCCCGTTAAATGGCGGGCAAATATTACCTTTGAGCGTGTTCCTGTCTCTCTGGCTGACGCAAGAATTAAAGATAACCCTACCGGCATCCTGATTACGCAATATTCATGGTCGCAACAGTGAGAACAGAAACTATGAAAAATAATGTGCTACGAGTGGCGCTTTTCCTTGGAGCCAGCTTCCCAGCTATTGCTTGCGCTCAGGGAGTGAACGTCCCAGCTATCGCTCAGACTACTCCCGCCATTCCGGGCCTTCAAAATGATATTGGCTCAGACATGGGGGGAGGCACTGACAGCGATCCTACACGAACAAACTCTTTGATGAGAAATCAGCAGTTGCCGCATGGCAATGATCCAAAAGCCAATCCTGCATCTGGCGTCCCTTATCAGATTACGCCGCCGCCTGTAGTTGATCCAATCAATAGAACCCCTGTGCCTCTGACTGCAAAAGAGCAGGCTGGCACACGGATTAGTCAGCACTGGCGTTCCGCTCGCTCTATGCCGTCAACGGGAAGAGATGGCGCGGTGGTATTTACCTACGGTGCTACACAACCATCTTTAGTTTGCGCCCCTCTGACTGTTTGCCTGCTCAAGCTAGAGCCGGGTGAACATATCCTGCGAAATGGATTGCAGGCTGGTGACACTGCGCGGTGGCACATTACCCCTTCCGTCATGGGCGGAAATCAAACCGTTCTGGTTATCAAGCCCACTGATGCAGGGCTTCGTACAACAATGGCAATCATGACCAATAAGCGCGTTTATTCGGTCAATCTCGTATCCGTTGCGGCTCAAAGCCGTGCTATGTCTATCGCTGAGTTTTCCTATCCAGACGAAGTACAGGCACAATGGCAGGCATATTATGAGCAGCAAGCCGAAAATCGCCAAAATAACACAATGGAAAATGGCCGGAACATTTCGCAGCTTGATTTTTCGTATAAAATAAGTGGCGACAATCCATCTTGGCGTCCAAAACGTGTTTATAGTGATGGTGTCCATACCTTTATCCAATTTCCTGATGCTATGCGCTCAGGTGACAGCCCCAGCCTATTAACTCTTGCAGATGATGGAACATGGTTTTCAAACCCTACCGGGCAACTCGTAAACTACCGGAAGGAAGGTAATACCTATGTAGTCGATCTGGTTATTGATCGGGCTGAATTGGTTGTGGGTGTTGGCAGCAATCAGAAGCGCGTTGTTATCAAGCACAAGGCGGACTGATATGCGAAAATTTTTGACTCCAATGATTGCGGTTTTGTCTCTGGCAGGCTGCGCTCACAATCCAAGCGCCTCATGGGTTGGGGGCGTATCACCTAAAGACGGGAAAGTAATTGGTTCCGACCTGGGGGCTTACGTCGCCAGTCAGTTACCGTCTGTGAAGTCGTCTGTCTGGGTGCAGCCTATGGACGGAAACGAACGTGGTCCGGTCATTGATAGCTTAGAAAACACACTCCGTCAGAAGGGTTATCCTGTTCTTCCTGATAGTGCCTCCCGACCAACGAACGCGCATCTCATTCGCTTCCTCGTATCTGGAAAACCGGCATGGGGTGAGACAAACGCCTTTATTCTGATTGATGGAAAAGAGGCGTCTCGTGAGTATGTGAAAGACACATTAGGCGCTCTGCGCCCTGCTGGTCCGTTTTCGGTCAGAGAATAGGGGATAGATCATGACAAATGATCCGAATGATCCAAACAACACACCATCCGGTGTGGGCCAGTCAGGCGGGGTGTCGGCTATTAATAAGGCACCAAAGCGAGGCAAGGGCGTAAAGCAGGTTAATCGCGTCCCTCTTATGATCGGCCTTGGCGTTTCGACTGTTGTTCTTGGAGCCGTTCTGTATACCGCACATGAGCGCGGCCACCGTCATAGTGGCGGAGACACGTCCCAAACAGAGACGACCGGGCAAGTATCAGCAGAAACGCCGTCTGGAGTTTTCCATGGCCTAAAAACAGGCGTTCCTCTGCGCGGCAAACCAAAGGATACTCCTGCTCATCAGAAAGAGGTCAATAAGAGTGACTTGCAATCGAAGATGGCGCATGTGGGGTCCGTTCCCTCTACTCCGCCAGAACCGGGACCATACGACAAGCAATGGCAGCGGTATTATCAGGATCAAGACCAGCTAAATCAGAAGAGGCAGGAACAATATATGTCTGCCCTAAATGGCGGAACGGAATTGGAGAAGAACGGCAGTTCTTTAGCTGATTCTGCTTCTGACGGGCAAAATTCATCTGCTTCGTCTGGCACGACGCGGCCCGCTGACACTGATTATTTGGCGTCATATCGTACCGGCGCACGAAATGCGCTTGAAGTTAAAGAAGGTACTGTTATTCCGGCCACTCTTGTTGGCGGCATTAATTCTGACGTTGCCGGGATGATAAAGGCTCAAGTTCGGCAGAATGTTTATGATTCTGCTACAGGAGACAAAGTTCTTATTCCGCAAGGTTCATATATTATCGGTGAGTTTAATCGAACCGTTAGTTATGGACAGAGCCGAATTGAAGTTGCCTTTACTCGCATTCTTTTTCCTGACCAGTCTTCCGTTGATTTAGGAAGCATGGAAGGGGCTGATATGGCGGGTAATGCCGGGTTTGAAGATCAGGTTAATAATCATTGGTGGAAAATGATGGGTAGCGCCATCATGGCAGCGGCGTTTGGTGCTGGTGTTCAGCTTTCCCAGAATACAAACAGCCTTACTGGCGGCGGGTCCAGTTATAGCGGTTATTCTGCCCAGCAAATTATTGCAGCCCAACTCGGCCAGCAGATGGGCGAATTTGGTATGGAAATTGCTCGTCGCGGAATGAATATTCCGCCCACAATTACCATCCGTCCGGGGTATATGTTTAACGTAATGGTCAAGAAAGACATGATCCTACCTGCCTATCAAGACAGTTGGGGGAATGGGTCTCTGCATGAAGTTTCTGTTGAGAAATAAGGCGAGAAGGTATGAAAGCAATCAAATCAGTAGCGATAGGAGCGGCGTTATCAGCCGCCCTGTTCTCTGCTTCGATCCGGCCCGCTCATGCTGGCGCATGTGAAACACTGGTTTGCATGTCTGGCTTGGTGGGTAATGGGTCAGCAGCAGGAGGATGCGGCGCACCAATCCGAAAATATTTTTCAATTATTCGTTTTGGACTTTGGGGATATTCTCCGTCCCGCACTAGGGCAGCGCGTGAACGATATTTAATGTCGTGCAGTGGATCTAAACTTAATTTGGAGTGGGTTGAGGCTATTCAGGCACTATATGGAGAAATTCCATAAATCCAATGCGTTACAAATTATAATGCTGTGGTAAGGGAATGGTCCCGGCCACACAATTCCATGGTTTGCATGGAATAATATGAGAGAGAGACAATGGTTAAAAAATTCCTCATCATGAATTTCGCTCTTATTGCGCCTCTGGCACTGTCTGCTTGTGCATCAGGTGGCAATGAAAGCATTAAAAATGAAACAGCTTCTAGTGTTGATGCAAAAATCCATGATGGAGTAACAACAAAAGAACAGGTTAGAGCCGCTTATGGCGATCCTGTTGCTACAGATTTCACTGATAGCGGCCATGAAAAATGGACTTATACTTTCTCTAATACAAAATCAGATGTTGCAAACTTCATTCCACTTTATGGTGATCTTCGTCAGGGCCAACATGGTAGCGAGAAACACCTAACCGTTATTTTTAATGGGAATGTGGTGTGGCACCATTCAATGAATACGTCTTTGGTCAACAATAAAAGCGGACTTTTCTGATCTGTCGTATCTGATCTGTCGTATCGCCCAAAAAGGACACCATCATTTGGTGTCCTTTTTTTATATCCAGTTTACTAATCCATATTAGTATGCCATAAAATAGATATGGCAAGGGACTGGTCCCGGCCATAGGTGAAGTGAATCATTTATGTTTTCGGACGTGATCCCATGCCATAATGATAAAACCTTTATCGCTGATAACCTATTGATCCAAAAGGAAGATAGAATGACTGACCTCGAACATTTCTGGGCCGATCAAGAAAATGGTTACAATTACCTTTGCTCTCTTCCTCTAATGAGGACGCGCCTTGTTGTTCCCTTTCAAGCAAGACCTGTCGTTGAAAAACTAGAAGCGGCTGGGACTCTTTTTGTTGTGTCCCCAAATAAATATGACATGGAAGATATTAAACAGCAGCGGATTGGCCTTTCAGCCCGTTATAGGGATCGCCCTCCTGTTATCTGGCTTAATGTGGCCCGTCTTGAGCAAGTTAAGAAGGCCGCAGTTAATAACGGCTTCGATCCAGACGCTGAACTTATTGATACTATTTTTCATGAAGCGGCCCATGTCACCGGCCATTACCTAAACAGGTTGCCGACAGCCACAAGTGCAATTTCGTCTCGCAATGATATTCTAAATGAAGAGGCGATTTGCCATCTCGTAACAGCGCACCTTTGGCAAAAAATCGGAAATAAACCTTTGGCGCAGCTTAATATGAGCGAAGGCCGTAAAGCGGCAACTAAGATCGGAAAAAGCATTAATGCGTTAAGCGTCGCGACAGAGGCGGCGATTAATTTTCTGACAAGCGCCTGATAATTTTTATAATTGTATGGTTTTTTAATCCATATTATTATAACATAGTAAAAATATGGCAAGGGAATGGTCCCGGCCTTCGGGGGTTTCATGACTAATCTATCTTGGAAGGGGAAGGCCGCTCTAGCTGGCGGCATCAGCTTTCTTGTTTCTGCTGTGGCCGCGCATGTTGGAGGGGTCGTAATTAACTCCACGCCATCAGAGCCATTAGGGATTTGGAGAAAGGTGGAAGAAAGGTCATTCTCTTATGGTGATATGGTGTTAGCTTGCCCCCCAAGGTCGCCAATCATGGATATTGCAGTTTCTCGACACTACCTGCCTTCTGGATCGTGTCCCGGCCATCTTGGTACTGTCATGAAACAAGTCGTTGGCGTTGCTGGTGATTTGGTGGAAATCCGGGCGGATGGCCTCCTTATCAATGGAGTGTGGTTTAGTCATGCCCCATTAGCCACCAAAGATTCTGAGGGGCGTCCACTTTCGTCATGGGGTATTGGCAAGCATCTGTTGTCTGGAAATGAAATTTTCCTAGGGTCAAATTATACCGATAAGAGTTTTGACTCTCGATATTTTGGCGCCATACCAGTGGCATCCATTCGTGCAAAACTAAGTCCAGTTCTAATCACTAGCTGGAAGCCTAACGGCTTTTGATACTCCAAAAGGGAGGGGCAAAGATGAGCAGGTTTTTTCAATCCTTTAGAAAGGAATTTCTTGAATCCGCTTTTATCTTGATTAAGATGCCGACTGGTATTTTCTTAGTAATTTTGTCACTTTTTGCCTTTATGGCGCTTACATTAACAATGTTTGCCAGTGGCTTTAGTGTTCTAATGATGCTTTTCGTCGCAGTTATGACAGGGCATGTCTTCATTTCTCTTTTTTGGGCGGCGTTTTACTTTTGCGTAGCCAATCTGTGCGCGATGGGCTTGCGCTATTTTTGGGGGCCAATGTTGCGGCGCTGGTTTGGTCTTCCCCCGTTGTCAAAGAATGTTTCGTCAAATTTAGACGAACCTTTCATGGAGACGATGCCTGTTCCACGCAATGCAGACAAGATTTAGTATGGTTTTTTAATACATATTAGTTGGCGGTAAAATCAATGTTCGGGCTAATTCAGCCCTTTGGAGGAATAGTGAAAAAATGGCTTCTGAGTGCTGCTCTTTTCTGCTTACCGGCGAACATTGCCCTTGCAGATACGGCATCTGAAAATTCTCATGCTCTTGCCGGGGTGACAACTTCGTGTCCCGGAAAAATATTGTCGGCTCTGCCAGACTATAACATTCAGGCGGGAATTTTAATTGGCCGGTTGGAGCCGGGTGGCGTCGATCCTGATGGCAACCCCACAAGTTACAAGACGTATGACAAAGAAGGACATTCCATTTTCTTGCCTGCGGATAAGGTTCAGCTTCTTTTTTGCGTAGTTCGTAAGAGTCCTAAAAGTAATGGAAATGGCCCAGATTATACTTTGACGTTTAATCCCCCAATGGAGAAAAAATAATGAGTATTGATTATACAAAATCCACATTTTTGGTCTGTGAAGAAAATAGACGGGTATCAGACATAAAAAACAATATTAACGAAAATTATTTATCTTTAACTGTTAAGGGAGAATCTAAATTCATTAGAAACGAAAAATTATCAAAAATATTATCCAGCAATGATGATGATAATTGTTGGCTTAAAACTCTTGAGTTTCACTTAATAAAACCTATGGCTGGTTACATAGAGTTGAAATTAGGTTCAGAAATTTACGATATGATGGGAACTATAGAACATAGATTTAGTAAGTTCATAAAATCACATTTATCAAAAACTTCTTTCGTTTCATTCACCTCAAAAGAAGTTAATGAACAATCTTATTTAACAAGAAGGCTGGTTTTTTTAAATAAAGAATTGGGTAATAATATTGGTTGTGATTCCAGTGAAATTGAGATGGATTTTTTAGCTAATTTTTGTAGCCATGCAGAAGAAATATTAAACTTGAACTCAAAATTTTTAATAAATGAGTATGTTATTTCTAAAATTACCGGCTTTGATGTGGAAGCCGATTTCTCAAGTATAAGCCACTTCCTTTAATACAAAAAAAGGCACCGTAAGGTGCCTTTCTGTTGACCGAAACTAACGCCTTCCTCCTATGCGGATTCCGGGTCGAGATAGCGCCTTTTCTGGTGCCTTGGTGGCCTCTTGGTGCTTCTCTGGTGCGTTCGTATTCGTTGGGGCTTGATGTGCCTGTACCGGCTTCTGTGACGCTCCTATTTCTGCATGAATGTTTCTGAACGATGCGACGGCCTCTGATAAGGTATCTTCACGTTGCTCTGACAATTCTGCATTGGATTCCTGAGTGCGCCCTTCCTCTTTACGCTCGCGGGCTTCGCGCTCCTGCGCTTCTGTAATGGTTTCGTTTAATTCACGAGTAAGACCGTCTAATCCCTCTTTCTGGGCTATGTCGTTCCAATCCACTCCATCGAGTTCAGGGCCAAAGGTCGGCAGAATTGCCAATCCCTGCACGGCTGCGGCTGCTTCTTCCGCTTTTTCCACTCCAATGTTTGGTTGGGGCGGATTTTTTAGAGGAAGGTGCCTGTCGTCGTCTCCGGCAATGAAAATTTTTGCATCAGGAAAATCGTGACGCACCTGCTCCGCAACCGGGAGAAGGTTAGAAGCATTAAACGCCACCACTACCGGCTGTCCGGTTGCTTCATGTATGGATTTTGCTGTGGCGACTCCCTCAGCAATCCACACATTTTTTTCCTCGCCTGTAGTTTTGCCAAAAACCTCATAAGTGCCGGTCACTTGGCCGTTCGGCATAAAACCTTTCCATCCGTCAGGTTTAATGACCTGAACCGACCGAATTTCATGCGCGTCACTCATCGGCACCAAAAGATCACCAGCCGTAATCGAATGACCTTTTACCCCAAAAACTGCATCTGCTTTTTCAACAGTTGCTTCGGTAGCCTGCAACATGCCGTTTTCGGTTATGCCTTTGCGTACCAGATAAGGGTTATCTGATTGCGCTTGTGTAGCTGTAGCGACAAGAGCCTGTGCAACCTTGGCCGCTGAATTGTGTGTATCCTGACGCTCTTTTTCTCTCGTTGCTTTCTGCTGTGCAGCGATAGCCAACATCGAAGCCCGTTCTTCTGCGGATAACTTAACTTCGGAATCAGCCTTCCAATTCTGCTTTTCGCCGGTTTTGTAATTCTGGAACCACCCACCAGGGCGACCATCCAGAAATCCACAATATGCCCCGCTACGCTCCCGGCCTTTATCTCCTTCTGCTTGAACGCGATGGATTTTCCCGTCCATCACCGGAAGGCCATCAAGCATTAGACCTGCATTTTTCAAGGCTTCGCCAAATTGATCGTGTGCGTTTTCAGCCAGCGTGACGGTTGCAGCTACCGGCTTCGGCCTGAATTTTTCTAACTTGTTAAGATCAACTCCAACCGGAGCATACCAACTTTTGGCGTCCTTATCCCATTTAGCCCCAAGTGCTTTAGCTTCATTTTTTTCGGGAAACTGAACACTCAGATATGTTTTTTCTGTTGCCAGCAACGGGGAAGTGGCTGGGGCTTTCGGGCCTTTGGCTTTTTCCAAGGCTTCTTTTGCGTCGTCTCTCTGTGCAATCAGGTCGTTTAAAAGACTTTCTCTGTGGCCTGCTCCATCAAGTAGCGCTGACTGTTGAATAAGCATTTCATCTGAGACAATGCCCGCATCGTGCGCTGCGTCTAACTCTTGCCGGTCTCGGTCTTCTTTTTCTTTCAATGCTGCTTCTGTTACAGGCCAATCGTCCAGCGCCTTTTGTGTCTCAATGAATCTCTCCTGAAGATCAGTCAAATCAATGAGTTCGTTTTCTGAGGTCTGGCCCTCATTGGTCCGAACGGTCTTAGTGCCATCATTGCTTTCCGATGGAAGCCATGCAGCAAACGGGGCAAGGTCTTCTCCGGCCGGGACGGTCCATTTTTTAATATCTTTGTCCCATTTAGCCCCAAGTGATTTGACAGCCACCCGGTCTGAAAATTCGGTTTTTAGAATAGTTCTTTCGGCGCTGATATTAGGCAATGAAGCGGCTGAACTTATGCTCTCATCCTTCATTTTTTTTGCCTCTTCAAGATACCGGGCCTCATGTCCGCGCTTTACACGCTGCTCATCGGCAAATGTA